>Ga0307928_10000944_pt1 | contig 21806 bp, 20 predicted proteins | sample AceLakmetagen232_FD_201815 | JGI IMG/M metagenome (GOLD analysis project Ga0307928, IMG submission 201815) | Saline water microbial communities from Ace Lake, Antarctica - #232 | ecosystem: Environmental > Aquatic > Non-marine Saline and Alkaline > Saline | place: Antarctica: Ace Lake... | reverse complement strand
AGTATCAATTCTAAATGAAACCTTTTTGATAAACTCAAATTTATATTTTTTCATGATCTATTTCCTTTTCTGCCCGCCTCTTACAGCGGGCTTTGTGGTTTATTTGTTAAAAGTTTAAGTTTCTTTCAAGCCTTATTGCATTATAGGCTGATTGATAAGCCTTTTTTAATAGCGTTGTTAAGCTACCGTCATTTGTATTACCTGGATATACATTAAAACTTTCATTGCGCTTGAATAGCCTGGCGCCATTGTTATATCTTAAAACATTTGGATTATCGTCAGGAAAATTAACGGAATTGAAAATGGCTCGCCAGTATCTGTGCAAGTCTCTTTCAAAATAAAATCCGCTCTTTGTGTCGAATAAAGATATATCTGTTTTTTTATCGTCTAGAAAGTATTCTATAAAGGTTTTAAACTTCCCCGCCATGATTGTTTGAGTTTCTTTTGTTGCTTTCATAATCTTAACTCCTTTTGTTTGTTGTTTATGTACCTATTATACCTGCTTTTTCTGTATTGTCAATACTTTTAATAAAAAAAACTTAATCTTTTTTGCCTTTTGTGGGCATATTGGGCGTGTATTGCCTGACAATGGGGCATTAATGGCTGGATAATGGCTGGATAATGGCGGGTTAATTGCCCTAATAGGAATATTCCGCCTCATATTGAAAGACTAATAGGCCTATTAGAGCCTTATCAATCCAATTCCCCCGCTATTTGCTCTTATATAGGCAGCGACCCGCTATATGCCGGATTGTACATCTTTGAGCCGTTTTGCTTTCTTATGTCGAGCTGGGCAAATATAAATATTGTGCTATGTTATGCTATGTTGTAATACATATTTCTTGTTAGACATAAGGACATTTCTTATGTCGGACATATAGAGATACAGGGCATGGACAAAATACAGATTGAGAGGTGGGCAATGAGCCTGAGCAGGGCTTGAAATCACAGACCCGGCCGCGCGATTTCCCCCCACGCGTAAATGCCTTATAGGCAAATGAGCAAGTTAAAAAAACACTTCATAACTCTATAAGAGTAAACCACATACAACAAAGTGTACTCAAACCACACACAGCCCACCCAACTCTATCAGGGTCAACCAGTTAGCTATGGCAAAAATCTCCTCTCTATAGCCCTATCCACCCCTCGTACCTAAATGTAGTACGGTGCCTAACTATACGGCACCTAACTACTTAATGCTAAGAGAACTTTAGTAATGATTACTAAATAGCAGGATATTACATTTTTGTAACATTGTAGCATGATACTTATAAAAACGCTACCTATTTGACACCCGTTTGAGGCTAAACGTGCCAGTTCATAATGCCTCTGATACTTTCTGCTACCTTAACTTAACCTTTCTGCTACCTTTCTGCAACGGAAACGTGGCTGTAACCGTTGCAAAACTGTCCCGAAAGGGTATACTGTTTTGGGACACACCCTCAAGTCACATATTATGTGGTACCGAACGGGTACGTTTTTTCAGAAGAACGACTACTTATTTCTGAAATTTCCTTTAAGGACTTGACAAAGTTATGTATGGTGTTATAATATAAACATATGGGGCAACTCCAGTCTATGGAATCCTATAAGTCTATGCTGGATTCATTACCCTACATAGCATAAGTCCACGTCAGAGTTTGAGTCTCGATGATACGTGGCAATGCACACACGCTGGGCTTGCTCGGGGTGTGTTTGTAATAAGGAGCATGTCAGTCCCTTAGCTATTGACGAATAGCAACTGGCGCTTTTCTATGGGGTGTAAATGGTTTCGACTTGTATGTCGGCAAGGTTCTATGGCGTGGTAGCCAACAGCAGTAACTGCACCTGCAAGATCCTGTTGGAATCCCAAGGATGTATAAGCACCCGGGTTCGATTCCCGGACACTCCACTTCTCTTTGTGTCACCTCTATGAGCCACAAGATACTTTGTGGCACGTAGAATCCATTTCACGATCCACAAACTTTTTTCCTTCAGGGGTTGACAAATTCTGGAACCGCCTATATAATATGGATAACAACAAACCTTGGAGAGGGAAGATTATGTTTAGCAAAGCACAGAAAGTAAAGATCGCGGAGGAGATAGAGAAACTTCTATTGAGTTTCGACCACCCGGAGATGCCAAAGGAGAAACCATACTTTGAACTTCATGTTCATGGTGTGGATAAGTCATGGCAGTTTGCCGACATCAGGCCTAACTGGGAGTTCGAGAACAAAGAGCCGGGGATGAACCCCTGGAATGAAAGGATGGCGAAATGAGAAGACATAAACTGAGATGTAGCGTATGCGACAATATAGTTTCCACTTACCTCTTTTGCCATCTATGCGGAAAAAAGTTGAGACCGGATAAGCACGATGACCGGTTCTTCCCATGTAGATGCCTGGAGAAGAAACTGAAGGAAGAGTTGGCACTGAGCGAAGACCAAGTCACTAAGCTCGAAATGTTCTACATGACAATGGGGGCGTAGCAATGGACATCGTTGCAGAACTAACCAAGGCCAAAGAGCTCGCCGGACCTAACGGCGGTGAACCACTTGTGGCCTTGGTGAGCAACGAGATGGCCGACCAAATACATGCGATGGTTGGCAAAGAGCAATCGGCGAAGAGCTTGACCTTGTTGGGTATGGAACTGTTCCGCAGTCCCGGTGTTAACACCGGCGAGATACGCATACTTGACCGGAAGCTTTTTCTGGAGTTAACAGACAGGGGGCCTTGGTTATGAATGACACCACACAGGTAGAATGCCCTTCTTTGGAAGACATCGTGGAAGATATACGCAACCGCAAGTCTAACTACAAACAGACTGGTGGTAAGCCAGAAGTTCTGGTTGTGGGTAGTGGGATTGAGGAAGCCCTTGAGCCCTTTGATGGAAATATCATGGGGCTTAGGATATCGTCCACAATATTTTCAAGACCGCATGAGCTTTTTGTATGTAGCAAAGAAGCGCACAGTAACCTATTAGAATTTCGATGGACAGGAGGGAAAGCATGAATAAAGAAGATATAGTATGCCCAAAGTGTGGTTGCTACCGATGCATGGTGGAAGGCTTCGGAGACACCATACGCTGTTTGGATTGTGACCACAAGTGGGGCGTTGATGACGAGCTGGACAGGGGACCTTATCAGCATCCGGTAGACTGGGATACAAGAGAGAAAGAGATGGACATCGCCAAGCCATTGAAGATGAGGCCCACTAGCCCTATGAGACAATGTCAAAGATGTGGCGTACCGTTTCATACGACTCATAGCTCTAGTAAGGAATACTGTAAGACATGTGAGCAAGTTGTCGTAAAAGACCAGATGGAGCTGATGACAGACAAAATGGATAAGATGGAAGAAACGATGAAGAGTATTGAAGCCCGGCTAGACAAACTGACCGCGCCACCTAAGACAACAAAGCTTGGTGGCCACGATGTTATCCAACACTAAAACAAAAGGAGAAGGCAAATGATCAAACCAAAGAAATGCTGTGGGATGGGAACACATGAGCACACAGTTCCAATGGCAATCAAGGGTAGAAGGCAGGACGTTGACTTTTGTGTGGCCCACATAATCGCGGCGCTAAACGCTGCGAACATAACAACAGTAAATAGCTGTTGTGGTCATGGAGAGCTTTTTCCTACAATTCTACTTGAAGATGATAAATGTCTTGTTATTGTAAATAGAGAGCAAGCCATTGAGATAATTAAAGAATATAAAGGAGCAAAGCAATGAGTAAAGAACCAAAGAAAGTAAAGTGCAAGAGATGTGGTGGCACTGGCACGATCACCAACCGCAGAGCAGAGTCGGAGAATAAAGACCCGTTGAAGACAAACTTCGCGATGGTTGACATGGACGTAAAGTGTCCGGTGTGTGGTGGCAAGAAGTTCGTTGTAGAAGATGAAGACAATCCTTTATTCACAGACTTCAATGCTGGTAGTGGTGTTAATACTTTTATTGATAAAGAAAGGTACGAAGAGTGAAAGATATAACTGATATAATTGATAAGGTAATAGAGACCGTGTCGGATGAAAAACAAGAGGCAGTGCACCGATACCTCCCACAGTTGAATGCAGACAGCATTGTGATTGGAAGTGTTGACATGACCATAAAGGGTGGAGAGGACTACGTAGACACTCTTCTAGTTGGAGGGTTCTCCCTTGGATCTGACAAGTTTCAAGACGATGTCCACCTCAGAATCATAGAGGCTGTGGAGAAAAGGATACTTCTTGAAGTGCGTAAGAAGCTGGGCATCACTGAGGAAGACGCAGAGATAGATGCCGAGGTCGTAGAGGATGACTTGGATTTTTTAAATTAAAGGGAGAACATGAAAAGATTAAAATCAAAAACTAAAGGCGGCCTCGGTTGCTATGAGAGCTTTCGCAAGAAGCACGCATGTACCTTTGAAATTAAGATGCACGCAGTCGGTACGAATAAAAAGAACACTATCAAGAATTACATAGCTCTTCTTGAATATGCAGGACGGGCGATACAAAGTATGAAAGACGAATTAAGATAGAAGCATCCCCTCCCTTATAGACCTATGAGGCTCCACCCCCACGATCAAACCTCATAGGTCTATACCTCCTTATATTCCCTCTACCCCAACAACATCTGCGTAATAAAACTTTAAGAAAAAATATTACTCTAACTTGAAAAAGGATATTGAAATGCTTAATTAAGGCTAAAGTATAGAACCCTACAAAATCAAAAGGTGGTTTTAAATGTCTAGCCTGTTTGGTAAGCACACCGCATCAAGTAGTGAAGTTTTTAACAATGACGGAGATAGTAACGTAACAATAACCGGCGTGCCAACTTCCGTAGGGCCAGCGGATTACGAACAGTTCTTCAACAACTTTCAAGACTTTGGTAGAACCAGAATAGACATGCCGTTGATCAATGGCATCCTATACAATGCAGAGTCCGGCGATGCACAGAACCAAGCCAGCCTTTTTAAGATGCTTCAGGATCGCGAACCAATCATAGGCGCTCACCTTCAGACAAGAAAACTTTCAGTGCTTGGTGTAAAATGGAATATCATCGGCGGGGACAACCCGGCAAAGAGAGAAGAGATCCAGACGATACTTGAGAACGCAGGCATGTACGAACTGATGAGAAACTTACTGGATGCGATAGGCACGGGATACGCCGGAGCTGGGATTCAATGGGCAAAGGGCGGATCGACCATCAAAGGATTTACCACGGTAGACCCGGCGAACTGGGTCTTTGACAGATACGGCAACGTGGGAGTTTCGAACGAATACGGCACGCAGTTCCACCTGTCCGACAATCCCCACCTGTTTGTTTTCCATAAGCACATGTTGCGTCCGGGCATACCTTCAGAGGGCGGACTGCTCCGGGTATTGGTATGGAACTATCTATTTAAAAATACCGCGACGAAACACAGACAAAGATTTCTTGAGAAGTTTGGCATTCCATTTCTGTTATCTAAGATAAGTAACGCCGACTTCGCTAACTCTACAATAAGGTCGAACATCAAGACAGCGTTGAGAAACATTGGAGCTGATGGTGTTGGCGTGGTTACTGAGGGTACGGAAGTGAAACCAGTTAATGAGGGAGCCCAAGGACAGAACGCAAACTTCCAGGCTACCATTGATTATTATGATAAAGTGTTTACGCTGATGATACTTGGACAGTTGGCGAGTTCAAGTGAAGGCGGAGGCTTTAGCAAAGGTCAGGTTCAGGAAAATGTCCGTCAGGATATATTGGAAGCTGACTGCGTTAACCTTGAGAACACCATCAACAAAGAGATAGTCGGACCACTGGAGAAACATAAATACAATTCAGATGACCTGTCTTTTAAGATGGAATACGAACTCGCCGAAGATATTAAGACTTTAACCGATAAGGTTAATATGGCCAAGAGTTTAGGCTTTAAAGTTTCCAAAGATTACATTGAAGAAACAATAGGAATACCTCTTGAAGAATCTGATAAAGAAGATGAAGTTTTGCCTGGTCTGCCGTCACCCACATCTCCCTCACCAATTTCTCCTTCCCCTCCAGTGGGTGGCGGCGGCGAGGGCATTCCAGCACTTGGAGCTGGTGCGCCCGCAGAAGGTGGAGCAGGATTACTTGAATCAATACAGCAGGGTCTTGGTGGCGAAGAGGGCTTAAGTGACCTTCGGACGTTTGCTGACCTCAGCGAAGAATTCAAAAAAAAAGTCCACAGCATAATCCAAGCGTCTCCGATTGATGAGAAGTATCAGTCTCAATTAATGAGCGTTCCAATAGAAGATGTGCTCGACGCCATAACTACTTTGGCTCTGGAAGTTAAAAATAAAGAAGAGCTTGGCAAAATATCAACCCTGCTTGCCACTGTCCGGAACTTAACTGTAGATGATGTCTCCCCCTTTGAAGAAGAACCTGCGGCTGAACCCGTAGCGGAACCCGTAGCGGAACCCGTAGCGGAACCCGTAGCGGAACCCGTAGCGGAACCCGTAGCTGAAGTGGCATTTCCCAAAGATGAATATAAAAATAAGATAAAAGATTTGATCAAAGCATCTGCTGCCAGCGAAGAGCTGAAGGGCAAGTTATCTGAGATGCCAGTAGAATATGTGGAAGAAGCTCTGCTTTTAGAAAGCCTTAAAGAGGGAGAAGACCAGAAAATCTCTATCGATCTGTTTAATATAGTTCGTGAAATACCGGGAAAACCAGAAGCCAAACCAGTACCTTCGGGCGCAGAGGTGAAGAAAAAATTAAAAGAGCGGATCAAACAGTACCCTAAAGATCAGCAGACGAAGATAATTTTGGATGTTATACAGCGAGGCATATCCATAGAAGAAGCGATTAACAAAAATGCCTCAGTACCAGATTTGAATAACCGATTGATGAGGGCTATTGAGATAAGCACCACTGGTGGTCACCAAACAGATGAGAAGACAAAGAGACTGTTTGAAGAAGCCATAGAAGGCCTACTTGATGAGGGATTTAAAGAAGTAGTCCAAGCCAATAAGGATGCTATCTTTAAAAGTTTCCTAGAGCAACGCAAAATCTTTGCAGTGCGTAAGATACAACATGAGCTAGGTGGCATAGACTTTAGTGGTAGAAAGAAACCAGATATTGAGTACACAGAAAGTTGGGCTCGAAACTTCATGCTGGATATGGAAAGAAATGCTGAGGATATATACGATAACTTCATAGGATCAGGAAAGCGTGGAGGCGAGGACTTCCTTATAACCGCCGCAGGATTTGCTGAACTGGTTACAGATAATAAAAAGCTCGGAGCCTGGGGGAGAAACGCCAGGGCATATAAAGGCGCGGAGGATAGTGGAGACCCCATAGTAGCAGACAATCTGCTCGGCAAGGCCATCTATGGGTTGACTCGTATGGCTCCAACATTGCTGGCCGCCGGAGCTGTGTCCCCCTTCGGAGGTTCTGGTGTGGTATTTATGATGACAGGGGCTGGAGATTTGTACAACACCATGATGGACGCAGGTATTGACCGAGACATAGCAGTACCTTTGGCTTTAGTCGGCGGAGCCATCAACGGTCAGTTAGAACATTTGAAGTTTAGTCAAGCTGGTCTTGGAGCGAAGAACGCGCTTAATGAACTGATTAACAAATCTTTTAGCGGTGCTATCAAGAAAACTTTAAACAAGTTCGGAAGTAAGAACCTACAGCAACTCGTCAACCGGATTGCCAAAGACAGGCTTGCTCGCGGAGCGGCGATGGTTGTTCCTGAAATACTTGAAGAAGTTGCTCAAGAAATAAACAGTGTGGCTTTCGAAGATGTGGGCCGCATGATTAATGATATGCAGAATGACACTACCTTAATGGCTGATGCTCCTGAATTGCTTCAACTAAAGAGGTACTACGAGACAGCAAAAGAAGCTACTCCAAGTTTAATAGCGATGATGATAGGTGGACGTTTAGGTGGAAAGTTACTACGGAAAGTAAAGAGCGTAGCGGGTAGAGACGTCGGTAAGTCCAAAATAAAGATCGATCCAAAGAATATTATTAAAATGGAAGAATTCGATGCGGACGTGCAAAAGGCTCTTGCAAAGAAGCAGGACGAGGGTGCCGAGGCCACCGAGGAAGATGCGATAGATGTTTCTGAGTTAAAGCCGGCGGACATACATCAGAGAAGAGAGCTTAAGATATTCAAACCAACTGAGTTGGAACAAGTATTGCAGGAGACTTTCCTCCTTGAAGACAGAGCTCTGGTTGATACTATTGTTGATGACCTGGTGGATAGTGAGGTTGCAAGGACGGAACTCAAGAAATACATACATGTTACGCCCATATCTACTCTTTCTCCAGAATTAAGAGATGAGGTTGTTAAAACGAACTCAGAAGGGTTTGTGACCAAAATTACCCCGGCATTCATGTCCCGGGGCAATGGCATATTTATAATACCTGAACTGGTAAATGCCCAAGTGGAGGGTCGCGATGTCATCACTAGCAGAAACGAATTCATGAAGGAGCTCGTCCTGCACGAGACCGTGGCGCACATAGGACTCAATAGGGTCTTATTAGGTAAGCTCGGTCCGGTCATGCTGAATATTTACAATTCCTTTACCAAGGAGATAGAAGACTCCGACCTTGCTGAGATATACGAAGTGGGCAAAGTGGACGAGGTAACTGGTGAGAGAACCCTGACGAATGCAGAGAAGATACAGATAGCAGAGGAATACCTGGGACACATAGCTCAGACAGATCCAAACGCTACTGTGATGCAAAAGGTAATCGCCATGGTAAAAGAGTTGCTCAGGAAGCTAATGCCTAACCTGAAGTACTCAGATTCAGATATAGTAAACCTTTTAGGAAGGTCGCGCTCCGCATTGTCACAGGACAATAAGACCGAGATGTTTAACATAGCCAAGGCTGCCGGGAAAATCGAAGCTCTTAGAGAAAAAGCTGTCGAGCAGGAGATGGAAGATAAAGTGGCTGAGTTGGATGCTGAACTGGAAAGGTTGAACACAAGACTGTACACTATGCTGTTCCCTTCATCCAAGATTAATATCCAGATTGACAAAGCGGCCAAGGTTGTCCCTGTTACCGAGACACTTAATATTGAACATACTCCGAAGCGCGTTGGCGACATGACGTTCAAGCAGTTCCTCAAGGACAGGTTTGCCCAGAAAGGCAAGGGCGAAAGAGAAGGCCTCAAGAAAGATAGAGTTCTATCCGAAGATCTGTTTAAACAATTGAATGAGTACATGGCCGAACTGGATGCGGCGCCTGACATCAAGGCTCGTATTAAAATTAAACTGGACAAATTGAAACTTGGAATAGCTAAAGCCACCAATCCTAATACAAAAGAAATTGGAGCTATCAAAGCCATGTTGGCCATAGATGAGCTTGTGGATGTGGAAGGCGACATTAAGATAGAAGAACTGAAACAGAAACTTGGCTTAATAGAAAAGGGTGTGAAGCGAGGCAAGAAGCTTGGAGCCGTGGAAGAGCGCGTCCAGATAAAAGAGATGACGAAAATCATAAACGACTACATAAGAGAAGTCGAAGCGCCTGCTGAAGTGAAAGCCAAATTAACCTTTGTTAAGGATCAGATAGCCAGCATGGCTTCTGAAAATGCCAAAGGCTTTGCAGTCGGCGAAGCGCTGGACCGGGTTGACACTTTACTGGAAACTCATAACAACCGAACTGCTTTTAAAAAGCTGATGAAGCTTCTTAAAAGATACAAACTGAACAAACTGCCCTCTACAACTCAAGCGGCTCTCGCCCCCTTCCTAGAATCTTTGCCGACAAAGATAACGGACTATGTGGGCAAGGACGCCACCAACACTCCGATACAGGGGATTAACGAACTTATTGAGCACGCAACGAACTTGCAAAGCATCTTCGCTGAACTTATGGCGGATACTGGAACTAACCTAGGTCAGTTGGAAGCCGAGATAATAAGACGTGAGATATCCGACAAGGTGATTCAGTTGAAAGAAATAGAAAATAAAACTTTTTCCGAATTAAATGCTGAACAGATTACTTTGATAACTGAATTCCTTGGCAGACTTAAAACAAAAATCACCCAACTAAGAGAGTTTGTAAAGATAGATGAGGATGAGGCGCGTTCAGTGCTGAGTGAAGAGCTTCAGGAAGAGGTTCAGAAATCTGGCAAACTGATTAGCAATCCGAAAAACTATACCGCAGACAAAAGAGAAACCCGTCACAGAGATGGTGGCTTCCTACACAACCTTAGAAAGATGAAGCTAATGCAATACCTACTTAAGAACCTGCTTAAGGCGGTGGATGGAACTATAGACGGGGGGGTTCTCCAACGTAATATAGGGGACGCGATAGATGGAGGGGAGAATACCTCTATAAAAAACAAGTACGAAATAATGGATGCGCTTTTTACAGAATTGAAAAACAGAGGTGTCAATAAGAAAGAGTCGCTGAACATTAGCGACACCCTTGCTTATGGTTTGAATTTAAGTATAGATAGGGGTAAAGCCCCAGACGGCGTCTACGAAGTTACGAAAGAAAAGGTTAAGGGGTGGCTTGGAGCTGTCGATAGGCAGTTAGTAAAGATATCAGGTGACAAAATCGTCAAACTTACCCCCGCCCAAATAATGAGCATATATTTATATGAGAAGAGTCCCGATGGAAGAAAGTTCCTGCGAGCCGAGGAAGGGTTCTCATATACCGATCAAGGAGATGTGGTTACCTTTGCTAACAAACCCCTTACTGATGGGGATATAGAATCCATTATAGATAAGCTCACTCCTGAACAAAAGCAAATGGCCGAAGCTATCTATGCAGTATTTCAAACAGAAATGGGCAAGCATGTTTTTGACGTGTATGAAGATGAGCATGGCTTTCCCCTTCAAAGGGTACTGGATGGCTATCTGCCTCAGAACCGAAGAAGACGCAGGACTAATCCAAAAGACGGTGGCATATTCGAACACACCGGTGACTTCACCGGAAAGTCTATGAACAACGCCAGCTACCTACAGCAAAGACCCCAAAACGCCAAGGCTATGGCGGATATAAAGGACATATTCACCATCTTTTATGAGGCGATGAACTTCGCAAGTAACTACAGCGCCTACGCTAAAGTTTTGAGAGAAGCTAAATCTTTACTTAGAGCAAACCGTCAAATCATTATAGACTACCACGGTATGGAAATGTACAACGAGCTAAATAAACATCTAATCGATATCGAAGGTGCGGCGATGCAGAGTGGAACAGATCCATTAACGGGGGCTATCGGACACCTTCGGAGAACAGCGGCGATGATTCATTTACCTCTCAGTATTGTGGGAGCAATCCCTTCCCAGCCCCTTTCTTACGGGTGGAGCTGGCGCCATAGCGGGGGACTCATCAGAGGCTTGACGGGAAAGATCACTCTAGGAAATGCTCAAATATTAAGAAGAATAGCTACCCCCAAATCGCTGTTAACCTCCTACGAGCAAAAAATAACGGAGGGCATAGCCAAAGCTTTCCCACAGGTAGAAGAGAGACGGAACAGTGGGTACGTAAATAAGAACATCGCAGACATGAGCGTTGCGGACGCATACTTTACTGGACTGACGGAGAAGACCACAACTACTAATAAACTCTTTTCTGGGTTAAGAAAGACTGACCAGGCTACGATGACCCAAATAGAGATGGACGTTGCTAACCAAGTGCGCAGGGAAAGGGGCATCTCAAAAAGTGATATAAGAAAAGAAACCTTGTCTGATGCTGAATTGGATGCGTTTTACGAGGCAGCGGGGAAAAGAGTTTGGAAGGCGTATACCTCCGGGCAACCTATGACTTCGGTAAAGGACACCCCCTCCATAGGAAGATCCAGTGCTGTCGCCCAACTCATCCTAGATTTCAGAGGGTATTGGCAACAGGCGGGAGCCCAAGTGGTTGAGATAATACAAGATGCAGATATAAAAAATAAAGAAGGAGATACCGGAGCTATTGCCGAAGGCGCGGCAAGGATTGCCGTTCCGACTGTATACTCATCTATCGCAGGTTTACTATTGTGGGAACTTGGTCAAAAGCTTCTCGGACGTGGGGATGATGATGACGACGGGGATAGAGACTCCCTTACACAAAAATTCGTTTTTAAATATATAAAAGACATCGCCAAGCTCGAAATCTTATCCTCTCAAATTGGGACGTATATTATAGAAAGGGTTGAGAACGAGATAAGTGAGGATAAATTCTACGCTAAGAACCGATCAGCCGTGTCATCGGCGGGCCTGCAAACCTTCACAAGATTTGTAGAGGGTGTTGGGGATCTGCTTGTGGGTACAACCAGATATGCGAAGGACATAAATGAGGGAGCCGACCCAGAGGAGTCCTTAGATAAGTTAACGAAAACAACTTTAAAAGGTCTTGAAAAAATTGGTCCGATAGCTAGGATACCTGTCGCCGCGATTAAGAAGATTGTTATAATGGCTATGGTGGCAAAGGAAAGAGCCTTTGGCGAGGAAACCCTTACCCAAGAAGAGGCCCTTGAAAAAGTGGCTCAGGACCCAAAAGCGCAAAAGCTACTGGATGCCCTGACGAAAAGACAGAAAGAACAAGATGATTTGCTTAGAAAAGGGATCACCGAAGCCGAGGAGGACGACGAAGAAGAGAACGAGGATGAGGACCTCTTTTCAAAATATAAGAAGTATGGTTGGGTTAAAAGAGCCATGGAGTCTGACTTAAAGATTGACAATGAAGACGGCCCTCCATCTTCCGTTAAGACCATGACCTTCTCGCTGAAAGATGGTAAACATTATGTAGCCCCCACCATAAGACAGCGGGGTGACAAGCTCGTAGAGCTGAGTTTTGAGGAAGCCGAGGATGAAGCAATAAGGCGTAAGGATGCGATCCCCTTTGACACCCTTGAAGAAGCGGAAGCTTTCTCTATAGGTTTTTCTAATAATCTAGGAGAAATCCTTGATAGACGGACGACATTAAATATAAATAAAAATAATACAACGGAAGAGGAGTAACATGAAACTGTTAGAAGCCACACCGTTTGCGGATGAGGAACCTACCCGCGACATCAGTCCCGTAGTCAGAGCAGTAGCTAAAGACATCTTCGATCTGTTGGAACAGTCAAAACAGATTGCTAAGTTACTGAAAACAAAGAAACGCCGGATAGCTCCAGAAGTTCTTGAGGGTCCCATAAGGATAGATGGTGAAGGCACCATATTTTATGTTGAGGGTGGAACAGCCAAAGTAGCCAACAAAGAGAAAATAAGAGAGATGCTGATAAAGGTTCTCAAAGTAAGCCCTGAAGTGGCACAGCAAATAGTCAACGGAGGTTCGACAGAGAAGACTATGAGAAGTTATATCAGAGTTCAACCTGAAACAGGGAGTAGCATATAATGGACGCACATTTTAAAAAGATAATAAAAGAACTTAAGAAAAATCTGGATAAGACCAAGGCGGATTCTAACAGCCAAAAGCTTGCGGTAAACAACGCGGAGACCGTAGTAGAGGCTGCCGTGAAAAAAACAATAGCATTGCCCAAAAGCGAGCTAGCCAAAGTAAAACTTGCTGTGGCGAATAAAAAGCTTGAGTTAGCGACGAAGACTTTGTCCACTCTTACCGCCAGCATAGAGGACTCCGAGGGTATCATAGCTACTCAAGAAGAAAACTCTAAAACTTTTGATAAGATGGTAGCCCTACAGAAAGTCCTCGGAAGAACCTCCGAAAAGGTAGAGAGTCGGGAGGAGGCGATCACGAAGCTTGCTAAAGACATTAAAGCTTTTAACGTAAAGAATTACCTTACGTGGGTGGGTACTGTTAAAGCCATAGAAAAGGAATCCACCGAACTTAAAAAAGATGTTAAGAAGGAAGAATCAACGGAAGAGGCCACTAGGAGAGCCAATTTTACGATAGTAGCTAGAGCCATAATGAAGTTGCAAAGTGACAAGGAAGGCGCCAAGGAAGGCATCAAAAACTTAAAGAAAAAAGTTACAGAGATCATGAAGGCGGGGGGGCTACCCAGTGCTGGGGCCTTGGCTGGCTTAATGTCTGGCTATGGAGTATATAAAGTAGATAAAAATCAAAAGGCCAAAGACGATTTTGCAAAGCTAGGCGCGGCCAGTAAGATCAGCGCTCTCATAAATAAGAAGGTGTCCAAAGCTATCTTAGACGCCTTCTCTGTTTCTGAGATCATCAAAGAATTGAAGATGGATACTTGGCAGGAGGACATACTTATATCTCTTCTTGGTCGCGCCACATTGACAGGCGGAGAGATGGTTGGCCACATCAAAAAGGTAAAAGACATAGCCACGAAGCTTACTAGTGTGGATGAGGCTATTAAAGAGATTGTAGGGAAAGAAGCTTTCTATTCCCCCAATCCAGGTAAGCTCATAGACATACGTAATAACCAATACAAGTTTGCAAAAGCGCAAGGAAAAGAAGTTGATTTCCTAGAGGGGCTTAACTCCCAAGCAGACAATGCGGAACAGGTAGCTGACTTGGAACATACTCGGATAGCGAAGGGAACTACGAACCAAGCTCGGAAAGAGATTTCTAAATCTATAAAAGAAATTGAAACCAAACAGGACGCTCTCTCCTCTACGCTAAGAGGCAACCAGGGTTTGCAGAAAACGAAAGCCTCCTTGGCTGCACAAGAAGCCAAGTTGAAAAAGATGAGAAGAGATCATACTAGATTTCTTAGAGCCAAACCGGACTCTCGAAAACTGACGGCTAAAAATACCTGGGAGATAAACCTGCGCAAAAAAGAAAGACAGCTCAAAACAGAAGAGCTCAGACTGGCCACGCTGAAATCAAAAGCGCAACGTGAAGAGTCTGCGTGGAAGAAGCAGGTGACCGCGGCAATTAAAGGTACGGAAGAAAAAGTAGATGAGGCTAAGATATCTCCAAAGGTTATCGAGGGTCATCAATCCGTCATAAGTAAGCTGGGAAAAGAAATCAATGAGTTGGACACAAACCAGGATATAAAGAACGATTTCCTTTCTTCTCTGTACGAGATCGATCTCCAAGTTAATAACGAAGATTTTAACGAGGCGATAGCTTCCCTTAACGAAAAAGTAACCAGTCTTAAGAAAGACATAGGCCCTGCCTCCGGTATTTTCAATAAAGTACGCAAGCAAACGTCAGAATTTTATGCTAAGAAAGCTGAAAACTCCGACCTATTTCAAAAAGATTATCTCGTAAGATATCTTAAACGAAGTGTCGGTAGCCAAGATGCCCTTAACAACAGAATAAAAAGGTTCAAAGAGTATGTTACCATGCAGCCTATCCTCGAAGAACACATCAGGAAGGTACAAGAAGTTGTTGCGGGTAAAGAATCCGAAGGAGAAAAGCAGGCGATTATTTCTCTCATTAAAGATACGGACCCTTGGCAGTTAAAAGATCTGAAACTTAAGGTAGCACAGGGTGTGGCAAAACTACAAACTCCTGCGGCCCCTAAAATAGATGAGGCAGAAAAGGAACTGGCAGAGGTGGAGAAGTCTTTGGGGGAAGAAACCTCTGAGGTAAACAAGATGGCGAAGGAAGAAGCGGATGCTGCAAAGAGAGTAGAAGAACTGGGCGTTAAAGAAGAGACGGGAGTGAAGCCACCGTTGGTCGCAGAGTTCGAATCTAAGTTTGGAGAGTTTGGAATTGACACCCCATATGCAACGGCTATTGAAGTCATAAGGGGTGGAATAGGAACGAAGTTTGGTGAAGCGGTTACCTCCAAAACAGAATCAGATACTCTGATCGGGGACATGGAAGCCCTCGCACAGGCCGAGCCTCTCCCCAGTGCCCAGAACATTGTGGCCAGATTTGAAGAGAAGTACGGAGCTCCGGTTGAGGGTATAACCTTCCAAGAGTTTGCTAAGGATAAAGAGCTGGAAGAGGTCGCGTTTAAAAGTTATCAAGACGCCAAAAATATTATAGCCAATGCTGAAGGTAATCTCCAAGCCATGCAAGACAGGATAGATAATCTGATGGTTGGCGTCAAGACTTTTGAGGAACAATACGGTGCTATACCCGAGTCAAATTCCTATGATGATTTCCTGGCTCAGGTAGGCATATCTGTAACCGAGGAGGCTTTCGAGGAGTACATAAGAGAGAAAAAGGGAGTGTCATCAGCCTAACAACTGTTAATATTTCTTCAATAAAAATATTAACTTTTATTTGAATTATTATTTATAAATGCTTTTGTAATATTAAAATACAATAAATGTAGGAGTCACTATGAGCAGGATAGCGTTTGGGGATTGTCAAGAATTCTTCATGGATGAAGACACCACAAAAAGATTTGCGCCGAAGAACTTTGTTGTTATTAAGTATGGGAAGGTCCCATATTCTATTAATGGAGAGCAAGGTTCCTTTGACTTTGCTGAAGATGACGCAGACAATATCATAAACGAATTTAATTGTCGTGGCAAAGACCTTGTGATTGACTACGACCATGGCACACTTGACTCAAAGAACTCAAGCGCTGGGGATGCCCCTGCCGCTGGTTGGATATGCGAATTAGTAAAATCAGCAGAAGGCATGGTTGCTAATGTTAAAAATTGGACACCTAAAGGTAGAGGCCATCTTGAAAGTGGTCAGTACCGTTATTGGTCTCCTGTTTTAAAGTTTGATAAAAAGACACAAAAACCTGAGTACATGCAGAGCGTGGCTTTAACGAACCACCCCGCAACTCATAACCTGGAGGCTCTCGTGGCTGCTAATGACACTGAAACGCTCGATGTTGGAAAAGTGCTTGAACTCGCTGACGAAGAGCGTGCCGAGAAGAAAGAACTTGATTTCAGCAATGATTTCAAAACTATTAAAGAATTAAAAGAATGTTTGGACGAAGCCAAATACGAACTGGTAGCTTCACTCAATGACCTCGAAGAGTCCTGCCCAGATGACGAAGAAAAGGTCTCTGAGATAAGAGCGTTCGCAGATGAGCTATTCGGTTCTGAAGAACAGGATCAACTGGCCTTGGCCGACATGGACGCTGTGATTGTAAGAAAAAGAGGCGAGATGACCGGACAGCAAATGTTGGATTGGATCAAACAGAAACTTGAAGACACAATAGATGAAGGTGAAAAAGAACAGCTCGAAGCCGAGCAAGTAAGGCTAGAACAGTTCCAACGCAACAACCCAGCCTTGTGGGACAAAGGTTTTGCAATGGCCGATAAAAAGATCATGGGTCTTTTGAAACAAGAAGACGCGGAACCCTCAAGAAGCTTCTCTGACTTTGCAAGTGACATTGGCTTTGAAGATAAAGAGGAAGAAGATGTTAAGAAAGAAGTTAAAGCTTTGACAGATGTGAAAGCGGAGCTTCAGAAATTCATGGCTCTTCACGACTGTACGAGTTTTAATGATGTAACCAAGAAGATAATAGACATGAGAGCAGAAGTAAAAGTGGAAAAGGCTCAGATGAAAAAGGACCTTGCACTTAAAGATGCTACCATGGCTGTTGAGATCGAGATGAATAAGTCGGACTGTAAGATTGTTGAGTCCGAAAGAGAATGGGCTACTCAGTACTTTATGGATTGCGGAGAAGAAAAGTTTAATGCGTGGCTGAACAAACTGCCGGTTGCAGTTTCCAGCGTAGATACCAAAGTTTTCTCAAGCAAAGCTAAAGAACAAGACCCAATTGTACCGGCTGGAATATCCCGGGTAGCAAAAGCCATGGGTCAAAGCGAAGAAGAAATTGCCGAAGCCCATAAGAAACACCACAATAGTAATTAACCAAACAACAAGTAACGAAAGGAAGTTATACAATGGCAAACAATAAGTTAAATATTGCCCAAAGAACCATCAACGACTCCTTCACAGTGACACTTGGCGAAGATGTAGCCGAAAAGAACTGCATCATGGCTATCAGGGACGCTGACGGAGAAGCCTACAAAGCCACAGATACATCTGGATACCGTGTAATAGGTATTAATATGGATACCGGCGACGAAGATGACACCGACGTTGTAGTAGCTAATGGGGTATTCTTGCTCATAAATAGCTCAGCCAATGCTCTCACTGATGCACACATCGGCGAAAACTGCTATGTTGAAGGCTCATCCTCGTACAGAACAGTTGCTTCAACTGGTACTGCCAGTTTGATAGCAGGTACAGTTGTGAACGTAGCAACTGAAGGCGTCTATGTAGACATAGGCAAAGATAACGCAACAACGGTATCCGCATCGTAATCTAACACCTAAATAAGGAGGCACAATAATGCCAGATACAGGAACATTAACAGACGTACCGATTATCACAAGCGCGCTGAAAGATAGCTTTCAAAAGGGTATAGATTACGCGCCAGCGATGGCCGGAGATCTTTTCTCAGTTGAAACATCAGCAACTGCTCAGAACGTTTACACACACCTAAACCACATACCTGGTATGCGGCAATGGGTTAAAGGCACTCCCGATCTTCGCAGGAACATCGAGACCAGTGACTTTACCGTGGCCAATCTGCGTTATGGTAACACAATAGCTCTGCAAGTTGATGACATCAATGACAATCAACTCGGTCAGTACAACAACCTCGCACAGCAGATGGGTAACAGATCCGTTCAGAAAAAAGACGCTTTGATTTATGGTCTTTTGAATGACGCATTTGATGGAACACTCGTCTGGGACGGTGGATATCTTTGTGCAGCCACACACACAGTTGGTATCAGTACCGTTAACAATGCCATAACTGCCGCGTTGACATCAGCGTCTTTCGAGACTGCATACAATATGATCACTGGATTTACTTTCCAGGCAGATCAGATGTCTGACGAAGAACCTCTGAACCCCGGCGGAAAATACCTCTTGGTAGTTCCACCTGCTCTTCAGATAACTGCTCGCGGAATTGTTAAGAACGCTCTCGGAACAGCCGGCGCAACAAACTCGTACTTTGGTTTGGCCGACGTCCACGTTAGCTCTTACCTCACATCATCTACTGCCTGGTTCATAGTGAACGTTGGCGATATGATCAAACCGTTTATCTATCAGGAACGCGAAGCCGCGAGACTCTTGCAGTCTACTCCTACGAACGGTGGCACAGAGCTTTCCATTGACGAGATCGTTTACAACGTCAAGATGAGAGGCGCAGCAGCCGCAACACATCCATGGTTGGTAGTTGGTTCTACTGGAGCCACTACGTAATCGTAGAGAACGAATCCACGAGGGCGGCGGTCATAAGGCCGTCGCCCTTTTTTTATTAAGAGGGATGAATGAAAGAATTAGTACTTTTAGGATTATACGCATCAGACCCACAGCAGGAAATAGCGAACGATTACTATGCGCGGGGCGTTGATATCTGGACCATGAACGATTGGTACTCATCCTACCCTAAGATAGCTTTCCCTCAAAAGGTTTTCCAGATTCATGACGAAGAGACCGTTAACCTCAGTTCGAATAAAAAGAGGCTGAACAACTGGATTCCGAAGTACATTGAAAGTGGAGCGGAGGTTATAACCTGTGATGATTGGAACAACAAATTTGACAAAACTTCGAAATTCTCGTATTACTTACTTGAAAAATATAATATTCACTTCTATGTTTCTACTGTTAATTATATGCTGGCGATGGCCTGCGAGTCGGATTACGATAAAGTAACCATGGTAGGCTTTATGATGCTGGCCAAAGAAGAACGCGAAGCTCAGTTGCCCCCATGCAGATTTGGAATTAGAAAACTGAGAGAGACAGGAAAAGAAGTTAAAGTTTATCACGAAGAGTTATGGAATTCAGAAAGACCAGATAGCGACATTACGGAATTGAACGAAGACAACCCCCTATATATTTTCGGGGAATTAAGAAAAGAACTCGAAAGGAACAATACCGATGGGAAATTATATAAGTTCTTCTGAGCTGGAAGTTAGAGTAACAAGTTTGCGTCTTGACCAGTTGGCTCAAGTCGAAGGTATGGAGAAAGCATCCTTCCTTGGACAGGTCATAACTAGAGCCGAACAGTACGCGGACGCTTTCATGACGGAAAAGTATACCGTTCCAATTCCCCCGTCTGGGATGATAAAAGAAATAGTAATGCGTATCGCCGAGTACGAATTGTACAAACGCGGTTCAGGCGGTGACGTTCCTATAAAATATAAGACCTCATATGACGAGGCCAGAAAAGACCTTACGGACATAAACAAGGGAGCTATGATACCCCCGAACACCACTGACCAGTCGCTGGCGGCCAAGGACACTGTTGGGTCCTCAATAGATGTTGATAGCGATACCGCGTTTTATACAGAAGCTGAAGCTAATACTTACTTTTAGGTGAAATAATGGACAGTCTATTTTCAAGATCCAGAACGACGGTCGATGAAACCTTGGACCAGATTAAAAAGATATTGGCGGGCTCCACAGATTGGACGGTGGGAGAACCTGTGTTCAACGACCTATCAAATGTCTTTGACTACCTGGCTTCCATACCCTCCCCATCATGCATACTGCTGTACAATGGAACCTCTTACGGAGATGAGACGATAAGCTCTCACAGTTTCTCCGTGGTCATTGTGGACGCGGACTATGGAGACAACGCAAAGGCGAGGATAAAGGCCCAGGGGTTTGCTGACAAGGCAATTGGACTTTTGGACTTTCAAATGCTGAACAACACCAAAACTCTAATAACCTGTGTCTCCCAGTCAATACTACAATTCAGTAATAGCACCCCCCACGTGGGAGTCAAAATAGATTTTAAAGCGGAGGAGGATTAATGCCAGAAGATATCGATTTTTCGGAAGTTATAGATTCAATAAACTCTAGCTCTTCTAGGTTGGAAAGTAAACTTCAAGCGCTGGGAACACTCAAAGACTCAATAGCAGAAATAAAAGTAGAAGCCGGCGCGGTAAGTGGCCTTCTGGTATCGGATACCAATGAGATAAAAGAGCGACAGGAGTTACAAGACGTCAAAGTCGATTTGGCAATCGCCACCATACAGAACCTTACGGACAGGGTCGATGCAATGGAAAACCTTTTTATGGACATAACCGCGACTCTTGAGAGTCAAAGCACAACTTTAGGTGAGATATTAGCCAACACAGGAACAACCGACTCCGATGTCGGAGATTTTAAGGAGTAAACTATGAGCGCAAAACTATTGAACAAAACCACCCTGGATACCAACAAGAGTGGAAGCCGATGGTTGTATTCGTACATCGTGCATAAAGACGACATATCCGATTACACATACGAGTATATGGATGACGCAAACGGCATAACCGGTGTGGTAGGCTCCTATGTGTCCGATTTTAAAAAGACACCTAAAGCCCAACACTTCTATGTGTTCATAACGATATCTTCCATAGACTATGAGACGACAGAAAGATTCGAGAAGGTCACAGATTGCAAAGGCGATAAGTACAGTATGGTCTACCGCGTGCTAACCGCTGACCTTGCCACATACACATACGATTACGGAGATGATGCAGACTCGCTCACCGGTGGCACGGGAACGTACGTGACCACATGGAATAGAAAAGAAGTCGAGAATGGGTACTTTGTTTTCATCACAGCGGTTTCCGCCGAGTATGAGACTGTGGATAAACAAGAGAAAGAAAACAATAAAAGTGGGGTTAAGTGGACGCTAGTTTACAAAGTAGCCGATGCGGACATCGCGGACCATACGTACATTTATGGCGCCAGTACCGACACGCTCACCGGTGGCACAGGAACCTACTGTATGAATTGGAGACGCAGAGAATGCGAAGGTTTTTATTTCGTGTATCTCACCGCGGTCTCTTCGGGCTATGAAGCATCAGAATGGTCTTTTAAAACCACGGATAAAACTTTCCGAAGCTACGATACTGGGCTCACCTATATGAAACCTGAATGGTTTGGCGCAAGAAGAGCTTCTGCCACGGATGACACGAACGGAATATTTACTTTCCTTACAGGAAATGCATGCAAAGAAGGAGACTTCATATATAAGAACGCAACCACCTCTAGTGCTGGCACCCAAGACGAT
>Ga0307928_10000943_pt1 | contig 21810 bp, 41 predicted proteins | sample AceLakmetagen232_FD_201815 | JGI IMG/M metagenome (GOLD analysis project Ga0307928, IMG submission 201815) | Saline water microbial communities from Ace Lake, Antarctica - #232 | ecosystem: Environmental > Aquatic > Non-marine Saline and Alkaline > Saline | place: Antarctica: Ace Lake... | reverse complement strand
ATCCAGACATATTGATTAAATCAGTTAGAAAAAAAGAATATCCTCGTCTGCCAAAAAAAATGCTTATGCCAACCAAACCAGTCAATCTTCCTGATATGCCAGTACCAGGTCAGCCAGTTGTACAAAATTTTAAACCAAATATCGTTCAACAGCCACCAACTCAGATGGCTGCAAAAGGGGCGGAAGTTGGTATGAAGACAGGACTAAAACATAACAAGAAGGAAAAATAATGAATTTTGTAGATGCTTTATTAAATGGAATAATATCTGGTTTAGGCATGACGATAGTGATGACTCTTTTTGGTTTCTTGACTTTTAAACTTACGAAAAACTGGATTACTAAGACAATCACTGAGATTTGGGCAAAAGTAAAACAAGAAGGCATTAAACTCGATGGGATAAAAATAGATGGTTCTTTAGAAACTACTAAAGTTAAAAAAAGAAAGTTTAGAAAAGATAAAAAACAATAAGTTTATATAGCAACCTATCTATATAGTTTTTACTTGATTAAGATGGAAAAAGAGCCGTTTGTGATTACATCACCTATTGAAAAAAAACTAATTTTAAATTTTCGTAAAAAACTCAAAAAAGGAAGATTATTAAAATGTCCCAAAAAAGATTGTGGACATGTTTGGGTCTATGGTGGCAAAAGTAAAAAGTATACGAGTTGCCCCAAATGTTTAAGCGGGGTTGTTCATGTTGAGAGACACAGGGTGAAAGATACATGAAAATAACACTATATAAAAAAGCACCCATCTGTCCAAAATGTGGTAGTTCATTAACGTATGATTCTGATGAACCACAACCAGCTATGCCTGGTGGCGTGTGTCAATCTGGTTATTCTTTTGCTTGGCCTGCAAAGATATACCGGTGTCATAAATGTGGCGATTTATATAAGGTTGAGGATGATTAAATGGCAACAATTGTACCAAAAAAAATAGTATCTACTAATAAGGAACCTCTAGCAGCTAAACGGCAATGCGGGCATCCCTTTTATCCAACTTTTGATTGTATTGCCGAAGATGGAAAAATGGTTACGAGCTATTGCCTCTATTGCATTATAGAACGTCTTGGCATCGACCCATGTGCTCAATGTACTGTTGATAAGCCAGAGGACTGGCAAGACCCAAGTAAAATCAAATGGAAATTCAATAGGTAGGTTGGAATTTTAAACCAAAATATCAGCCCTAAACAGTCGTAGTCATTGTCGATACAGTGACCCTGGCAGTTGGTCAGACGTGACCTTGCAGGCTACGATTGGGGGTCACTGATAAATCAAGATGAAAAGAAAAAAAGTAGCTAAAGAGTGGTACCAGTATTATGATGAACCATGGTCAACACAACAGGAATTAGAGAAACGTGAGAAGAAATTGAACAAGGTTCTGAATCAAAAGACCTGATAAAATGTCTAAAAGTAAAGTATTAAATGTTGAGGTATCAAAACAATTCGTTCAAGAACTTAAAGACGGTGAAATGGAAACGATAATTATTAGATTGAGATTGGTTAGATAAATCAGGAATATAATGAAAAAATGTCCGAAATGTGGAAGCGAATTAACTTCGGGTTATCCACATGTGATATTTAGAAATGGGCATTATTATTGTAAAAATTGTCCAGAAATAAAAAATAAACCAAAAAGACATGGAGAAAAAGAATGATTGAATATATATGTCCACATTGCGAAAGTTATGCAATTACTGATTATACTTGGAAAAACATCATAATGGGAACATGTAATTGTTGTAAGTTTAGCGGTAAGATTGAAAAATTTAAAAGAAGTGTTCATCATTTATCTGGTGGACACTATTAAATTATTAATCAAAGGTTTAAAGGAGTAATGAGAATGAAAAAGAATAGATGTCCGTTTTGTCCGAAGGAATATCAAAGTCGTAAAGATATGCACAAACATCTAAAAAAAATACATGAGCTAGATATTGATGATGACACATTAGATGGTTTACTTCGTGAACTAACTATTGGTGATGCGTGTAATTGGGATGAATCTAAAATAAATTGACTTGAACTCTTGTAAGAAAACCATTTAATAAGTGTTCAAGGATAAAAAATGTGAAAGGATAATAAACAACACAAACATCTAAATAGTATTGACTGAAAAATAAAAAAAGATTTAAATTTGAGTAATAGTTAAAGGCAATGATAATATGATGGAACTTTGGGGCGCAGAGTCCTGCACAGAATGTAAAATAGCTAAGATGATGCTGCAAAAAACGCCATTGGAATGGAAATATGTTGATGTAGCAACAATTAAATTTGAAGGACAGATACCAATGCTCATAGATGATGGTCTAAGGTTTATAGGAATTGGCCAGATAAGACAACATGTAACTCAAAAACTATCTGAGATGGGGTTTTAAATTGGCTGTGATGAAATACTACAAGGAGAATGAAGAACAAAAAAAACGAGACAAATATCTAAGATGGAATCAGAAACGAATAGAACACTCTGAAGAAGCTTTAACAAAAAGCACCCATCAAATATTATGTCAACGGATGCCTAATTGTAAAAATAAAGGAACAAAGAAATGTTTCTCTTGCACCAGAAACAAAACTCGGTCTGCAATGGTGAAAGCTGAAGATTATTATTTACCAAAAATAGCAGGATTAAAATATTTTTGAGGGAACCAACTAAATGATACGACATATAGTTTCGATAATCGGATGTGTTGCAGGGGCAATCGTTTGTGCATTATCTTATTTCTTTGCAATTAGGAACAATGAATATTTTGCATGTGCTACCTTCGGATTCATACTTCTTACCCTGTTAATTTACTGGAATCTCAAAATAGAGCTCAAAAACGATAGTTAAATAATGTTCCTACAAGGTTTTAAATACGGGCTAAATATTTTTAGTAATGTGAGCAAGCATGGATATTGACCCAGAACTTATTGCATATGTAACGACTATTCTTCTATCTATTGCAGCTGCCTTTATGGGTAAGAAGTGGCAGTCGTTGAAAGATAAGTTTTCAGATAGTCAACTTATTTCGTTGAAGTTTGCACAAGGTTTGAAAGTTGTATCAGATGCTATTGCGGATGATTCTATAACCGTTGAAGAAGAACAAAAAATCATTAAGGCATGGCAGGACATCATCGATGAAGCAGGAACGCTAGTTAGAACTAACGGGAAGTAATCTCTTCAGGAGCTTTTTTTATATTCACTAATGTTAAATATTGTGAAAGGAGGTGAAGAAAGATATGGGAATAATGGATTTGATTAATACATTGGACTGGCGAGCCCTTGCCCTAATCGGTATTGGTTATCTGGTATTCAAGTTTAAAAAGTAGCCAAAGTGTCAATAGGAAAATTTAAATCCTATCCTGCGATTTAGAATATGATATAATGGCAGAAGACGACTTGACTAAGGAAGAGCTTGTAGCCGAATTAGATGGTAGGTATCAGCCAAAACATGTTACGGAAGCAACGAAAAAAAACAGTAAAACAACCAATATCATAATAGTTATTGCAGTCATAGTTCTAGCAGGCATGGTACTGTTCTATGGAGACATAGACCTACCTCAGTTATTTGAAGAATGGACTGAGGGAGAGCCTGTAGTATCAGAGCCTTTAGAACCAGCGGTGTTACATCTATACATGTTCAGTGATTTAGTTAGCAATGATTCTGTTAATGTGGAGCTATGGTTGATTAATCTTGGTGATGAGACAGCAACGGATATTGAGATATACATTCGGGTACGAAGTCAAAATGGTTCGGTATTGTTATCGGATGAGGTATATCCAACAATACTAATACTTCGTGGTAACGAAACTTGTTCGGCTGTTTACAGTGTTCCAATTATGCCAAGTGATACATCAGTTACACACACCATAGAAATTGCTTGGGTCGGTGGTCGAGTATCATATCCCCTGACGACAACTATCTAAATCGTTTCAAACAAAAACCTTAAATGCTTCGTGTTCTATTTTAGTTTTAAGGTGAAGTATAGATGCTGACGCAAAATGGTATAAATTATATATGTCAAAATTTTGGTGATACTAATTCCTGTTGTGTTGACCATGGTTTGTCTTGGTATTATACGATAGGTGGAACAAACACCAATGAAACAGGCGCAACAGCTCAGATTGTTGGGCGGTTAGCATTAGGTTTACTAGATTCTCTGACTATGACTAATCCGGCTCGTGGTACTTTTACAAAAGCAGAACTTGATGCAGCCAATGGTGAGGCTGTTACCATTACTGATGCACAAGGAATAACTAACCATGATAACCCCAATGAAGACCAGTGGTGTTATGGTGCTGTTCCTTGTTCATCTTATGCCGACCAAGGTTCTTGTATAGCTGCTGGTTGTTATTGGTGTGACGGTGCTTGTCAAAGCATACCATGTAGTCCTCCTCCACAATGTCCAGATTATACTGACCAGGGCTCTTGTGTGTCTGCTGGTTGTTATTGGTGGAGCAATGGTACATGCCATGCAACTCCAGAACCATCGGATGATTGTGAGAGCCATACTACAGAAGTAGCATGCATTGGCGCTAATTGTTTTTGGTATCAAAAATATTTATGGGCGCCACCCAAATGCCATGGCGCTGAACAAAACATGATGATGGATTATTTACCATTTATACTCGCTGGTCTCGGTGGTTTAGTTGTTATAGGTCTTTTTCTAAGAGGAGGCTCTCCTCCTTCGCCTGTGATTATTACAACCGAATCCAAATAAAAATATACTATGGAGTGACATAAAATGGCATCTTTAGATGAATGGTTTCAGCAAATGGTAAGAATGGGTCAGGCAGATATAACAATGGAATTTGAAGGTCAATGGATGACCCCCAGACAATACTATAATATGAAAAAAGGAAGGTGAGAAGAGAATGCCTAAGAAAAAAAATTGCCCAGTCGGAAAAGTAAAGATTTGTGGGAAATGTATAAATAAAAAATGGAAAAAGGAAAGCAAATATAGAAAAACAATATGGAAAAGAGGCGGATTTGGTGTAACAATGCGATTAAATCCAGTTATACGAAAATATCAAGTATATTCAACCGATGGCAGTATGGAAGTAAAAGATTATGGTACTTTTGGTCTTAGGAGTGAGGATTTGGCAGACGAAACAGTCAAAAGGGCGATAAAAGACATGAATAAATATATTAAAAAAAGTTGCAGGTGAAGTGAATGGTAAAAAATAAATGTGGATATAAAGCCGTAAAGCGTGCTGGTTATGCTGTTATTGTTTATGGAAAAAAACACCCTAAAATTGTTTTAACTACAACCAGTAAGTTAGCAAAAGAAGAGGCAAAGTATCAAGCCCAAATGGGAAGAGATGCTTATATTCTTAAACAAATGGGAACATATAAACAGTGTAGGTAATAGGAAAAGGTGAAGTAAAATGTCATTTGTAGATGAAGAATATAAACAGAAACTAATTCAAAGAATGGAAGAAAGACTTGCAAAAGGACAATCACCTGATATTTTTCAACTAGGTGGACAACGTTATACACCACAAGAAAGAATAGATGAAGCAAAACGTGGAACACCAGCAGGCGAAGAAATTCTTTATGCTGAAAAAAAACTTATGGATGAACTAAAGAAACGGCGATAATCATGCCTGACGAAAGCAACATGATGTTTGTTAGACCTAGAAACTGTCACTATTGTGAACATGGTTATAATGCTTTACAACACATGGTTGCTTATGCTCAACAAAAAGGAGTATGGAATATAACTGATTTAGCAGAAACACAGGCAAACAAAGCCCCTATCTATGCATCAATAGACCAGACAGACCCTTTTGCTTTTTATGGTTTTGGTCATGGTAACCATGATAGGTATACTGGTGATTCAGAAGAAAATATTTTTACGGTAACTGAATGTGGTAAATTATCGGGAAGAGTTGTATATCTTCTTTCATGTTTAACTGCTAACAGTCTTGGTCCTGCAATCATACAAAATGGTGCTCTTGCTTATGCTGGTTTTAATATTAGTTGGACATGGATTGGAGAAACAGAAAATGATGAGTTTTCTTATCCTGACCCGTATGATGACCCATATGCTTTTGGTTTTTATGAAAGTGCTAATGAACTTTGGAAGGCATTGTTAGATGGTAAAACATTTAATGAGGCCATTCAACAAAGTAAAAATAAATATGATGAATGGATTGATTATTGGTTTTACACTAATCCAGAAGACCCAGCATCTCAGGATTGTATTATGTGGCTTGCACATGACCGTGATGGTTTGGTTGGTTTAAATGTTTGTGATGTGCAGAACACAGAAAATGATTGTGTTACTCAAGGATGCTATTGGTATGAGGGTTGTTGTCATGCTTCTCCATATCAGGAATATAGTGGAAATTTATTAACAATTGCAATTGCTGCAGGAGTTATAGGTGTAGCACTTGCTGCCTATTATGTGCATTCACAAAAAGCCAGGATGCCTTACCTACAAGAGTAGCAGGATGATTTTTAAGCACCAAGTTTTTATACTCTCAGTATCATTATATTTCTTGGTGAAGTGATGAAAACATTTGGTAATGTTAATTTAAGCATCAAAAAATATGCTCCTTTTATTCTAGACCCCACTCCTCCATCAGGTAGTGCTTATGACCAATCAACTCTCAATTACACACCAGATACGGCGATAGCTGTTGCAGGTGAAGTAGGCGGTGACCCCGCTCACGAACATTATCCTAATCAGGGTTTTCAAAATCAACGTGATGGTCTTACTGGTTTTGGAATTGTTGCTGGTTATTTAGGTAACGTCACGGAGCCTATGATAATTGGTTTGGCAACAAATGGACAGAGGCAAGCCAGCCCTCAAGACCCGTCTGGGTGGATTGCAGCTGCTCTTGTGGAGCCTGGAGATTTAGACCCAGACACTTATTATTATCTTGAATTAACTGCAGTTGCTGACCCGATAATTTTACCAGCTGAAACAGTTTATATTGTTGCAGCAACAAACGAGCCAATAACTGAAACAAATGGTTGGGCATGGCTTGGCATGTCATCAGCTCCTTACCAATATCCTATGGATGTGTTTAATGGAAATGAATGGGTAGTTATATCTTATGATGGCCTGTTTTGGACTTTCACTCAGACACAGGCAGTGCCTTGTTCTTCATATACTAATACAGCAGATTGTATCGCAGCAGGTTGTCATTGGTGTGATGGAGTGTGTCAAACTGAAGAATGTGGTACGCCGCCTTGTTCAGCATATACCACTCAAACAACATGTGAAGCAGCTAGTTGTTATTGGTGTGACGGTGCTTGTCAAAGCTCACAGTGTGGTGGAAGTGGTTGTGAAAGCAAGCCAAACCAAGTGTTATGTGAAGCAGCTGGTTGTTATTGGTATGCATATCCAAATCCACTTGGTGACCCATCTTGCCATGAAGAAGAGATTTATATGAAATATTTGCCATTTATACTCGCTGGTGTTGGTGGATTAATTGTAATAGTAGCAATGTCGAAGAGATGATATATCAATGGGTAGACAAGCGTTATTGATAGGTGGACTTGCCCTGATTGCTGGCGGTGTTGCGTACTATTATCTCAAACAACAAGAAGACGGTCCAACGCCACCTATAGTCTGTTCTGATAATTTAAATCAATCTGACTGTGAAGCCAATGATTGTTACTGGTATGATGGGAGCTGTCACAGCACCCCACAAGGCACTCCGGCATGCAGCACGATTGGTTTTAATTGTTATCAGAATATAAACGGCTGGCAGCTCTGCGATTATTACCACAATTTATGCAGATGTGATGGAAGCGAATGGCAACCAATTCAGGAAAACAGCCAGTTATGCCTAGATGATATTAGCTATAAAAAATGTGGGGTCAATGCAGAGAACAAAATCTTTTGTAGCGACTTCATGGGACATGGCTCAGATGAATGCAGCGGCTTGACAGACGGGTGTAACTGTAGCATTGGTGAATGCCCAGCTGACCAGGTCTGCGCATGGGATAATCGCTGCGTAAGAAAGGTCATGGCCGATACCTTCACAAAATCCTGTAGTGGAATAGAAGTAAAAACGCCTCATGGCTTGGAGCATTGGTGTAACTTTCAACTTGAAGAGCCAAGAATCGCTCAGTCGCTATCAGGAGGCAGTCTTTACTACAAGTGGGCAGGCTTATACGACAACCTAAAGTATGCCATCGATTTGTATTATAACGGGCAGTGGAACCGTGTCATCGAAGGCGACCACTGGAACATCGGAGGGACAGAAGGAGTAATCAATCTAAGCCCCATATATTTCAGCACGCCTCAGCCGTTCTCATATATCGCTGTTGGCATTAACAGTGGCGTCTCCAATGTGCATCTCAAGAATTGGGGGTTGACATTTTTATGGTAAAAGTAGGTGAAAAAAAATGAATTTACAGACAAAACAAAATTATGAAGCTAACGGAATAATCGTCAAAGAACTTTCATCTCCTGACCCACATTTCAGGACTAAAACATTTATCCAAGTTCCTGGTAAAAGATTGTTGCCATATTACGATACATTCTATCAGATACCAGAATCGTTGAATGAGTATGATGAATTCGAGATGAATGTGAATGCGCTCCCTGCAGGACGTAGATATGACTGCGATGCCGTAATCTGGGATTTAACACCAGGGATGGAGTCAAACGCTTCTTTGGTTCCGTGGCCGATTATTTTAGGCATAGCTAAACTCGTCATCATAATTATCGGAAGTATTCTCATCATCAATGCGATTTATCGAATATTTAATCCCGATTATTTCCCCCATCCTTGTGGGCCAGAAGGTAGTGTGACCGTAATCAATGACTGTTATAAACTGGTCATAGAACCCGACTGCCATTGGTATCTCTTTAATAGTTGTGCTGGTCCAGATGAGAATGGAGACGGCCGACCTGATGGCCAAATTGAGGACGAAGGAGAAAAGCCAGAGCCACCAAAAAACTACATGGAACTTGCCGTTTATGCGGCTCTGGCAATCGGTGGCGTTTTTATCCTTTATGCATTGATAAAACAGAGTGGCAGTGAAAAATATTATGGTGAACATCCATCTAAGCGACCAGCACCAAGAGAAGGATATTTATCTCGTAAATGGTATGGTGAATAAACTCTTCTAGTCTATTCAAAAGTTTAAAATACTCTGTGTTACATTTATCTAATTGGTGAAGTGATAAATGGCATTAAATACATCGGGTATTCAATATATATGTCAAAATTTTGGTGATGGAAGTCAGTGTTGTGTAAAAACAGGACTGTCCTGGTATTATACAGCTGGTGGGGAGAATTATAACGAAACGGGTGGAACTGCTCAGATTGTTTCCCGTCTTGCGTCCGGTCTTATAGATTCTTTAACCATGGTCAACCCTGCTCGTGGTACGTTCACACAAACGTCTCTTAATACTGCGAATGGTGCATCAGTTACTCTGCAGGATGCTTTAGTGATTACTAGTCACGATGAATCAGCCGAAGACCAGTGGTGTTTTATTGCTTGTGAAGCGCATGCTGACCAAAATACTTGTGAGAACCTTTATGGTTGTTACTGGTACAATGGTAGTTGCCATACTGAGTTGCCTGATTGTTCGGCTTTAGATAATCAAACTGATTGTGGGATTTATGGTTGTTTTTGGTATGATGGTAGCTGTCATTCGACAATGAGTTGTGAAGCTATATTTACTCAATATGAGTGTGATGGTTATGGTTGTTACTGGTACAATGGTGCGTGTCATTCAGCTCTGCCAACTTGTTCACAATTAGACAATGATTTTGACTGTTTAAATTATGATTGTTACTGGTATAGAGGAGTTTGTCATTCGGCAGACCAATCCAATCTTTGCTACTGGCTTGATGCACATTGGCCAGTAACTATTGCTAATGTGTTTGAATTTGTAGATGCATATCTGTTTACAACACCACCAAGTGGATGGACTTTTGTTCCCACTATCCAAAACGTATTTGGAGTTGTAGATTATTATCTTGGTTTTAATGGTGATGCAAAGACAGGATGCAGTATAATGTCTTAGGAGGCTTGAATGTCAGTCAGCCAGGCTAGATTTAAACCAACGAACTTAAATAAAATTCATACGTTAACAGCTCAACCATTAGGAAAATTGCCTTCGCTTGCTTCTTGTCCTTGGCCAAGTGAAGGTAGCCATTGCAGTCCTTGGACGATATGGATAGATGCTTCCGAATCAGGATACCCTGTGTGGGGAGAATATGATGGTAATCCTGACAGAAAGCGATTTTATGCTCAAACTTCATTCTTAGATGTGAGTAGAATAAATCGTTTAGTATTCAAGGTTAAAAAAGGAGTAACCACTCCTTCGCAGCCACTATATATAGGATTGATGGGGTTAGACACTTTAAATGACCCAGCGAAGATGTATGACCCATCTAAATGGCCGTGGGCGGGATATTTAACTGATTTGCCGACAACCCAAGACCACTATTCTATTTGTGCAGACATTAATGATGGATTTTGGACAACAAATCCTCTTTTTCTATTTTTCTGTACAGATGCTCCCTATCAGACATGGTATCCGATAGGATATACTGCACAATCTGGTTTAGCACCATTAAATAAATATAGTTTAAATGAGCCAGGTCAATCAGATGGCTGGACAGAAATGGATGATTATCATCATCTCCTATTCATACCGTATACAAATGGGGCAGGAGCAATCTTAGAAGGATTTTGTCAAATAGAGAATCCAGATTTCCCAGGCACAGCGGAAGTAGGAACGCCTTATAATTTTAGCTTTGATGTCGACCAACAAACTGCTTTTCCATGCGGATGTCCTGAAACAATAGTATATCAGATATATAATAGAGATAATGGTACACCGATTGGAACTGAAATAACATTTGATTTAGCTTGCGGATATGGCGGAGTTTCTGGGATGGGTAGTCATATCAATTTTACAGGAATGGGAACATTTCATGGGCAACTAAAGGTCGGTCATAAACTTAATGGTTCATGGCAAGTAGATGACACTCATAATTTTGATGTTGTGGTAAGTACTGGTGATTGCTCTGGTCATACTACTAAAACGACTTGTGAGAATAACGGTTGTTGGTGGTGGAATGGTAGTTGTCATGATAATCAACCAACATCATGTAGCCAACTGAATAATGACTCGGATTGTACCCGTTGGAGTTGTTATTGGTGTAATGGAGCATGTCAAGGCACACCTTGCGATGGAGAAGTTACATTAACAGAAGCTCATACTTGTGATGGGCCAGAACAATGTGAAGGTCATTCAAGTGAATCAACGTGTGAAAACGATGCAGATTGTGATTGGTATTCGTTTGGATGTGGTCCAAGAACTGATTACGGCTGGTGGTTTCCCAAAAAATCTACTTTCGGGATTGATGAATTACTATATCTCTATTTTCAGTTAAACGGTAATGATTTATATGGAGTAACATATACTTGGAAATGGTATCATAATGACGTAATGGTATGGGAAGATAGTCGTACAATCTCAGACCATTGGACTGGTTTCTCCCAATGTTTATGGTGGACAATAGGACAACCTGGAACAGGATATATCAAAATTTATGCTGATGGAGAATATATTGGAAAAACAAATACTTATACAATTAATCCACCATCAGGTGTCTTTGGTGAGATTTATTCTCTTTCACCACGTTACGGTCCAAAACCTCCAGGAACAGAACAAGTAGTGGGTTTTAGGGAATTAATTAATACTGGAACTAATCAAGGCATATTACATGACAATTTGTATGCTTTTCCAAATACACCAAGTGAAATATTACTACAGGAACACACTATTAATGCTCCAGTTGGTACCCCAATGGGTGGTGGATATTCTCAAGTTCTACCATCTACACCACAAGTTTGGCCATTAGGTATCAAAACATGGGGTATATCGGAAAGCGAGCCAGCATGGGGTACACTAAATAAAACAGCTACATGGAATTTTGTTGTTGGTACATGTGAAACAGCAACAACTCAAACAGATTGTGAAAATGCTGGTTGCTATTGGTGCAATGGTATATGCCAGAGTACGCCGTGTGGTGGTAATGTATTAGCGGAAATTGTTAAACCATCCAGCATTTTTTACACTGGACCATTCGCTCCAGGTGAAGTAGAAACATTGGCAAAAGTAAGAGTGAAGAATGCAGGCGATGTAGCCGGAAGAATATGGTATTGTGACTTTTTTTATCCAGGACAATCAAATGAAAAAAGAGGCACTACAGCAGGATATGGTCCAGTTGGGGTAGGTGAAAGCAAGGATGTTTATCCTGCTAATCGAATACCTATTGATGCTCCTAGCATACTACCAACTGGCGTTAAAGTTTGGGGTGAAGACGAATCAGAACCCTCTTGGTCAAATCAGGACAAGACACATCAATGGGATGTACAAATAATAGCAACTGATATTTGTGCGTGGATAGTTGCCCAAATTCCTGGTTATCCCAACCAACCAGTTACAGATATAAGTGTACAATCTGTATTTGCATTGTTAGATTCATATATTTCTCAGACGCCACCATCAGGTTATTCATTTGTTCCTACAATTCAACAAGTTTTTGGAGTTGTAGACTATTATTTAGGAGTAAATGGTGACTCATCAACCGGCTGTAATCTTTTCTAGTAAAATCTTAAATAATGGTTAAAACATTATACAGATAAAGGTGAAGTGAGTAACAATGCCAACTGATATATGTGCATGGGTGAGTGACCAAGGTGGCCCAACAGGCATAACAGTTACAAATGTGTTTGAAATAGTAGATTCATATTTACTTTCAACTCCTCCAGTTAATTATACATTTATACCAACATTAGAAAACGTATTTGGAATCGTTGATTATCATCTCGGACTTGACGGTGACCCGTTAACAGGCTGTAGTCTTTTCGCTCCACCAGAAACATTATTTGAACGTTTTACTGAAGTGGGTGAATTATCTGAAGCATATTTTTATGGTAACGTATGGAGAACCATGACGTTTACTATTGGAACCACAAGTCCAAATGAGACCCATATGTTAACAAGCGTATCTTTGCCATTAACCAGAATGAACTATCCAGGCATTATTACAGTTAGCATACGTGCTACAAGTAATGGAAAACCAACTGGCGAAGACCTCGCAATTGGTACAACAGATGGTAACACTCTACCAATGAGTGGCCAGGGTATGGTAGAATTTAGAAACATACCGTTAACAGAAGCTACAATGGTAGCAGGTACAAAATATGCTATAGTAGTTAGATGTTCAGCTCCTACTTGTTTGTGGATTGGTAATATAGACAACCCAACATATCCTGGTGGAAGTTATGGCTATACTATTGATGGGGGCGCAAGTTGGGTTATGGGCACTAGTGTAGATTTTTTATTTGAAGAATATGGCATTAGTGAATAAATTTTAAATAACATGAATTACATTTTCTATTTGACAGTATGACAAAAAAAATAGCAGTTATACCAATTGATTCGGTAGAACCAACACAGGAATTAAGAGAAAAAATATCCACAGAACGGGAAGATATTATACCAGGAACAACTAACAAAATGGCACAACACATACTCACTCAAATCCAAAATCGTCTTAACATATATTATGATGTAAATGAGGCAGACAATACACCACTTCCAAAAGGTGCTAGATTTCATCTAAATGAAATAATGCATGTGCTAAAAGACTATGAACAAATAGAAACAACACCATTGACATAGTGAAGCAATATATAAAAACATATACCATAAGTATAAATACTGATTATACTTTTTTTGTTAATAACGGTGAAGTGAACTTTATCAAATAAACCAATCTAGAAAAGTTATATGATTTTTAGTTCACCATCATAACTATAAAATATGAGGTGAAAAAAAAATATGAAAGGTTTCGGAAGTTTTGCAAAACCTGCTAAACTAACATGGATGTGTGGAGCAGGAGCAGTAGTTGGCGCACTAACAGCACCCTTAATCAGAAAATTTTACCCAGGAACACTTTTACCTGGGACAATACCAGCACCATGGTGTAACAATGATGTTATTATACCAATAGTTGCTGGAGGTGTATCGTTAGGAGCCGGTCTTTTCTTGAAGAACAAGACAGCACAAGCCGTTTTAGTTGGTTTTGGGCTAGTATCACTAGTGACAGGAGCATTAAGAGGAGCATTACCAGAATATGGCTTTCCAGTAGCAAGAGCTGGTGGTGTAAGACTAATATAAAGTTAAAATGAGGTGAGAAAAACATGAAAAATGGAAAAAGAAAAGCATATTTGAATTGGATGAAGAAAGAAGGTTTGCTTATCGGCGGAGGCGCCATTGTTGGTGGCGTGATTTTGCCCCCAATTTATCGAGGTGTTATACCAGTGGCACCATGGTTCCCAACAGCCCCAGGGTGTTTGCAAGATAACGCTGTGGTTGCAAGCTTTGTTGGCGCAGGAGTTTTTGCGGTTATCGCAACAATGATATGGAAAAAGAACCATAATATTTCACTTGCATGTGGCGGTATCTGCGTAGGTCAATTAATCTATGGTCTAGGAAAGTGTGTAGCACCGACCTATTTCCCATATCAAGGAAGAGCACCTTCTGCAAGAGCAAGAGTAGCTAGTGCAAGAACAGCAGTAGCAAGAACAGCATCGATGGCACCAATCACAAGCACCGGAATACCTCCAGCCAAAGTCTTGGCATAAAAAGGTGAACAATGACTAAATATGATAAAAAAACGCTGATATTCAGTGCAGGAGCAGCAGTTGGAGTATTGCAAACTGTTGCGTCCAGAGAATGGGGAATATGCCCTCTCATCGGAGGGTATTTACCTTCTATTTGGAACCGTAGTGGTGTCGTAGGAAATATCATACTTGGTACATTAGTTCTTGGTATAAGCCAGGGTACAAAACTGTTTAACAAAAGTGCAACGGCAAAAAACTTTTTCACCATCTATTCAACAACTATATTAGTAGGTGGATTTGTCAATGCTGTTTTTCCAACTGGCACAACACCGCCACCAGCAGGTCTTGGCTTACGTAACCAAGCATTAGGTGGTAACGGTGTTTATACACACAACTATTATAACGCACCAACATCTGGACTTTTTTACAGACGACCACAAAGCCCAGCAAGAGGTTTTGGCTCAGACATAACTAGAAATCCAATGGCTATGATACCAACAGAGATACCATATAACCAAGTAATATCATAAAAAAATAAAGGCTCAAAAAGCCTTTCTCTCTTTTAATTTTTTCTAGTTAAATTAAAACCGCATTCAGGACATTTTTTTGTATAACAAGGAACACCAGTAACATGTCTCTCTTCATAACCACATTTGTGACATATACAAGCTCCTTCAGGACCTAAACCATATCTTCCCATCATATTCTACCTCTTGAAAACATTCTCCCCATCTTTAAGATAACTCTTCATGAGTTCTGATAATACTGCTCTTACTTCACGTTGATTAGTGCGACATTTATTTGTGAACTTGATGTAAAGTATCCTATTCACAGGAGTCGGTCTAGCCATCTTTGTTTTCATTAGAAAAGAAATAATCAGTAGCAACTATTTAAAGATTGTCATCTTGTCATTATGCTAATATCTTTTGTTCAAGTTCTTTTAGGTATTTATTAACTGCTTTTCTAATAAATGATGCTCTATTGTCAAACTCTTTTTTATCTATTAATTTGTCTATTTTTTTAATGTCTTCTTCATCTAATCTAGTATAAGCAATCTTTTTTTGCATTACATTACATAACAACGAATGCGTATAAATATCTTTTGTCAGACATGCTTTTTTATATTGCTAGGTATATCCTTTGATTACTTAACTAAAAAAAAATGAGGTGAAGCAAAACATGGTTGTATTAGGTATACAAAACGCTACCTTTGCGGAAACAGCACTTACGCAAGAGGAGCAGACGCTATGGGAAACACAATATAACGACCTGTTTTTTTCCCCGTGGAGTTTCGAACGACAGTATGTAAATTCTAAAAAATCTGTTGTCGATGCGGGAATTAGAGCAGCGAAGAATTCTCTCGATGAAAGGAAATTTGGTGGATTGAACTGTGCAGATAGTGAAATTGGTATTACAACTATCCGGCCAGGGTCAGTTGGTCTTGTAAATGGAACATGTCCAGAATCCAACAACGTATGGAAATGGAAACATGACTGTAAAAAGGAAGCACAGGCTGTTGGTTTTGAAAACTGGATACACAGCCCTGCAGCAGCAGCTCCAACAACATCTTTTGTAACTCCAGAAGAAGCTTTTTACATCCCACTCTACATACATGAGGAAAACTGCAGCCCAAGAATACAAACTGTGAAACTTGATATTGGACGGTCAAACATTTTGTATTATGATGTTGCTGCTTGTAGAATGAGAGACTACGTGTCAGGTACTAACTTAATTCCATTGCCAACAACTTTTTGGGCACCAGAAATGGATGTCAAGGTAGCACTCGGCTTCAAAATGAATGGAACGACTGAACCACGTCTAGGCGGGTTCTGTGTAGCACTTGGTTCATTCCTTGATGCAACATATTATACTGCTAGTGGAAACTCTGTTGTAGCTGGAACAACTGCGTCAACTTAATCAGGAGGCTGATTTAAAGTGGCACAGTTGGAGCAACCAAAATCAACGGCTTTCTCTGAAGAAGAAGTTTGTTTCGTTAGTAAAGAAGCTCCGTGTGCAATTTGGACTGGAACAAAAATTTTGTATTCTGGAGACGCTTCAGGATGCATGTTGCAGGCAAGTGGATACAATTTTGGTAGTGGAGAATCGGATATATCGCCAATCAATACATCAGGTTGGGGTGAAATACGAGTTCCCGAACTGAACCAACTGCATAAAGTGTTTGTATTTCCAAAAAACCCTTGTATAATAGCTAGAGCAGCATATACTGCATTGACAGTTAGTACTGCAAGTGGATACCCATCAGGACATGGTGGATGTAGTGGAAAGATAGCATTGATACATTACATAGACACAACAGCAGGAAGTGGATTTAATGGATGTTTTTCAGGCAGCATGTATTCTGGAAACTTTAATTCAGGATTGATTGACATAATAGCTGTCGGGAGTCAGATGTGAGGTGATATAATATGCCGTGGCCACCAAAAAGTTGGAAAAACGCAGCATTTTCGGAAGAAGATGTATGTATGATAAGCAAGGAAGCTCCTTGTGCAATCTGGGCAGGAACCAAAGTTCTTTATTCAGGAGATGCAACAGCAACACCACAACAAGCAAGCGGATATAACTACAAAAGTGGAGAAACAGATATAGAACCAATAAACTATTCTGGTTGGGGTGAAATAAGAATACCTGAATTGAATCAGTTACATAAGATATTCGTATTTCCAAAAGACCCATCTATTGTAGCTAGAGCAAATTATACTGCATTGACAGTAAGCACAGCAAGTGGACAACCATCAGGACATGGAGGGTGCAGTGGAAAAATAGCACTTCTTGAATATGCATCATTCTGTGCAAGTGGGGAATGGGCAGTTCCAATGGGCTGTTCGAATCTCATATGGGAGTCAGGATATTACTCTTCTGGGCTTGTAGACGTAATTGCTTTCGGGAGTCAGATGTGAGGTGATATGATATGGCACAATTAACTCAACCAAAATCAACGGCTTTCTCCGAAGAAGATGTCTGCATAATCAGTAAAGAAGCTCCTTGTGCAATCTGGGCAGGAACAAAAATATTATACTCAGGAAATCCAGTAACTGGTGAACAAGCAAGTGGATACTGCTTTTTAAGTGGAGAATCTGACATAGGTGTAGTAAATCGTTCAGGTTGGGGAGAAATACGAGTTCCCGAACTGAACCAACTGCATAAAGTGTTTGTATTTCCAAAAGATGCAAGACTACTAGCAAGCGATAGTTACACAAATTTAACAATTGCCACAACAAGTGGATACCCATCAGGACATGGTGGATGTAGTGGAAAAATAGCACTTGTTAAATATGTTGACATCTGCAATGTTACTGAAAGTGGATTTCATATAGGATGTCTTGACTTTGCATCAGGAAACTTTTCATCAGGACTAGTAGATATACTCGCATTCGGAAGCCAATTCTAAGCCTTTTGGCTTAGACCTCTTTCTTTTTTTTCTTTTACATACAATTAGTTATCTTTTGATAATATTTATATAGGTGGATGTTAATTGTCAACTTGACAATGAAAAAATGTATCAAATGTAAGACAATAAAAGAGGAAAGTGCATTTTATCCAAATATTACTAGAAAAGATGGTTTGCATAATACATGTATCCAATGTCAAAAAGACTATTATCAGAAAAATAAAGAGTATTTTAAACAATATAAAAAAACCAATCCAGATAAATTTGGAACTAACTATTATATGAAAAAAATTGGAAACATCCCTGAAAAAGTTAAAAAACTACAAAAAAAGAAACAAAAAGAATATTTTGAAAGGCATCAAAATACAGAAGAATTTAAAATAAGAAAACGTAGAAATAGGAGAGCGTATAGACTTTGTCACCCAGAAAGAGAACGCAATGGCCTTTTTAAAGAGCGGCAATTATCAGAGATTTTTACTGATGAAGAATGGGAAAATAAAGTAAAAGAAGCCAATGGTATTTGTTTTTTATGCAATCGTTTTTTTGAGGAGGGATATGGTTTGTCATTAGACCATAATCCACCTATTTCTAAAGCCCCAATTGGTTTTATATATACAATAGATGACGTTCAACCTATATGTAGGTCATGTAATTCTTCAAAAGGAGCATCAATCTAAAAAAGCTTAAATACCTGTTAGCTCATTAGAAAATAAGGTGAAGTAAAACAATACTGTTTTAATCATCTTTAGGACGAATAGACAAAAGCCAAAGAGGTGAAGTAAAAATGTTAGAAATAGAAAAATATATACCGCAAGAGAATTGGTATGTGGGTTTGTTATTTTATGAAGGATATTTTTTCTTTAAAACAATCCGAAAACAACAACTCACAGTTTATATGCCGTACACATTCAACGATGGTTCAGCGATAAGTGCAGATGGCACAAGTGGTTGGGAATCTCCAACTGATGCACAAGGTCGTTTTTATCTTGAGCCACAGGAAGAAGAAACAATTTATCAGTTTTTTACTGGTTTCTCTCCAAGCCAGTCAAAAGTTTATCTGCAGTATACACAGCGTGAAGACCGTATGAATCTTATAACACCACGTGCAGTGCCAGGTTCAATTGGTTTCTGGGATGGTGAGATGAGCGCATATCATGACCCATCTCCAATAACAGAGCTTTGGACAGTGCATGATATTTATCCATATCTCAATGTTGAAAATCCAGGTGTTTCATGTGAAGCTGAAAAGGTAAACTCTAGTTTCTGGATAACACCATACACCTACCAAGTAGTCAAAGATACAACCAAAATAAAATCTTTCTTACGTGGAGAGAAGCGTTGTTCTGTTAAAACAATGGGTGACGGAAGCAGACCTATTAAAGCACCATCATGGATGATTGAAGATTACTCTGAATTTATGGTTCAGCCAGAGGAGGTATAAAAATGGCAGAAAAAACATTAAGTCATGCTCAAGAACGTACTAAAGAAGGTAGGCTTGTGATACCTCTTGACCATCCAAGAACTTTTGATTACAACAATGAAGTAATTGGTAGTGGTTACACTAGTGGTCTTGTTTATACTGCTTGTAGTGGAAGAGATGTATATATAAAACATATGATTGTCACTGAATATAGTGGAACAGAGGGTATGTTGCGTCTCAATGATGCTAGTGGAAACATAACTCCATATATTCCAATTGCAGCAAATACTTGTGTTACTTGGGACCCAAGACCTTCAGCATGTGGGCCACTTCATGAAGTAGCTAATAATCCTTTGCAGGTATTTTGGAATACAGATGCAGCCTTCTATGGTTCTATAACCTTAGTAGTTCAGGTAGACCCACAAATAGAAGAGTGAAGCTAATCCATTAGGTTGGTTGGTGGTATTAAAATGGATAGAAAATTAGAAAGAAAACTAGATGATGCCTTGAATACTGAGTATGGTCCTACTGCAGAAATAGCATTTAAACAACTGGTTTCAAGTTTAAAAGATGCAAGTCAAATATATTTTTCACCAGTTGGTGGGTATATAAATCGTGTAACGGTTTCTTGGCCTGCTGGTTGTAATTTTTTAGTTGAAGTGATATTTCGTCATAAGACCGTTCAGTTCATCCCAACACCTGACACAGGTGGAACAGGAAACAAGGGGATAGCTCTTGATAATTTTACAGAAACTCTAAACCCACATTGGCCTATACGGCAGAATGACCCAATTGAGATGTATATTGTAAATCACGATAGAGAATTTGACCATACAATCTCTGCAGTAGTACATATAAGTGATAAAAGGGAGTTCTTTAGGTGATAAAATGGCAGGAAATGTCGATATAAAGGTGAATGTTACTGAAGGAAAAAATGTTATGAACAAGATAATTATTGGTAAAAGCTTCACTAACGAGGAGTGGGAACAAAAGGAAAAAGAAAAATGGAAAGAGGCAAGTAAATGACTATAGAATCTTGGGGAATAGGAAAACCAGATTTCGTGACGCTTACAGTTCCTTCGAGAACAGAGGTACAGGCAGATAGCCAAGAGGCATGGGCACTTATTTTTGAGGCTATACTTCCACCAGACTATGCGATAGAGGCAACACTCTATGTCGTACCAGCAAACAGAAAACTTGTAATTGGTCATTCTAAAAGCTCCGCACGTATCGATGGAATTGGGTATGCTCATTGGATAATAAATGGTGTATCTCGTTCCCCCGTTTGGACAGGGTCAGAACCAATAGTGGAATCTTTTTCAGATATTTCTGGCATTGAATACGATGCCGGAACTACTCTGGGTCTTTATATGCTGAATACATTAAATTGTGCGCAACCTGTGGCTGGGGGTTTTTCTGGCTTTTTATACAAAGTGTGAGGTAAAATGACAGAATATCAAAGAAGAATAATACAAGGGACATTCCATAACTATAATTCCTCTGGTTTGTCTGGGAATTACCCCCCGATACAGGTATGTGCCAGTGGGCATGTCATAACTAATTTATATGGTTATAATCCTGCAACTGGTGCATATCTTCCTATTGTAGTCAATCAATCTGGTTGCGTAGCTATGTGTTATTGCGCTAGTGGTGGCATTTTTAGTTAAATAGAAGAGTTTTAAACCAATACTCTTTTAAACCATTATTATATATTGTCATCTTGTCATTATGAGGTGAGCAATTTATGGCAATATGGGAACAACCAAATATATTATCAGGAACAGGTTCACAACAGCAAGCAGCTGGAAGTACAAAGGCAGAACTGGGGTTATGTATGCTCCATACGGGAACAGTTAGCACAGAATGGGCAATGCGTTTTAAATTGTTGCAAATTCCTCCTTTTATTTATGTTTTTAACCGCAATCAACCATATGATACAGCACGTGAACAATGTACAAGGGCGGTATTGCAAAATAAAGATATAAAATGGGTTTTTCATCTTGATACGGATGTTTTAATACCAATTGATGCAATTCCAAAAATGATTGAATTTGCAAATCAACTCAATCTACCTGTTTTGAGTGGGCTGTATTGGGCTAAAAAACCAGGTACACCAATGCCGGCAGCATGGGTAAAAACAGGCGAAGACCCTGTACAGAATAGATACAATTTTGCACCAATTGATGTAAAACCACATGTTGATACTGGAGCATTATTACCAGTGGATGTTACAGGAGCAGGATGTCTGTTAATAAAAAGAGATATTTTTGAACAGCTTGATAAATCAAATCCAAATAAACCATATTTTCAATGGGGAGTTGGAAGAAAAAATGAGGAAACAGGTAAACCGCTTCTACAAATGAGTGAAGATTTTTATTTTTGCA
>Ga0307928_10000941_pt1 | contig 21811 bp, 27 predicted proteins | sample AceLakmetagen232_FD_201815 | JGI IMG/M metagenome (GOLD analysis project Ga0307928, IMG submission 201815) | Saline water microbial communities from Ace Lake, Antarctica - #232 | ecosystem: Environmental > Aquatic > Non-marine Saline and Alkaline > Saline | place: Antarctica: Ace Lake... | reverse complement strand
CGTCAGAAGTCCAATGGTAGATTCTTTAGTGAGACATTATAAATAATTAGATTTTTGTATCCTTGCCAAAAAAGTAATTTTGGGAAGTAACACTGTTCTCACAAAAACGAATGATTTTTAATATAGGGAGGTTTTTGTGTTAGCTACAGAAGTATTTACTAAAGTTTCAGAAATGATAGTCCTTGGAGTTTCTTCGGAGCAGATCAGGGATTTTATTTACACTACAGGATACATTGATTCGGATATCAGTACCGGAGAAACTATGGTACTGGCAGTGTATCTGGACGGGGCGGTATCTTACACCGCTAATTTCAACAAAGTAAGACTGTTGGCCGTTCTAGGTTGACTTGACAATTTTATGGCCCCGGTATATGCTGGGGCTTCTTTATGTGGGCCAGACCTGGTTTTGACAAAGAGATTGTTTATTTAAAGTTGCATGCCGAGGTGGGCTGGCCTCGTAAAAAAGCCTAACAATGAGAAACGCTAAAAACGAACTCAGAAACGCAGCGTAAGCTTGCCGTGGTACACTGAAGCACCGTCTTCGCGTCTATGTACTGCGTACTAAATAAGACTGGATCTAAGTAGTCGTGTTCGGACTTGGATTAAGATAAGGATACAAAGGAAGGCGGGTACCGTGTTCGTGCGGGATTTACCGGGTAATTAAATCACGAACCAAGCATGTGAAGAGCTTTATTTGATCGCTTTTTGGACGAGGGTTCGATACCCTCCTGGTCCACCAATTTACTGAAATCATTGATAAAAACAAGGAGTACTGATGGAAAAGACAAGTAAGCATTGGACTCAGGAAGAGTTAGAGTTTTTGATAAAGCTGAATATATGATCAACCCTCATACTTGCCCTTTCTGTGGTAGTGAGGATATCTCAGGAGGAGCATACAACTCAGAAGAGTATGGCTCAGTCCTGCAGAATGTGAAATGTGACGGCTGCGGGAAGAAATGGGAAGACCACTACAAACTGGTAGACGTTACAGAAATACCATAGGAGGACATAATGTCTGATATTAGATGTGATCTTTGTGGTAAGAACATTGAAGATCTTAGGAGTATGCGTACTTCTGAAATAGCTGATGGTATGTTCTTCTGTTCTAATACCTGTATGGATGAATACGAAGAAGATAATTATCAGTGTGAACTGACTTGTCCTAACTGTAACTCTCATACAGTAATGGAGGTGTTCAATACTGCAGAGCATGAGGGTTTCCTCCAAGACGATGAAGATGAGGATTGTTATATTTGTGAGAAATGTAACACAATGGGTATTTATATGAAGACTACGGAGAAATAATATGGGTAGAAAAGTAGACGTGGCTAAGGTGGAACAAATGGTTGATAGTATTTACAAAGGCCAAGTTTGTGTTGATTACAACTTAACTAAAGCTGAGATAAAATACTTCTTGGATAATCATTCCAGGCACCCTATTGTTCATGGAAGATTGAAGGTAATTAGTTTTGATAAGTGGGGAGATCCCATTGTTAAAAATAAGAGCGGAGATGTAAAATGAAACGAATAAAGTATACGGAAGCAATCCTGTACAGCAACAAGAATGTAGAGATCAGCCGGGGATCTTCTCAAGCGTTGCTGGCTTACTTGTTTAAGTATGGTCAGAAGAAATGGTGGGTAAGAGATGAGCGTGGATATCGAATTTTTATGATAGGAGGTTGAGTTTGAAGAATATATATAAGTTAGAGATAGTGGCTCCGTTCTTTCCAGGTTTTTACAATACTATATTTGAGATGGAAGATCAGCGTGTGGAAGATGATATCGATAGTGAGGTAGTACCTAAGTTCACTAAAGCAGGTCTAATGGAAGAAGGCGGTGTGTTTACACTGCAGACTCTGTGCAATGACTATTTCGGGAGTGATGCTTACAGAGATGCTAACAAGTCATACATGCAGGAAGTGGGGCAGGAAACAGCAACCTTCTTACAGGATTTGCTTCAAAAAGAAACCGGTCTGGAAGAAAGCGTTGTTGAATTCAAAAATATCTGGTCACCTAGAGAGTACAACTTTCGTAACGATAGTGTTAACATAGATGTTGCGATCGATACTACTCGAATGATCGAGATCTTAGAAGGTCCGGCTTATGCTATCTTCAAAGCACTTATCGAGGCGGAGTATACTAGTGTATCCGGGTTCAGTTCCTTTTATGATAATGACATTGCCACATGGGTTAAAGACTGGGAAGCTACCCTAGACGATTCAACAATGGCCGGAACATGTTTTGAAGCGATGTGTGCCTACTTGCTTAGTACAGAAGAAGATCTAAGTGAACGAAGTCTGGAGAGCATACTCTTAGAAGGTCAAGAAGATCTTTATGAGTATGTTATCAGTAACACTGGTCCGTACTTTAATATGGATGATTTCATGTTGGAAGTCCTACTGGATAACGTGGAGAATATAATGCTCTCTAATCCGGAAGAGATGGTGTCTAATCTGGTCCAGTATCCGTCAGAGGAGCGTGTTGGGGCTGTGCTTAATCCTATGCTGGAAAAGTGTGGGAGCAGTGCGGGGTTCCTTCATACAGCTAAAGGTAGCTTGACAAATTCAGCTAAGGACGGTTTGAAGAAATTATGTGAGTAAATATTGCGAAAAGGAGTGTATGCACTTAATAACACAGCGAGGGGAGGTCAACGGGCCTCCCATTGGGTTCAAGTGTACACTACATGCAGTACCCAACCCCAAGTTCCCTGCTAAAAAATATAAGCACTGGGGACGTACCGGTGCAGCTAAGGTAGCACGAGATCTTGAGATGGATGAATAAGGTGCATTAAAATGCAAAAAATGTTTGGAGGAATGATGAAAAAGAGATTGTTTCATAAAGAAGAAAGTAGGGGTACCGGTTACCTGTGCTTGTACGCCAGCAATGGTAAACGCGTTGGTAGCCGATATGTCGGCACTGATAAGAAAGGTAAGATAATTGGAAGTTTTCAAGGACCTCAACTGGACGGATCCGGTTGGAAACCGTTTGCTGAGAAAAAAGTTCCTGATAATGTCATGCTGATATTTGAATCGGATATTAAAGAGATGGAAATAGTTCAAACTAAATTTAGAAAAAGGGGTTCCAAAAGTCAACTACCCCCACTTAAGCTAAAGCTTTGAAGTGGGGGCTTGTAATTAAGCTCTGCAGGAAGCTCTTACGCTTCCTGTGTCATCACTCACTACAATAGGCTGATTGACTGCAGCCCTATCATCACAGCATTTAGCTGTTAGATAATTCTGTCGAATGTTTCTGCTGGCGTTGAGATCAGCGTTTAAAGTTAACCCGCACTGCTTGCATTTGAAGTCGGCTTGTGTCAACCTGTTTGAACGGGATGTGTAACCGCAGACCGAGCACTTTTGAGAGGTGTATCTGCTATCTACGTATTCTACAGCAACACCTTTTTCTAAAGCTTTGTACGTTAGGAATTCCTGCAGTTGAAAAAAACTCCAGTTATGTACCTGAGCACGTTGCTTTTTCCTGAATCTGCAGTTCTGTCTTATGGACTTCAGATCCTCCAGTACAAGAACTGTTCCTGCCTTTGTTTCAGCTACTATAGATTTACTGACACAGTGGTTGACGTCCGCTCTGTAACGGTTCTCCCTTTGAGATATTCTCTTAAGGTGTCTTTTAGCAGAGGGTGTGCCACAGGATTGCAGTTTTGCTTGTACCTGACGGTATTTAGATATTATAAAGTTACTTGTTTTACCTGAGTAAAAACGGTTTACAGAGGTAACTGCTATTTTGTTTATACCTCTGTCAATGCCTATTACGTCTCCTGTTAACACAGGATCCGGAATATCCTTTTCAAAGACTATGTGAAGAAAGATTTTGTTATTACGCATAAACAGATCTGCAGAGGTTCTTTTCCAGCTCAGGTATTTGAGGAAGCATTCAGGTACGAAAGTTTTAAAAATCTTTCGACCGGAGATAGTAAGAAGAGACACAGCCCCTTTGTCAAGCATTGCGTTATAGCTTCTGGCATCATATCTTATGGAGGATAAATTACTCTTAGGACAGCTGGTTTTCTTTTTCTTCTTTACAGATTTTAGAGCTTCGGTAGCCTTCATTCTACTTGTTACAGCTAGCTGAGAAGGTAGGTACTCACGAACATCTTTGTATGTTTTGTGATGTAAAGATACTCCGTTGAAGTCTTGGTCTGCCCATCCTATAGCACATACTTTATTAAAAGATTTAGTATACAGTTCTATTGTGGGTAACAATTCTTTGGGAGAACATTCAAGCTTGAGTTTTACAGTTCTTGTAATCTTCATGCTTCATATAATACTTAGACAACTACTAAAGTCAAGTATTTGATTTAATAATTTTTAAAAAGGATAGAACAAAGGTTTAAAACCTTAATTCCTCCCCCACCTAAAGAGGATGGGGGTATCCTTAAGGGGGATTGATGAATAATAACGATGTGGCACATGCCTTTAGTAGGGATCCTTTTAGTCAAGGTTCTGGTAGTAACTTCTTTTTTGAGGGTGGTAAGATCTATTCCTACGGTCACCACTTCTGTATTGCCAAAGTATTAAGTGATACGTACCCCAGGGTTGCTTTGATGTCTACCCAAGGGTATTCAAGCTCAACAGCTAGGCACGTGTCTAGGGTACGTTCAGCGATATCCCATTGGGATCTTGTATATGTTAACGATGCTAATGGGGATTGGATAGATAATCTGCAATGTTTCGTACATGATCTTGAACAACAGATAAGTGCTCTGGTCAACAGTAGAACACAGTTACAGAAAGAGAGAGCGTCAGCGGGACTAGTTGAAGTAGATCGCAATCTTGTAAGGTACTTGGATTTACTAAAGCAGATGAAGATCAAAGTAACTGTCAAAGGTCAGAGTAGGATAGAACATAAGGATACAGTCCGAAAAGTGCTTAAGATCAGGAAGCTAATAGACTCAGGTGAAATGGGTGTAGCCAAACTAGAAAAGGGTTTAGCTACTGCTGAAAGAGCAGGGAAACGAGCTCAGAAAGCTGCGGATAAGAAGACGTATGCCCGGGAGCTGGAAGCTATTTCCAGGTGGTACACAGGAGAGAGAAGACACATCTATGAACTCCGAACACATGCACTACCTGAATACTACGAAAAAGAACGTGGTATGAAGAGGCAGGAGTTCGACTTAAAACCGAACGCGCTGCTTAGAGTGAGTGAAGATGGTAAGAAGCTCGAGACTTCTAAGGCTTATAATATGGAACTGGGTGCAGCTCACATAATTTACAAAAAGTTGCAGAAGGGGAAGGCACTTGGTATTGACGTGGATGGTTGGAATGTAAGCACAGTTACTGACGATGTTATTGTAATTGGGTGTCATACAGTACCTATGGTGGAGATAGAAAGGATAGCGGAGGAATTGCAATGGAAATGAACAAAGATATCAGTCAGCGCATCGAGATTGCCAGAAAAGGTTTGTTGGACATTAAGTCTATGCTGGTGGAGATATGCGCTAAAAAGCTGGAAATGGATACATTTGTGGTTGATCCTGAGACTCAGAAAGAGTCTTTTAATCAGTATGTGCGGGACACGTCTTCTTGTATCATATTAGGCTCCACCTATGACGCAGCTGATGTACTGGCAGAAATGGATCCGGACAATTACTCTGAAGAACTACACAACTATGTGGATAGTTACTGTGCCGATCCCAGTGGCATAGAGGAGTACGTTACCTTAAAAGAGGAGCTAAATGACCTTGAAGTGGGGTTTGCAGATTTTGTAGACGGTTATAACAACGAGCTGGAGAGTATACCGGAAGAACTTAGAGGAGATCTACATGATTTGAACACGGATTGTACGTCATGGATTTAATAATTAATGGAGAGTTAAAATGAAAAAAATAATTTTTAGTATTGTGTTTGTGCTGTTGATAACTATGAGTTTAACTGCTGCTGATATGAGAGAACAGTGGAGGACAGGGTTTATTGAAGGCTGTGTGCGTGAGAATTCTCCTTTGGCAATGTGCTCCTGTACTGCAGATGCTTTGCTCACTAAGTTCCATGGTCTTTCTGTGTATGAGTTTTCTGTTCGCATGATGAAAGGGGAAATGACAGCTAAAGATAAAGTTTCACTCACAGAAGCTGTTATGGAATGTCAGCCTTCTAAGAAATGATAGTGTGACAGATTTATTTAATAAATTTTAAGGAGATTAAAATGAAAAAAATCATTTTTATTTTTATGATGGTATGTTGTTTGGTAGTTGGGTGTGAAGGAACTCAACCTGTTTCAGAAAATGAAATTGGATCAGAGGGTGCTTCTTGCTATGGTAACGGGACTTGTGATGAAGGTCTTATCTGTTTATCTGATACCTGTGTCGATCCGGGACAGTTACTGGATGACGAGAATGTTGTAGACCTCGATGAACAACCAGACGAAACTATACAGGATGAGGTTGTTGAGTCCGATACGGATGAAAAAGTTTTGCAAGATGAAGATCAAGGTGGCAACTCTGATGAAGATCCGGATATTGATACAGGAAATACAGGAAATACAGGGGACACAGGTAATACAGGTAATACCGGTAATACCGGTAATACAGGAAATACAGGAAATACAGGGAATACAGGGAATACAGGGAATACAGGGAATACAGGGAATACCGGTGATAATACTGATCCTGTGGGGTATCTTAGCATAACGGACTTACATGCAGATTGGTGCTACGCAGCCCAAGTAACTCCCATACAAAATACCTGGACAAATGTAGACCATGGATACACACTTACTTATGGTGCATACGGACGATTACAGGATACCGTTGTTGTGAACTCTGACTTCCACAAAGGAGCATTACCTATAGTTAAAGATTGTCCTTACACAAGTGAACCCTGTATTTATTTACTTATACAAAAGACGGGGGATTTCAATGTGATGTACACTACGGAAACAAAAATATCAGTTAAAGTTCTTATGATTAGGTTACAGAGTCACTCTATGATAGCGGGAGATCCTTATGATATTTATAATGATGTGGTTATTGGGATGATGGATATTGATTTTGAAGAAGAAACTGCTGAGATGGCTTGTTTTGAAGCCATGACATTACCGGGGGAAGGAACTGTAACTCCTATAGAATACAGAAGTGAAGATAAGTATGCAGCTTTTGATTTAGATACTGATTTATTTAGTAAAGATCATCCAGGAATGCAGGAACCCTCTGCTAAAATGATTGGGGAAGCTGTTGGGGGGCCTTGTAAATAATTATTAACAATTTTAAAAAGGATGGATTGATGGTCTAGTAAGACTCAATTCCTCCCCCACTTATAGAAGTGGGGGTATCCTTGAGGGGGAATGGTGAAAAAGATAAAGTATGAGAAGGCGGAACTGAGAGATAAGAAAAACACTTTGATCAGTAGGGGGACATTCACGGCGTTATTTCATTACGCACTAAAATTCGGTATGAAAGGCTGGTGGATTAGGGATGTGAGAGGTTATAGAATATTCATATTTAAGTGAGGACTCTGAGAATGGATTTAGTAATAAAACATGATTTAGTACACACACCCTACCTACCTGATGCTTTCTGGGATGATCTTACTATCATGTTCAATACAGAGTGTAAATCTGCTCTTAAACGTGGGGGGACAGTGAATGAAGCTGTTCAGAAGATGAAGAAACTGTGGGATCACTTGGGTGTATTGACTGGTAACAAGTGTTTCCATGATAAAGCTTGGGGTTATTTTTATGCTACTCGGGTGGTCCCACTGAAGAAGCAGGAGTCTAAATTTAAGGTACATGGCCAGGAGGTAGGCTTTTTTAAAAGAATACTAAAGGCTATGTTTTTAGATGAACCTTGGGAAAAGAGATCAGCACTGCCACCTAAAGATGAGGTAAGGGTTAAACTTAAAGAAAAGATAAGGGAAAACTTTGAAAAGAAGACGGAGAGAAAAACTTACATTTCAAGGGTGAAAAATGACATACCTCAGGAAGTACTTTCCGCTGTAGAGGTGCTTGGTCTTACGCTCGGTAAACTTACTGCGGAATATATTCGCAAACAGTTTTTGAAAAAAGTAAAAGTTACACATCCTGATAAAGGGGGTAACCGCATTATGTTCGAGGCTGTCAATGAAGCTCGAATAATTTTGATAGAGTGGATTAACAGGAGAGATAAATGACTACTACAAGAGAACAATTAGAGATGGATTTAGAGGAGAAAGTATTGGATGGGCTTCTTGGATTGCCTTGGGATCAGTACATTAAGATTGCTGCAAAAATACTTGATGTGGCTCCTGAGGATATTGAGGAAATCTTCAGGAGGGCAAAATGATGGAATTGAGAAACTTACGTAAAGCACCCGATGACCCTATTATTGATATAAATATTGAAAACGGGAATGACGGTATAGCTTTTATGAGGAGTACTATCCATGACAAAACCGCTGAACTTAATGTAAAAATAGTAGAACGTATTTCTACTAAACAGGGGTTGCGATTTAAATGTGAGTTTACACCGGTTGGCAAATCCGGTGCCGGTAAAGTAGCTGCTGTAATAGCAACAGAGTTCCTTTACCGCCAAATTGGAAAAGATGAGGTTGTTACTCAGATGGAGATGAAACTTGAAAAATAAATATAGGAGAGTAAAATGGTTTGGTTTTTAGTAGCAGCTTCAATAATAATACTTATTTTAGCTAATATAGAGGAATAGTATGAGACTTACAGAAAATGATATTCGTACAAGGATGGAACGGGTATTCATTACAAACAAAAAGAAAGCTTTATTTTCCAGGTACATTTGTCCTGAACTTAATATTGATACTGTATTAATTAAGTCATGGGCTTATGCTATGATTAAGAAAGCTGAGAGGGAATTAAATTCAGATTCCAGAACTAAAGTATATGTGTCAAGACCACCTGAATATGTTATGGCAATGCCACTGAAGGATCAAATGCTTTGGGAATGGAAATTCAGAGAAGCTCTCAGGATACAAATGAGAAAATCATTCTGGGTAGATATAACAGGATTAGAGCCTGGAATTTTAGATGATATGGCGGAAGCTGTTGGAATAAAATTCAACAGAGAAGTCATTACTCAGAAAGAGTACAATTCCAGGAGAAATTCTCTAAAAAGTACAAAGAAAAATGTCGAGGCTGTAATAACCCTGGATGAACAGATGGGTAACCAAAGTTTTGTATTTAATTGGGAAGATGTTTGCTCCGAAGCCGAAAGATATAAATCGGACATGGAGACACAGAGTCTGTTTTATCGAGTTACAGTGGAATTGCCTAGGGGAAGGTCTACATGCTGTGTTAAAGCAGCTGATATAAGACATATGGCAATGATACTGACGGCTTACTACCACAGAAGGATTGTGGTTATTAGAACAGAGTTACTGACTAGCAGACCTGGTAGAAGGGAGTACGAACTATGGTTGAGTGGGGAAAGGTTTGTAAAAGATGTAACTATAAAATCAGGAGTTACCTTTGAGAAAAATTATGATAAAATTAATCTTACGATACCCAAAGATGTTAGTGTGGTTAAAAAAAGTGAGGATCCTAATGAAAAAACTGTGAAAGACCTGCTCTAAAATGTATAATAAAGAGATGTAGATGTAATAATTGAGGGGGATAGAATGTACACTTACAGGGTTATACTAAAAAGAAATAACAGATATTTGGTGTATGACAATGCTGAAACAGGTAAATGGGAATTCCCAGGTATCAGAAGTACAAGTGAAAACAGATCCTCCAGAGTTGTTAAGCTACAATCATTTTTAGTAGAAAATAATATTGCAGCCCTAGGTCTTAGTAAAGTTTACTCTGACAACTCCTCCATTCTAACCCGTAAAGGTGAAAAAACCAAATCTAACAATGAGATGTTTTTGGCGGATGAGTTCGTAGGTAATGCCCCTGAGAATAAGTCTTGGAAAGTGTTGGGCAAATCTCAGTTGTTACGAATAGGAAATCTCGATGGGTTTACAAGAAGGTTTTTGACTGCTGAACAATCTAAAAAAAGTGCAACTGCATTGTTTAAGACAGCGTCAGGGCCATCGGAAGATCACCGCTCTGTCTCAGCAGTAATGTTAAAAGGCAACAAGCTCTTTGTCATGGAACACCCTTACCAGAAGATATGGTCTATTCCGAAAGGTCATATAGACGGTGACGAGACTGCAAGGGAGGCTATGATCCGTGAACTTGATGAAGAGCTTGGAATTACTACCAATGATATGAGTCTTCTCACCTGGTACGTGGAAGATTATAGGGGTAAAAGTGGATCTCCTACAAAGGTTAAGCACTACATCTATAAAGTTAATAGTTGGGAAGGTACACCTGTTAATAAAGAGCGTGAAAAGTACGGGGATATAACCATGAAATGGATGCCTATTGATCAGATAGGTAAAAATGAAGACATGTCCCTTATGACTTTAAAAGCTATTGGGCAGTTGCAAAAAAAGGAAGCTGGAATAAAAGATATATTGAGGTTTTCCTCTGTAGCACTCCCTACAGCTTACATGCTTCCGGGTATGCTTGGTATGATGTTTCCCAGTGTAAGGGCTAACAAGTTAAGGGAACTCAAGAGAGATTTTGGTAATTTTAAAAAGGAACTACCCTTTCAAGATGCTATGGGATCAGTCGGGAACATGGTTGGAGAAGCATCTGACTTTGTAGTAGACAAAGCTCCAGGGCTTCCAGACGCATTATCTAAAGGGTATGCTGCCGTGCAGTAGGTTCCGGGTACAGTTAAAAATATGTAAGGAGCTAACAGTTAGATGGATGTTGTATAATAACATGTCTATCAGTTCCTCTGTAGACCGGGGTGTTGAGTTGAGTCAGAAATGGTTTACCAACACCCCTTTTAATGGAGAGTTTTATGGAACATGAAAATAGTTCAGCTGGACAGGCATTAAGAGATTGGTGGAAAAGAGATGATGTACTCACCGGACTTATTTCCGGGGATAAGCATAATTCTAAGATCATTTTCAATATAAATAGAGCTAATAAATCCATAGGAAGGATGATGTCAGATCTTAAAGCGGTGCTTGAGAGGGATGATCTGGAGATACTTGACAGAGAGATGGTACACCGGAATTTAAGACTTTCCGGAGATGAAGATATTTATAAATTTAGAGTTGGGAAAGAAGGATCCTTACAGTTAGTAAGTTTCCTAAATACGATGACAAAAAAATAAGGAGGAATTATGCAGGGGAACACAGAGAGAATTATTGTACCGAGTAATATTTTTGAAAAACTCATAGGTGTATTTGGTGAGTTTAAATACAATCAGATCTCTACATTACTTACGCAACTTCAGAACACCACTAAGGTTGTTGATAATGGTATGGATGTTGACCTAGGTCTAATACGCCAGGTGTGTACCGTTATAGCTGAAAATATGACATATGCTAAATGTGCTAACATTCTTATAGAGATGGAAAAACTCTTTCTTACCGATCAGCATGCTAAGCATGCTAAGCAGAGTGGAGAAGCAACAGTAACTTCTATTAACGAAGGGCAAGTTAATACTAAAGATCCTGAACCTGAACAGGGGTTAGAGTCGGCAGAGGTTATAGAAGAGAAAGCGGGAGAGTCTTAAGATATCATGGGTCCTGAAAAAGCCATACAGAACAAAGTCCGAAGTGAACTTAAAAAAAGAGGTTGGGAAGTGTTTCGTATAGGGTTTAACGGACTACCTGATCTAATAGCTGTACACCCCTCAGGTGAAGGTGTTGGTTGGGTAAGAGAGCTACATAAAGGTAAAGGGGGCTTCCCTATTAATTGTAGAGGGTATCTACCCCACGATCTAACATTGCTGAGAGATATGCCTGAAACAAAGTTGTGTCTGGAACTCAAAGTTCCAGGGGGCAGAAGAAGTCCTAGACAGTCTGCGTACATCAGGATATTGGAACAGTTCGCAAAGAGTGCGTTTATTTGCAATGTTGAGGACGTTGTGAAACTAGCTGACGAGATCGTAGCTGTCAAGAATACCTGAGAGTTCTTTGCGGTGCTCAGTACCTGTTAATCTAAATACATGTATTTTTCCAAGCTTACCGTAACCGGCTAAACCTGAAAGTAGTTTAATCCCAAGAGTTGCAGCAGCTGAGAATCTTGATAGAAGTTCTTCGTCCATACTTTCTTCATTATCCAACTGCTCGTACAAAGGTACTTCTAAATTGTATGTAGGTGTACCTAGAACCTCCTCTGATTCTTCAGATAAGGTTTCAGTGCAATTGTCCAGGGGTAAGCTGGGAAATTCCTTTTTTACTTTTATAGGAACTGCTTCTTCATTATCAGACTCAAAGGAAAAACTATCTTCAGAGTCGTCTACATATTCACTGTATAAATCACTTTGGTAGACTTTTCTGTCCATAGTTTCAGTGGTGTCATAAGAGGAAGCGAACCGACTTACCCCACATACAAAACCTGCAAAATGACGTGTGAGATGTAATCGGATATGATGGGTCAGGTAAGTTGAAAATTCAAAACCACTGTCAGGATTAAACTTGACATCCAGAGCTTCATACAATGCTGTGAGAGCTACTGCGTATTCGATAGAGTCTTTGATATTAACATTAGAGACGCCTTTTCGGATAAGGATCTCGGTTATCAGTTCAAAGTACTGGTCTAAAACTTTACAGAATATTTTATCCCTTTTTATGGGATTTTTACGGGCTTCCCTAAAGCCTCTTATTAACTCTTCATGCTGCATATTATACCTCCGGTATAAACGTGGTATGTTAGTATATAATAAATGGAGGAGAAATGCAATATAAAAAAGCACAATTTATAAATAATTGTGTTGTAAGTTTAGGTATAATAATATATATAACATGTCTAACACTTTTGGTACTAATGGAGAATAAAAGTTCCTTTCAATGGACAGGCATGATAATGAGCGGTATTGTAAGCGTTGTATCAGCGGATACTATTCTACGTAAAAAGAGTTATTTTTTATACACAGGAGATACTATCTACCTGGGTATATTTTCAGTAGCAGGTATTTTAGTACCTGTAATACTATTAATTTAGGAGAAAATCAATGGATAAAAAAGTAAAAGTAAAAGTGATCGATTTAAGTTCGTTCAGACGTCCCGGTGAGAGAAGGATACCTTACGATAAGATTCTTTTGGCAGCGGAGCATAACAATACCAGTAAGTACATACTTCCAGGACCTTCAGGGTATTTATCCCCTTCAACTTTAGTCAAGTGGCATAAATGTCCATACTCTGTGTATTTAAGTAAGATAACGAAAACAGCTCCATTTCATCCTGGACTTGCTATGGTATTTGGCCAGGCTAACCATGAGGCTATGGCTACTGTATTCGAGAAATATCGTGATAAGCAACCTATTCTTACAGAGGATATTATCCAAGTATCAGATCAATACCTTGCAAATCAATTGGTCAAACTTATCCCTGAGCCGGTATTTACTGACTCTGAAAAGTTCTTAAAAGGTAGAGGTGGGAATGACCCAGTGCTTAGAGACGCACTTAAGATCTTTAAAGATATGAAGTTTATGAACATTGAGGATACACTTAAAATACTTGGTATGTTCGAGACAGAGGAGTTTAGCGATAAAGGGTATCAGTTTAGTGAGTTTGCTGTTAAAGGTAAACCAACAGAAGAGTTTTTGCAAAATATAGCTAAACGTAGGGACGAGTCCAGACGTATCTTTGAGAAATGGCTTGGAGAAGAGGGTTATAAGAAGTTTGGTAAGCCAAAGGATATTCTGGCTATAGAGGAAGATATCATGGTTGTTATTAATGGTATCCCAATCTATTTCATTGCAGATCTTGTGACTACAAAGAGAGTTTTTGATTACAAGTTTACTGCTGCAAGTCAGATTGAAAAAAGACGAGGTCAGATCCCAAGCGATCTTCAGTTATGGTTATATGAGTTGGTTTATGGTAGACCCGGTGAGCTTGTACTATTCACACCTCCGGCTAAAAAGGTTACTGCAAAGACAAAACCAAGGAATATACCGGAATTTATGGGGAGACGCGATAAAGGTCAGCTCGTATGGTCCGATGCAGATTTCGTTGATTTGGTAGAGTCTGTTCCACGTTGTATAGAGCAAGGATTTTTTGAGAAGCGAGGACAGAGTTTTTTAGGAGGCTGTGGGGATTGTGAGGCTTACACTATATGTAATCAGAGTTATAAGAAGTCAGCGAGTCTTTCTATTAATGAAATTGGTAAAATGACACTTAAAAGCGAACAGCATGTTAAACTCGATGTTAAAGCTCGAAGAGATCAGCTTATTAAGGAAGCCGAGGACGGTACTTACAAACTGGATATGATCGAAGATGAGTAAAAAAAACTGCATGTTTTTCTTGACATATGAAAGAAAACAGGGCAAAATAAATTCAACAACATGTTCTAAGGAGGAACACCGATGATTAAGATTAAGTATGAGGAAGGAAAAAAGTTTCTTGAAAGTTTAACTAAAGAAGATATCCAATCAGTTGGGGAGGCTTTGGTTATTGAAGATCAAGCGAGTGGACAGTCTTTACTGACACTTGATTATGCAATCTTTAAAGAAGAGCTTACAAAAGCCGGTAGTGATAGTGACAAGATAGATGAAGGACTCATCTATATTCCTGATTGTGCTGCTGCAGGTGGACAATCAGTTGTTTACCCTGATGGAGTTCCTTACATAATGGTCCATAGCTTTAGAGCTAGAGAAATGGACGGAGAAGGTGGCGATGACGGTGCTGAATGTGGTACACCGAGTCTTGAAGCTGTCATCCAGGGTAAAGTAGTCACCCTCGGTAGCTTTGGTTACAAATATGGAAACTGTGAAGACTGTACCCACAACACAATGGATGAGAACGTCCCGATATCAGACAAATGTTTCTGGCAGAATAAATTCATCATCCTGACCGTAATAAAATCTGGGGAAACAGGGGAGTTTGAAGCTATACCTGTTCAGATGAAGGGGAAGAGTATCAGGGCTAAAGCTACTAAAAATGCCCTCATTACCTACACTAAGAAGTGTAATGGTAAAACTCACGAATATATAGGAAGACTAACGAGTGCAGAACAGAAGGGTAGATCCAAAGAAAAGAAAAAAGATTACATTGTACATGTACCCGTTATGACTCCAGATTTGCATCTTAAAGTAGATGCGGATTTCCTTGATATAATGAGAAGTTTCAGAGATTCTATGGCTGCCTACTACATAGTACAGCATATGAAACGCACAAATAGAAACACCGCTCTTGGGCAGGAAGCTGAAAAGGCTCGTCTCGAAGACCCCACAGGTAGTTCAGCGGGTGTCATTGAGCATAAGTCGGAAGATGATTCCAAGATAAAACTCTAACATGGATTGGTCCCTGGAAAAGTATTTAATAGCTGATGATTGTCAGCTACGTCTCACTTTAACAGGGACCTTATCTATCACATCAGCAGTAGTTGACGTTTTACGTAGTAAATTTCTAACAGGAAAACTTAAGGAATGTCCATGTGTTAACACCACTAGTCTCCATGACTGCGTGGCTCGAATTGCTAATATACGGAGAAGGTCTGACTTCAACATACCAGTTGGATCCAGATTTGTTTTAAGAAGAGGTGCAAAATCTCTGTCTTTGCCACTCGACTTTGTATCTATAAAAGGAGAAGACGCACACGTATTCTTTGTTAGTAAAAAAAAGTATAAAGGAACTATAAATCAGTATAATGGGTATGTGTGCCTAGCAGAGTCTATCCAGACTCTTTACCCTCAGGTTCAAAATGTTTTTATGAGAGAGATCCTGCTTCTACCTTTAAAAAGAAAAAACAGTAAAATGATACTTGTTAACACACCTAAATTTAAAGTAAATATGGAAAACAAAGAAGAGTCTATGGAGAGTGTTTTTAAGGGACTTCAACTTAAGTCTAAGCTACAAAAAGATTTGAGGAAATGTAAAATAGCAGCTGATCCATGTCCGGCTTGGCATATGTGTCCTGCTATCAAGGAGAAAGTTAATGGAATCAATAAATCTAAACAGTCGAAAAGGAAGGAACAATCTGTTTAGACTGGTCATAATGGGGCTACTCCCCGCAATATTCATTATAGGGTTAATACTTGAGGCTTTGGGAGTTAATAAATACATTACTCTTGCGGCTATGGTGAGTGGATTGGGTATGTTCAGTATCCGTGTGATCATGTCAAAAATTCAAGGTGACTGATAATGTCCTCCGGCAGGAAACTGTCGGGGGATAATCTTCAAAAACATTGACATACCGATTTTTTTTTAGTATCTTGGATTATAACCGAATCGGAAAACCGGAGGAACATAAATGTTTTTTTACAGTGGTCATTCTACTGACCGACTTTTAGTATTTGATTACGCTCCTATAGAAAAAGAGTGGGCTATAAAAGCAGAGCATTTAAAACGTATGGCTAAATTAGTTCATATGGTATGCGGAGCTGATATGGCAGTTATAGGGCGTAGTAAAGCCCCTAAAGCTAACAAATTTATGCAAGCTGACTTTATGAAAGAGATAGAGGACGCAGTGTTTCCTCACAAAACAGTAGTATTTTCAGGGGCTACAACTGCTAAGAAAATACTAAAAACGGACACTCTCTCAGGTAGAGAATTTATTGTTGAAACCAGTATTTCTCCTTTTACTTTAACAGAGAATGTTCAGAAGATAGTAGGCAATAGCACTAAAATAAAAATAACATCTGTCAGATCAAAGAAAGGTTTTAAACGTGTTAAGATAATCGGCTTCAACAGAGACATGGAGTTGGATGAAACTAAAGAGATCTTGGAAGAGTTGAACGGGATAGGCATTGTAAACGAGGAGTCCATAAAAGATAAAATTATTCAAAAATCTTTTTTTAGTAAAAGTAGTGACGGTATGTATACGGTAACTGAACTGAATGGAATAAGATACGGTTATACAGAACAGCCTACTTTCTTTTATAAGAGGTTCTTCACCGAAATGTTCAGTATCATTAAACGTGATATTGAGTTCGTTGAACAGGCTGTGCCTATTGATTCCCTGGAGATAAATGCTGAGGAGGTATGTGGATCACTTAGTTCTTTACAGGATAAACTGGTGCTTACAAAAAAGAACGGAGATCTGCTTCCTATAGGTCTTGATATTGAGAGTACAGGCTTACGGCCTTGGGAGTACTGGGATAAGAGTAATAGGGTGTCCGACGATTTGTTTGGGAGACAACTATACAGTCTTATGGATAAAGCTCATTGCCCCCACTCTATAATTTCGGTATCAGTTAGTACTGATGAGAAGAAAGGTTATTCCTTTAACGTGGAGCACCCCAGGTTTGCAAAAGATAATACTCATGATGGTCTGGGGATGTTACGATGGGTTGCAGGGTTACCTAATCCTAAAGTTATCCATAACCTTAAGTTCGAGTATACATGGATCTGCGAACATTACGGTATAATCATGAACGGTACATTGACGGACACTATGGTTCAAGAACATCTACTCCACGAAGGTATGTTCTCCGGAACTAACAGACTAGCTCTTAAAGGTGTTACTGCTATGCGCCTTAAGTTAATACCTCATAAGGATGATTTTCTACCAGCGGTAATGACCGGATTAAAAGCTACTCCTCTAGGCTCTGCCATTGACACTACTTTTGAAACTCTTGAGCGTCTAAAACAACACTCTATGAGCTATATAGTTCCTATAAGAAAAATGGATTTTTCACTTATGAAGAGGGCTAATCTTCATAAGTACGGTGGTATAGACGCAGTGCTTCCCTTGAGATTGTTAAGGTCACAAATGGCTGAATTCCAGGAACGAAGGATGGCCCTCGCTTGGAAATGGCTAGCCACAGATCTTGTTAGCCGCCAATCTATCCTACTGGCTAAAATGGAATACCGAGGATTCCCCCTTGACTCTGACAGGTGTATGGAGACAGTTAGGAGGTGTGACACCATAGCTGCTACTGCTGGAAAAGAACTGATTAAACTATTCGGAGATATAAAGTTTAACTCTTCAAAAGAGTTGGAAAAAGCTTTTGATGAGAAATTTCCAGGTTTAAGCGAGGACCTTCCTAGAACTGCACAAGGCGATCTCTCTATCACTGAGGACATTTTAAAGCTCAGAGGGGATGAACACCCCTGGTTATACCATATCTTTGAATTCAGACACGCTCACAAAGTGAGAGGCACCTATATGATACCGTTCATGCAGTACGCCAGTGTAGGTAGAACTCATTTTAATTTTCATATAGCCGGACCCGCTACAGGTAGACTCAGCAGTTATCAACCTAATATGCAGAATATTCCTGAGATTGTAAAAGGTATTCCTGTAAAAGATTGTCTTAAACCCGAAGAAGGTCAGATAATAATTAATGTGGATCTCAAGAATGCTGAGATAAGAATGCTTGCTAATATGTCCCAGGATGCGACTCTTATCAAGATCCTTAACGAAGGCCTTGACCTCCATGCTTTTGTTGCGGCTGAGATATATAAAGTCCCGTATGAAGATCTAATGGCCGCTAAAGATAAAAAAGGAGATCTCACAGAACAGGATCATACTTACCGTAAGTACCGTAGTAATGCCAAACCGGTAAACTTCGGAATAGCATATGGAATTAGCGGGTCAGGTCTAGCAGCTCAGATTGGTTGTACAGAAGCTGAAGGTGATAAGATGATCGCTGCTTTCTTTAGAGCTTACCCAGGTGTAAAGAGGTTCCTAGACCAAGTTGAGAAAGATGCTTTTAAGCAGGGTTATGCTGAGACTTTCACAGGTAGACGTAGATTCTTCCCACTTCTTAAGAGTCAGTACAGAAGGTATGTACCCAATTTCATAGTACAACAGATGTTGCGGAAACTTAAGAACTTCACTATCCAAAGTCCTACTTCAGATCTGTTTCAATATATGATGTATGACATGATCAACATTCCGGGACTTACCCCGCATATTACCGTGCACGATTCCATAGTATTTTCATTTGACTACAAAAACCATTCTATACTGGATCTGTATAATTCACTTCATGAAATCATTGTGGTAAACCCTGACAGTTTATGGCCAGGTCTTTTTAAAGTTAAAATGGGTTTTGACATTGAGATCGGTCCTGATTACGGCAATCATCTGGTGCTGAAATATAAAGATATTGTAGCTCTTAGTGAAAGCAAAGAAGACCTTTTAGAGTATTACAATAGAAAATCTTAAGAGAAGAGAAAATGATTAAACTTGAAATGCCCAGAAAGTTTCACCATCGGCAACTATTTGTTTTAAAGTAAACACCCTTGATATCCCACCGCTAGTTACAAGCAGTAGATTGATGTTGCTCAGAAGATCTCCTGAGTCCATATGACCTTTAAAATTCAACGCACCTCCACTATAAGAATCTGTAACATCTAAATTAATAGTGTTCGCAGATTCTATTTGTATTATAGGAGCCGTAGCATATAGTTGTGTACCAGAAGTCAAAGATACTCCTTCTCCTGCTGTAAAGAGAATATCCCCGGTAACATTGGCTATTATATCAAGCAATGCTGGTGTACCAGTATTAGGCGAAAGTTTAAAGTAAGACCCGGAGTGGTCATCTGAATATAAGCTTAAATAGGTCGGAGTAATATCTAGTATAAAGGGGTCACAAAATAACTTTAGATTAAGATCATGTTTAAGAATACACAAACCTCCTCCAATCGCATCAGCCATAACTGTTAATCCTTGCCCGAGAAGAGCACATTCTTCTGTGGAAGTGGCCGTAGTTAATCCGCAAAATACTACTGACGAGTTAAAAGCGCCACCTGTAGCAGGTTCTACTACAGCGGTCATAACCTTAGGTATAAATTTGCTTTGCCCGTAAAAACCACCGGTATTATAAGTTGAAAAAGATACCAACTCAGAGCAAGGGTACTTATTGGAGCTTCCCCCAACAAAAGCTCTATGCCCTACCCTTAACCCAGTCTCCCCAGGAAGATCTCTACTAGGATAACCAGTGTCTGAAGCCGGTCCTTCAGCACCGTATTTATGTACGAACTTCATAACAGATTCTTCGGGTTTACCTAGTTTTGTCCAGGCCATTATATTCATATGATCAGCGTTAGGTACATCAAAAGCTTCGGAAGTTCCACTACCTGCAGTAAAAATCCTTGTAAAGGAAAGAAGTTCTTCGCTATCCGTAATTGTACCACTGGTACCATCCACTTCACCCACTGCATCTCTACTTATTTTATTTCCGTAAATAGTTTCATAACACTGTGGTTTAGCAACCCCATCTGTAAAATCATCTCCTGTCCAGACACGATTCTTTATCTGGCCTGCAACCGAATATTTGGAATCCCTAGGATCTCCGCCACCAATAGTCACTCTAGAACGCCAAGCTCCATAACTGTCTAAAGAGCTAGTAGGAGTTGACTTATAAGACTCAGGGGAAGCAGCCAACACTATCTGTCGAGATTGTGTTACTAAATACAGACCGTTAAATTCCCTGTCTGCTTGATTCTCTGTAGCTGTGTTATCTGTTCTAAACGATTGAAAAAGGTAGCTTGAGTGTTTGTTATCTTCTAAATTAGAAGCAGTAAATGCCCTGCTGAATAAAATACCGGCTTTAGTACCACCTATAGACGGATCAGGAGCTACAATGCTAAGCATGGAATGGTTCCAAGGGTAAACGGCAGCTGGAAGTGCTGTTCCGACATCCTCATTATCAAAATTACGAGGTGGAGTGAACCAAGTTGTAGGCATAGCTGTACCAACCCTTTTGCCTCCTCCCACACACACATATCCTTTAAATCTATCTATTGAAAAAATTGGCTTTGTATTTGAGGTAGTAACCTGGTGTGCGAAATGAGTTGTAGCTTCCGTATCAGTACGTCGTAAATAAGTGTTTACCAATGATGCAGAGGCAGAGCCATGTAATCTAGTTGGAGCAGTGTAGTACCCGTACCCGAGTGACGACCATACTGCTAACTCTGCTTTTGAACTACCTTCATCATAAACAAGTACGGAAGGGGAGTACACTCCATAAGAACTACCTGTGAGGTACAATTCTCTTTTTATAGAAGTTGACTCAGATTTGAAGAAGAAATTAGGAGCAAGCCTGTCCTTGTAGATCTTTGTTCCGTCACAAAAGATGACAGTGTTAGCATCAGCTCTGTGTGCAAAAGTTATAATATTCTTATACCCGGATGCTTTGCCGGCGTATATGCCAGCTAGCTCATCTTCTTTCTTGATCATACCAGTTGTTACGTTGATAGAGCCGTTACCTTGTAAGTACCTTGAGATGTCTGTTATCTCCCCATCACTTTCCTCAGCATTAGGGAGTACAATGGATACTGATCTAGTGTAGCCTGCTTGTTCTGGTCTAGCAGGATCATCCGGGTTAAACTCATCATCAAACACATGGGTGAGAGCTGTGTACAAAGCATCTACTGTAGCTTCTGGTAACTGAAGTGACAAAGGGTGTTTTATAAAAGAAAAATTTTGCTCAGTAGTACTTGTGTCCAGATAAGTTACTGCGGAATAAGCTATGTAGAATATATCAAAAAAAGTATTAAAAGAAGATCCTGTGAGTGCAGTGTAGATAGCCTGTGGAGTTATGTTAATCCCCAAAGGGACATCGATGTACCAGTGGGTGTAAAATGGAGTTCCATCCGGAAGAAGTGTTTTACTATCTGAATCAGCAATGGCATTTATAGGTTCACCAGCATCTATAACTCTCAATGTAATTGTAATATTAGCCGCTACAGCATCTCCATACGCATCAGCAACAGCGAGTACAAGTACACCATCCTGATCGGAACTCCCACTTAAAAATGATGGGATAATACATTTAGCTTTTGCTATTATGCTGGCTATAACAGCACCGCCTGTTGTAACCCAGGTTGGATCCCAGAATATGTTCATAGGAACATTGTTCTCTATTACCATACCCTTTATATCTTCGTTGGATATCA
>Ga0307928_10000940_pt1 | contig 21813 bp, 28 predicted proteins | sample AceLakmetagen232_FD_201815 | JGI IMG/M metagenome (GOLD analysis project Ga0307928, IMG submission 201815) | Saline water microbial communities from Ace Lake, Antarctica - #232 | ecosystem: Environmental > Aquatic > Non-marine Saline and Alkaline > Saline | place: Antarctica: Ace Lake... | reverse complement strand
TGGGCACAACTTAAACCTATGTTTAAAGAATACTTCAAAGAAGATTATACTGCTTTTGTTGTTAAGTATAAGGAGTTTGAGAATAGGATGAGAGAGGGTGTTTATAAGTTTGGATTTTTGAAAAAATAAGATATTATTATTTTTAAAATAAATAAAGGATTTCAAAAGTATACTCCGAATAGTATATATAGAGAATAAAAATTAAAGAAAAGGAGAGAAAAAAATGGCAACAATCATCACAACAATAATAACAATATTACTGGTATTTTGTATAATAAGTCTGCACGACATTTCACAACATTTAAAGCATATAGAAAAAATATTAAAAAAATAAAAGATTTATCTTGTTTTATCACAAGTTGAGTAGTATACTTAAAATAGAGTAATAAATAACAATTAAAAGGAGAATAAAAATGACACAGAAAATGAAGGCAGTAAAAGTATATGTGAACAATAAATTTTGGGTGGAATGTTGTTCAGGAAAAGATTCAAAATATATAATTTTTCCTGCATTTAATGGCAAGATTATGAAAGAGATTAAGGTATGTATACATAAGGAGTTGAATGGAGTTGAAACAGAATATGCTGCAAGAATAGTTGATAAAAACGTAGAACTCAAAAATGGAGAACTTCGATGGATAAATTCTTAAATAAATAAATAAATAATTTTTAAAGGAGAAAAAAATGGCAAAGAAAGAACAGTGGATTACAATGATTACAATGATTACAATTACAAAAATAGAGATTTCAGATATACTACAACTTCATGCTGAGTTAGACTACATAGAAACAATACAACAAGAACAAGAAGAAAAAATGAAGATATATTAAAAACACGAGAAGATTTTTATAAAAAAACAATCAAAAGATTCAGTAGGATAACTGAGTATATTATAAATTCAAAAAAAGAGAAATAAAAGTAAATATATAAAAATGAAATAGGTCTGTTTTTATTAAGCCATGAACAGATCTCCTTTTTGATTGGGGATTGGGACTATAGCACACGCTGTAGTCTCTTTCTTTATGGACCTATATGATTATACCTATTTCTTAAACAAATCGATTTGGAGCAACGTGGGACTCTTAATACTATTAATATGTTAGCCATAGTAACTTGGATTAGCTTCAATTATCAGTTCTTGAGCAATTTTAAAAAAAGGCTTTATATATGTAGAATTTATATAACTTACAGCGCTTTGGCTCATTCCTAATTCATCTCCTATCTTTTGCATAGTTAGTCCTTTTAATAGTTTTTTAAAGATAAAGAAACATCGATATGCTGTTTGTTTAGTATTAGCTTCTCTATAAAAAACTTCTTTGATAGTTGATAGAAATGCTTCTGAGTCTATATGTATGCTAAGATCATATTCAACTTGTTCTTCTGCAAAGTTTAGTTGATCAATTTCTTTTTCACTATCATTATAATATTGTTGAGAGAGACTTATAGTAGTTGTCTCATTTATCTTTTTATGATCTTTTCTTCCATACTCTGCTCTATAGCAGTCCACTAAATAAAATTTAACTTTATTATATAAAAAAGCATTTAAATTATTATTTATAGGATCATAGTTTTTAAGACCTATGAGCAGTCCAATATAAGCATCACTAAGAACACCATCAAGAGTTAAAATGTTATAATAGCGATATTTATTTACAGATTTGATATGTGCACAAGCTGCTTTCTTCATAACTTCAATTTGCTCATCTGTAGGTTTTTGCTTGTTAAGTTTAAGAAGTGTTTTACGATTTTTGTAATTTTTAAATTTTTGACAAGTTTTATAATACTCTTTTTTTTGTTTTTTTATTTCTTCTTTTTTCAACTTATAATATTTTGTATTATATGCTTTTTTTTCTTCTTTTGTCATTTCTATTCCTTCTTAAAAAGTTGTTATTTATATTCTTAATCGTCTTAAAATAAAAAAAATAGGACTAGGTAAAAAACTCAGCCTAGCCCTATTCCAAAAGAGAGAAAAAAAGGAGAAAAAATTCTTTCTATTCTAAATCCATTTCTATTTTATCATATATAACAGAAGGAGAAACACTATCTGCAATTCCAGTAACTATTAATCCATTATCTTCTTGCTCTATATCTTCAGATCCATTTAATGTCGCAGGAATTACTTTAAAAGATACAGAAACATTATTCTCAAAATTAGTAGTAGTATATTTAATTTTACCTATTCCATCAATGCCAGTCTTTTCTAACAGTCCATCATACTCCCATATAAGATCAGACGGATTAGAAGGATCAGAAAGATCAGAAGAATAGTATATATTAAAATGAGTCGTTACATCTCCATCAGGGACACTATAAGAGAAAAAAAGATCAAAAGCTCCATTTGCTATAGGCTCTAAAAAAAGATTAGAGATAGTCCCTAAAGGAATTTGTATAAGAGATCCAGCAGAAATTAAAATATTAAGAGGTAAAGAAGAAGTTTCATAACCCTCACAAATATCAGTATAATCAGTCCTAATATACTCGTATTCTCCATCAGCAAGTATAGAGAAATCTTCATCGATAGTTAGTGTATAATCTGTATCTTCTATATATGCATAACCTACTATAACGATATTTGAAGGATCATTAGTAGGATTTCTTGTTATATATGAATTATAATCACTCATTTTTTTCCAAAAATTATAAATTAAAAGTTAAAGTTTTCTCTGTTGAATCATAAAATGGTCCTGATAAAGCATTAGGAGTAACTGGATATAAACATACTTCATAACTAAAAGAAGAAACACTATCACTTTCATTACCAGCTGTATCAACCACTGTATAATAAAAACTATACGTTATAGGTAAGTTTACTCTTTTTGTATAGTTAAATAAATAACTATCTCCAAAAGATGGATCATTACTAGTTTCTACAGGCAAGATAGTAGCAAGGAGATCTGGATTAGAAGGATCATCAGTAGTCTCATATAGTTTTACTCTATCAGTTACATCTATATCTGTCTTTGCAATATAAATTTTTATATATAAGTTTTTTTGAGTATATATCATCTTTTAATTCCTTTTTCTTTTCTTTAACTTCTCTCTTTTTTCTCTTAATTCCTTCTTTTTCTTTTTTATTATTTTAATCTCTTCTGGAGATTTTCTATTTCTGTTACAATTACAAGACATAATTATCTAATTTTAAAATCCTTTATCTTCTATATAAATTTCTTTAGGATATTTTTCAGGTTCAGCAGGTTCTTTTATCCTTGACAATTTTCCTTCATTATTGATAGGAATATTACTATCTTTCGACTGCAAAGAAAATCCTTCTTCTTTACAAAGCTCTAAGTTCCATTCGTTTTCGGCATAGCCACTTAAAATTATTACTGTATCTGTTGCACTGTCAAAAGTTTCTTGGCCGTAATAAGTCCCTAAGTCTATATCAAAGTGATTATTGTCAGAAACATTTGTAACAGTATGGATACATATATAAGAATAGCCAGCTTCAGCACAATCAATTTCGACTTCGTCATCTACTAAAATACCTCCACCATGGCTGCAAGGAATTCTTGCTGCTGTAGTTGCTCCAACTTGAGTTACATCTCCGTTAAGATCGTATGTTCGACCACCTAAAGCTTCTCTCATTGTTAAATCTCTTATTTTATAACTGATTGCACGATCTTCAGTCCAGTTACTACTTAGCACTTCACCATGACCAAAAATACGATATTTTACAGGATCAGAGCCTTCTAAATCTTCACACAAACAACTTGTACCACTTATCCATAACTCAAAATGTTCTGCAATATAATCTAGTTCACCTTCTGTACCACTTTCTGGTACATATTTAAATTCTGCTTGAGGATAATATTGCCAGACTGGAGTCTTAGGTGGATTATTATCAAGCACTGGAGTTTCTGCTATTTTTATATGGTCGAGCATATCTCTTTCAAAAACTGATGCTGGTGGTTTTTCCCAGTCCAACACAGCTATAAGACCATCGGCATCCAATTCAAAAATTAGCTGGCATGTTCCAGACTCAGAATTTGTAATATCTCCAGCTGACGGATAGTCTGGTAAACTTGTTGACTTACTTGGAAATAAATTTCCAGGCATCAAAGAAAACCATTCTCCAACTATTCCACAACTTACATAACTATATCTTGTATATCCAGGATCTTCATAACCTGGAGGAATTGACAGTCCACCTGCTGTTTGTGTGAAAACATCACCAGCAGGATTAGACGTATCATTTACATGATAACTCACACGTACCAGAGCATTGGAACTATAATTTAGTGCCTCAGGATAATCAATTCCTTCTTCTATTCTAAAGGCTGCTGCTGCCAAAGCCACACTGACTACAACCCTATTATCTAACCACTCACCAACCCCGCCATTTGCACTCGAGTCAAAAATCTCATTAGCACCTATAAGAGTACCTACATCAAATTGCCCAGATTCTGAATCCCATGCACTATAAGCTGGATTATCGAACTGACTTGAAACTGTGCTTTTATATTCAGAAAGAGTCTTAGCGTATCTTCCACCTAGTGGACATGCATCCTCGCCTAGGAATATATTACCACAACCTTTTCTTATAGTTTTTGAAACTCCTTCTAAGTCTATTGTTATTCTTTTATATACAACAATATCCAATAAGTCTTTAATCTCTAAGAGTAATCCAGCCTTTATTTCGTATTCTGCTACTCCATCTTGTCCAAACCGTGTAGGATCATGACGTTCACATACGCGACTATCAAAACAAATCTTTGTGTATTCGCCTACACTTGTAGTTAAATAAATTTCTGTGTTGTCATCTATAAATTTTATTTTTGAAACATTCGCTATTTTAAAAGAACTGTAGAGATTATCAATAGTTAATGAAGTTGAATTACATATAAAAACTTGCCAACCTACTTTAATATTATCTCGTTGATCACCTTCTAAAATAATTACTGAATCAGTATTTTCCTTTTTAGTAAAATTAAAAGTAGTATTAATAAATTCACTTAAAACTGGATAACTTGTCTTTCTTGATCCACACCATGTTTTACCATTACATCCAGAATCTACTGTTGGACTCCAATCATCTGTTCTCGTTGGTTCACCTGCTTCACCTGCTCTAATAAATGCTGATAACCTACCTAGTGAATTCTTCCAAGTCCTTCTCCATGTACCAACAAGATCAGTTAAATCAAATTCTGTGAGAGCCTTTGCTGTGCTCCATCCGTCATCGATACTGGTTAAAAACTTTTCAGCTACATTATCAACTCCTGCTGGCACAGCTATACTTCTGTTAGGAATGTACTGATAACTCAGATCAAAATACCAGTCATAATCACCTGTTTTCTTTTTAAATAACTCGAAACCACTTGAATTTTCACCCCAATAAGCATTATTACAACCTGGATGAGAATCATATTTAGAATTTTTTGTGTCGAATGTACCTGTTTCCCAGCTCTCCCAATTTGCAGCATAATTATCATCTACTGGATATCTCCATTCATCATAATTCAATAAAAGCTCAATACGATTTTGCAAACCAAAATCCATCTTAGGATTTGAGAAAAAACTGTTATTATCTTTTAAATCACTATCTCCAAAACCTCCTGTTCGAGCATATTGATTACGTCCTGCAAATGCCCCTGACCTATTACTGAACCATCCAAATACTGCACCCAAGGTATCAGGCTGTGTAATATAACTTGAGTCAAATTCAAGTTTGTGCCTATACTGGAAACCTTTTTTCATTGTGTCTTGATAGATTATTCCACGATATATACATTTAGGATCTGTCTGTCTTGGATACCATCTAAAAGCCATGCCTCCAGACGGAATAGAAGCTTCACCAGGTGCAGATTGTTCTTCCCACCCATAGAAACAAGGTGAGTTCGTGTCCCAATGGTGATATTTATTTGGATGAGGATATAATACCCAGTGACCATTTCTGAAGTCCCACGTTTTATTCTCTTCATCATACACTACTTCTGGTGGAGCAATAATATTTAATGCAGAGCCGTAAGCATCATGAGTGTTTATAAAATAGTGACCTTCATACCACACGAGTACTTGAAATTCTTTGTATAAAAAGTCAGATGATAAACCTGGAGGCCATGTGTTTGCTGCTGGATCTTCAAATGTACCTGCTCCTAGGTGTTCAAGCAACCATAATCTTTTTCTCAAATCTTCAAAATAACGATGGTCAATTTCTACTTTCTCTGGATATTCTAAATCATTGTCATCAATCCAAGCATCACGATCTTCAACAAATTCTCGAAGTAATGCCCAATCGGCCTGCTCCCAATAGTTTTGATTCCTATCTGTCATCCTTTTCCTTTTTCTTTTTTATTCAAATAATTTAAAATGTAAGATTTGCTGCATCAGGTATGACAATCGATCCACCATAATTAACTATAGAAGAACTAGATTCTACTGATATGTTACTATTTCCATTATTAAATCTAGCTATACCACCTGTAAATATTTGAGAAATTGATCCATCTCCATTACCTATTTGTTTATCACCATCAGATCCTACGCTTAAACTTGCATCTAAAATTCCACCTGAATATATTTCAAATTGATAAATAAAACTTTTGCCAGATGAACCATCATTGCAACTAACTCTCCAATTAAATGTACCTCCAAATATTCTAACTAATCCCGCATCCATTATATCTTCTACCTCATTTCCTTCTGTCCCCCAATTAAATGTACCACCATAGATTTCAAAAACTTCTTCTAATGGATCTCCACAACTTGGATTACCATTATAAAAACTAAGATTACTATCGTAAGTAAAAGTACCAGCTTTTTGTATAATTTTAGTAACCATATTAGCTCTATTAGAATCATAATTATTTGCTCTACCTGAATAGTAACTACCTTGAACCAAACCACAACCTGTTCCTGCAATAATAATAGAAGTAGTACCTATATTTGCAATTTCAGCAATCGCAGTATCATCAGCTATAGTTAAAGTGCCAGATATACTTCTTATTTCTTCAAATAAATTAGTATAAGAACTAGAATTATATAAAGAGTAGATATATAAAGAACCTGAACTTGAATTATTAATTAATAATTGGCAATCACCAGAAGATGAAACTCCAGCAGAACATTTATAATAACAAGTTCCAGTCCCTTCAAAAATGAAATTACCATCAGTTAAATAAAATTCTAAAGGATCAGAAGAAGTTGCTAGATCACCATCATATGTAGAATGTACATAAAATAAATCTAAATCAGGATATGTAACAAAGTTATCCCATGTTATAGCATATTTATAACCAGTTCCACTATCATCTCCAGTTCGTCCGTCTATGTGAACTGAATCTCCTGTTGCTGGAACACTTCCACCACTCCAATTACTACCATAATTTGCATCTGTAGTATGATCTGTTGTGCCACCTAACCAGTATATTGTACTCATTTTATCTCCATTTTAATTATTATTTAAAAACTGCCATAGTTCTTTTTGAATCATCATTCCATCTAATACTTGCATCTTTTGGTTCACCAGTATAATTTAAATCCAAAAATATAAACCATTTTGTTTCTCCAGTTGTTGAATTTATTTCTCTTGAAACAACTGGAATAATTTCATCAGTCTGAAACCAAGGTACACAATTTCTTATATCTATATCTTCTTCTTGAAAACCTATTGCTGAATCTATTTTTATCTCTTCTTCCAATTCATACCATGCATTTGTAATCTGTTCGTTTGGTATTTTACTAGAACTTTCATCTGAAACATGATCAACTCTTACTCTATATAACTTTTCAAGATAAGTTAAGTAGTCATCTTTTTCATATGTTGTTTCATCTTCCCACTCTGTATACCCAATATTTGCTACTAATCTTAGAGTATAAGAAGCAACACCACTAGGAAGTACTTCATCCAATGGATCAGCATATTGTAAAGATGTTATAACTTTTGCCCATGAGAAGGAACTACTGCTAATGCCAGCTGCTGCTTTTCCACCTAAACTATTTATATTTATAGAGTGTCCTTTTGGAGAACTTTTAATAGAAGAAGTCCCATTCTTAACATTTATAGATATATTATTAGCTCTATTTATCTCATCTATCATAGAGTTAAGTTTTTTTATAAAAGTAGAACTCTTAGGATTTTCACTATTTCTAAATTTTTGTAATTTATTACTCATTACATTCCTGTCCTATTGTCTGGCAAAGCAAGATCCATACCATCAAGTAATACATCATAAATATCTACTGTTTTATATCTATTAACATCTACTCCAAAATTTTTATTCCATCCATCATGTTTGTATTCAAAATATAAAGTGTATTCAAACATTTGTCCACCTTTTGGAGACATATCCCAGTCATAATATTGCCACTTACCTGTATCATCTTGATCAGTAAAGTCATTACTATTATATTCAGGCCTTTTTTGTTTAGCTAATAGTGCTTCTTCTTTTGAAGCATATACTGTTGGCAAAAAGTCGGCAGAATTTACTTGACCTAGATATCTACTTAGTCTGAGAGTATGAACATCATTACCAAATATTCTCAATTTCGCAATAGTTGTAGGTTTTTTTATTTCTAAAGGAGGAATTAACTCTGAATAAGTTGCTTTATAGTAAGTTTTTGCTGCTGCATCTGCAGCATTATATAAACCTAATGATGTTAGTTTTGGAGTTTCATCTTCTTCGTATTTATAGAATATTTCAGGATTAGTTTTTGTACAATATACATCTGCCCATTCTTTAGTCACTACAGTAGTTACTGTACCATCCGAAGCGTAAGTAGAGTCATCTGTATCTTCGTATATATCTGCTTGAATAGTTTCTAAGCTACTATCAAAACTAATTTTCCAGCTACTAGCTTCATTTCTCTTTTTCTCATCTGATCCTTCTGCTGCTGTTGAACTCCAAGTATATGTAACTTTTATCTTTTTATGTAGTCTCCAACCATTTATAGACTTACCTTCATCATCTTGCTCACTTGTCTCTGCATTAGTTACATCCATACTTATATCTGATAGGACTAAGTCTGCATTATATGTAGTATTCATGTAGTTTCCATATGAATCTCCTATTCTAGGCAAATACATAATTCTTTGATATACAAATTCTTCATTAAATAATCTTCCAAAACCATTGTAGAAGTCATTCCAATTCATAAATAGTTGAGTAGTTATTGTAATAGATTCTGCTGTTCTATGTTCTTTATAAGATTCATTCAGTATCTGAATAGACATTTATTTTTCCTTATTTTAGTGTTGATTCTAATTGATCTCTTTCAGTATTTTGATGGTCAATAGAAGAAGTTATTCTTTGTAGTTGGCTATATATTTGTTTTTCTCCAGGAGTTAGACCTTTAGAGTATGACTCACTTAAACTTCTTCTACTTATCTGAGATTCTATTCCACTAGTAGAGACAGTTATCAATTTGTTTTGATAGTCAAATAGAGTTTCAAAGAAAGAGAAAGCATTATTAAAATATTCTCTAAATTGAGTAGTTTTTTTATTTAGTAATTCTAAAGAAGCTTCTAACTCTTTTCTTCTTTGCTCATCTGCTATTTTTTTTTCTTCTGCTTTTTGATCTTTTAATATTTGTAGTTTTTTAGCTGCTGTTTTTTTAGCTGCTTCTATTTCAGTATTTTTATTAGTTTCAGCAGTTTCTTTAATAGTTTCACTATACTGTTTAATCTTATATTTCTTATAATAGTTATCCCAAGCTTTTAATTTTTTCTTCTCAGATCCAAAGTTAGTTTGTTGTAAATTTACTCTATCTTTATATTTATCAGTTTTAATAAAATCTTTATATTTTTTAGATAATTCACCAGTTCTTGATGCTCTATCTACTATATCTTGATCAGACATGTTCTTGTGTTTGCTAATAACTTTCTTCCACTTCCGTATCTTTAAAGCAATTACTCCTAATGCTATTATTCCTGCTACAATTACTGCTATAGCAGCTCCAATTGCTGTAATACCTAATAATGCTACTTTTATTGCAACTGCAAATTTTGTAACTCCTGAAATCATTGTTTTCCAAATACCAGGTTTAGGTGGCTGCCAAAGACTTTTCCGAGTTGCCCCAGATCCTATAAATGCTGTTTTAAATGCTTCTTGAGCTGTTTTAAATGCTTTTTGAGCTGCTTTTAAAGCTTTCCTATTTTTCCATATTAACCCAGTTTGAACAGCAAGAGCTACTCCAAATGCTGCTATAGACAAAATAGCCTTTGCAGAAGTTACAATAAAATTAGTAATTAACAGACCAACAAATATTTTTATTACTATATTTAATGCTTTGAATGCTACTACTAATCCACCTATTTTTACTATAAAATCATCAAACCAATCAATTACTTTTTCTACATTATCTCCTATATTTTTAGCCCATTGTTCTATTTTATCATCATTATCATCTATCCATTTATTTAGTTCTGTAGTATACTTATTAACTACAGGAAGTAATGTTTTTCCTAGAGTCTCACTTACAGTTTTAGCATTTTCTTTTAATAGTTTTAGTTGATTAGTAAGACTACCTGAAGTTCTTATAGCATCTCCAATTGCTCCCTGTCTGCCCATACTCTTATATATAATTTGGAGTCTTGCCATCTTCTTCTGAGTTTCTGTAGCAGCTTTTGCAGATTTTGCTAGTCCAGAAGATATAAGTTCTTGTTCTAAGTTGGCTTGTTTTAAATCTATTCCATATTTCTCAACTACTTCTGAAGAACCACTCATTGCTGCAATAAATCTTTGGAATGCTTCTGCATCAGATATATTATTAAAAGAAGCAAAGTCTAATGCTAATTCAGTAAGAGTTTTGGAGAATCCAAGAGCTTTACTATCTGAAATTTCCATATTAGAAGCAAGACCTTGAAAACCACTCATAGCATCTTTTATAGTTGTATCACTTCTTTGAAATGCTTTTCCTATACTTGCAGCAGTTTTATTTGCTTGTTTTTTCATCCTGAGAAATAGTTGGTCAAATCTATTAGCAGTTTCTTCTGCATCTGCTGCTGCTTTAATAGAATAAACACCTATAGCTGCTATAGCTATACCTGCTCCTATAGCTGCTCTTTTAGCAATTCTTGTTAAAGAAGTAAAAGCGGCTGAGAATTGTCTATTTATTTTTGCAGAGGCTTGTTCTGTAGTTTTAGTAAGTTTACTCATAGAAGCTTTTAACTTCTGCTGATCAACCTTCACATCTATAAATAGCTTACCTAATTCTTCACTCATTATTTCTTTCCTTTAGGTCTTTTAGTTTTCTTTTTCTTACCTTTGACTAAACTACCAAGAGAATTAGCAGATAAAGGTTTTGCTTTTTCACTATCTGGAGTAGGATTTTCCAATTCTATAATTTTTACTAATGAATCTATCAACATGTTGAACTCCATTAAAGTTAAATCTTTAACTTGTTCTAAAGTATAACCATAGTTCTTACATATTAAAGCACAAGCCAAGTCCCAACCTATTTTATCTCTGTGGACTCGGCTTCTACGTTTTTTTCTATATCTTCTTTACTATCTTCACTACTATCAACATTCACATCAGTAATAGCTGAAAGTATTTTCTCAATTTCATCATTACCTATTTCATTAGATAATTCTTCTATAGTTAAATTAAACTCTTTATTATGTTTCTTTAATAATCTTTGTAGTAAAAATAAAACTCCACTTATAGTGCTCATGATCTGGTCATAATCTTCTTGAGAACCAGTTATAGACATAATCTCTATAATATTTATTTCTTTTTTCGCCAAATTATATAAGTTAATTACTTTTTCCTGTTTCTTCTCATCACACCAAGACTGAAATGCTGATATATCTCCTAGTGTAATTTTACCTATAGTATAAGTCTTACCACCTAACTCAATTTCTCTCGTAGTTGAAAGAACTTCTTTTAATTCTTTACTCATTTTTTCTCCTTTTTTAATAAATTATTAAATTATTATGCTTCTCCTAATGCACCTGTTCCAGTCGCTTCCCAACTAACAGTTGCATAGTCATCTGATGGAGCTGAAATACTAATACTTGTAATTATAGCTCCATTTGTTATAGAAGTATATGCAAGACCATCTGTTGTTTCGAATGTCAGAGTTCCTGCTTCTCCAATGGTGTTGGTTAAATCTACTCCTAATGTATCATCTAGAGCAGTCTCAAAGCTACATGTCCAACTCTTAGTTCCTGCTGCAGAACTTTGCCAAGAACTATCTCCCATGCATAAATAACTAACTGTATCAGCACTAATATCAATACTAACATTATTTAAGCATAAATTTTCTATTTGTGTTCCAGTTATTGTTAATGTCCCACTATCACATACGAATTTTGACATAATTTTATTCTCCTATTATGTATCTAAATTTTATTTATTTTATTATACAAGCGTCTCAGTGAGAGCACCATCACCAGTAGCTTCCCAACTTACAGTTGCATAATCATCTGATGGAGCACTAATACTGATACTTGTTATGATAGCTGTTCCACCATAAGCAAGAGCAGTCCCAACTGTATCAAATAACAGAGTTCCAGACTCTCCAATAGTATTAGTTAAATCTACTCCTTCTGTATCATCCAAAGCAGTCTCGAATGTACATGTCCAGCTTTTCTGTCCTGCATCCGAACTCTGCCAAGAGCTATCTTCCATACATGTCATACTTACAGAACTAGCACTTACATCTATAGAAACATTAGTAATACACAATAAACTGACATCTGTCCCACTGATTGATAAAGTTCCTGAATCACATACAAATTTACTCATAATATTTATTCCTTAAACTATTTAATTAACTTTCTATTAAAATTCCATCACAAGTTGCTTCCCAATTCACCATAGATATTTCTTCTGGTGAAGTACTAATACTGATGGAAGTAATTACTACTACTGCTGAATAAGCTGTCCCATCTACTGAGTCGAAGAATAATGAACATGATTCTCCCAGAGTTGCATCTAAGTCAACTCCAAGAGTATCATCAAGAGCAGTAGTCCAACTAAAAGATGATTCTTTAGTAGTTGAAAGAACTTCTCCCCAACCATCATTTCCCATAACAGTTATACTTGCTTCAGATGCTGTTATATCTATATTAACATCTGTCAAATTTAAAAAACCTGATTCGAAATCAGTTCCATCACAATATAAAACACCATTTTGGCATACAAATTTACTCATTTTTATCCCTATCTTTTAATTACTTAACATTTTAAATTCAATAATTATCTGAATAACATCATCTTTTATCGTAGGAGTTCCCCTATTTAATACAAGAGAAACAGTATAACTTTTACCACTTATTACTATACTATTTGTCTTATGAAGAGATTGAACTAATCCATCACTAAATTGTCTTAAATTTTGAACTCCTAATTCTTTTTCTCCGAAAAAAGAAACTTGAACTCTAAGATCTATACTGTCGCATTGTCCCATAGAAATTTGTGGGACATCACTTATAATTTGATATACAGCGACAGGTAATGCTTCATTCTGCTCAGCTTCTAATTCATATATATCTATATTATCAAGACTAGGATTACCAGTCCCTATTGTAGCATTTATATATGTATATAATCCAGCAGCTATATTTGCTTGACTAGTTAGCATTACAATTTTCCTTTAAACTGTTTTAACATATCTTTTTTTTCAGTATCAATCGAAACACGAAAAAAAGGATTAGCAGACTGTTTATATGTTCCAAATTCTACATTTTTTGCATATTTAACATCTGTTCCTACTGTTACTGTTAAACCATCTGCTTCACTTTTAATTGAATCTCTTAATTTACCTGTATCTACAGGAGCATTATTCTTTACTTTTTTCTCAAGAACTTTACCTGCATCTATAAGACCTTCTTCTAATTTATTTTTTATAATATTATTTATTTTTGGATTAAGTTTAAACATTATCTACTTATTATTAACTCCACATATACGTCCCAAGTATTTAATTCTCTGATCTGAAACTCTTTATCATCATATAATACTTTATCTTCTATATTGATATCTTCTGTAGGATTAGCATAAATTCTTAATATTGGACTTTCCCATTGTCTTCCTGCTTTTATAAAATCACTACTTTTAATAGGCTGTATATTACAACTTACAGTTCCTATCTCAGAATAAGTAGATATAACTGAACCTCCACTGTCTTTAGTATCAACTTTTCTTTTGATAGTTATAGTTTTAGTATATAAATGATCAGGATATTTCATTATATATCACTTTTAATATAATTCACTAATGAGTTAGTCATATTTTCTTTTTTCTCAGCAGTTGAACGATACTCATAAGTTAATGCTCCTAATTTCTCTTTAGAAATATTAGAGTCTTTTGAAGTATTATTTAATTCTGCAACTACTGCTTTAACACAAATAAGATTAAGATCATCAGGAATAGTCTCATATCCCGCCGAATAAACAACATGAACATATTGCTCTGCTCTTCTAAGAGTTAGATTTAAACTAACTATTCCACTATCATTTATACTAAAATAGTCTGTTGACTCAATAGGAATTCTATCAGTAGTAGAGAAAGGATCTCCATATTCAACTGTTGTAATACTATTGATAGGATATTGAGATAGAAATACCTTAGAACCATCTATGTCATGAACTTCATTATATGTATCAAGATTAAACTTTCTATTGCAAATATTTTCTATTTCTGCTGAAACTCCATCTATTAAATAGTTTAATTGCTCTTCAGTTGCTGTGTAATCAGAAGGATTAGTATTGTAAGTCTTTAATAAATATTTTTCTATATCTTCAATAGTACAAAGTTGTCCCATTATTTTATATCCTTACTTATTTTATTCTCTATAAGTCTATCAAGTTTCTCTGAAATTCCTTCTATTTTTTGGAAAAGTAACGTCACCAGATCCTTCTCAGCTTTATTCTCGTCCATCTTATCAATATCTTTTTGAAGATCAGTTTTTATAACTATTTGATTCTCTTTAATATTCTGAATTTCATTACGAAATTGTCCTAATTGGTACATAAAACCACCAAAAGATATTGCAAGAGTTACTAACACAGATATAATACTTACTGACATTCTATTCAATTCCATTTTACTATCCTTTACAATTGTTGTTGTATCTTTACTCATTTGTTTTTGACTCTTTCATCATCTTATTATTATAATTTACTAACTGTTTATTATAATAGTTTTTTATTGATTTACTATTTACAATATCTTCTTTTAACTTCTCTTCTTTTGATTTTTCCATTTTTTAATCCTTAAAAATATAGTAGTTCCTAGTTGCCTAGGAACTACTATATAAAAATCTAAGATCTTAACAAGATCATGCTTCCTGCTGCATCTGCTGAACCTTGATCATGGACTGTATATCCAAATCTTTGTTCTGCACGAATATGAAGTTGATTCTTCCTGAATGCTTCACCTTCTGTACTTGTTTTTACACTTGTTGCAGTTCTATTTGCAAAAGCTGCAACTTGATCATAACGACCAAACATACAAACTTCTTCTATAATAGAAGGATTAACCAAATTCTCTGTTACTGCTAACATTGGAGTAGTAATAACTTCATAACCCAAGAACTGTTTAGAGAATTTACTTTCAAGACTCCATGTTGATCCTACTTCACCCTTAATTCTATTCATTACTGAATGATAGAAGTTATTAGAGCAAGTCCATTGTGGCTCTCTTCCATTCCAAGCATAATCTGCAAGACGACCCATTACTACATTGAAATCTGCAAGTTCAAGATCTGCCCATGCATGACCAATTCTATCTACTATAGAATCATTATCATCGCCAACATCGATTATAGCAGGAACGATACCTGTAATAAGACCATCAGCTGCAATTCCATTACCTTGGAGACAAACTCTATCTTCTTCTTGAGCCAATGCTTCGGCCATTCCTTGAACTACATAGTCAATCATGTTAATAACTGAATCGCTAATCAACTGATTAGACAACTTAGTTAAAACATATAACTGACGAATAAGAACTTCAACTTGCTCATATGCAATATCACTATCATCTTTTTCATCATTCTGAGCTGCTTGCCATCCGATGCTCACATTACTTGCTCTCTTAGGAATCCAAAGAGTATCAGAATTTGCTTGAAGAACATCACTGTTAGCACGAACAATTCCATACTCACTAGCTAGAGTAATAACTCTTGCTAACAATTGATTAGGAACTGTGTAACCACCAGCGGCATTAGATGCATCACCTGACATATCTTTTGTTTCTATACCCATTTCTACACAATATGCTTTAGCAGCAGTATCGTTGAGCTGAGTAGCCTTAAACCACATACCTTCATCATAAGCAGCTTCAAGTTCTGTATCTTTATAACATTTAAGTTTTCCAGCATAACCATACTTATTAGTTTTTACAACTTTAACTTCTGGAATTACTACAGACTTTACAACTTTAACTTCTTTAACTTCTTTTTCAGCTAAAAGTTCTTTAACCATAGCTTTTACATCAAATTCTTTATCTTCTTTTACTTTTCTTTCTGCATCTTGCTCAGCTTTAATTTCAGCCATAGCAATTTTAATTGCTTCTTTAGCATCTACTACTTTACTGTCTTTTTCAATAGTCATAATAATGACTCCTTACTTATATAATACATTTCTAAAAGTATCTTATTGAAGCTCAAGAAGGAGATATCTCTCCTAATTATCTTTTTTAAGCTCACTTTTTTTTAAATTCCTAATAATATAATTCTCCATTTTTTATGAGCTCATTTATGATAAGCTCTTTTTTAATAGTATCTTTTAAGTCTTTTCTCTTAATATCTTCTCTAAGTTCTGTCTTTACTTGTTCTATCAAATCTCTTAAATCTGAATTCATCTCAGTCTTTGTTTCTTTTGTTTCTTCTTCTACTATCTCTTCTTCTTTATATTCATCTCCAAGTATAATTTTTGGATCTATATTTAATTCTTTACAACTTGAGATTAATGCCTGTTGATTTGCTGGTACAGATACAATACTAACTTCTAACAATATACTCTTACTAATCACTCTATATATGTCCTTACCCCAGTTCTTCATATCCTCTCTAGTAGGATGTCTAGCTTCACTAATAGAAAACCCTATAGAACATGCCTTAAGACAACCTTGTTTAATTAACTGCCATACTTCGTCTGCTTTAGCAACTCCTGTGGCCAACTTACCCTTCATAATGATATCATTACCGACACGTTTTACATCAAGAGCCTTACCAATTGGCATATGAGTATCATGAAAAGCTAATATAACACCATTTTTTTTATATTCTTTTAGTGATAGACCAGTTGCTAATATACATTCTTTATCTCTATCTAAACTCTCATTAGAGATTATAGCAGTAAATTCTCTTTTCTCTAAATCTACATCTGCTTCTTTAATAGTAAAAGTTTTATATTCTATTTTAGTTTTATCTATTTCCATTTTATTTTCCTAATTATTGTAATCATTGTAATCCACTCACAATTTGTGAGATACTATTAACTATTAATTCTATCTACTATTTTCTCAGTTAAAGTTTTATCTTTATATATAATCTCTTCATCTATATTCTCATCTTTTTGAATAACTCCTTTATTTATTTCAGAATTATTTTTATTTTCCGAAAAATTATCAGAAATATCTTTTTCTTCATCTACTATATCATCTATATCTTCATCATCATCTATGTTATTGATGTTAATTTCTATTGGCTTTTGTGAAGAATTATTTTTAATATTATCTATTTGACTTTGTAGATTAAGATCATAGTTTTTAGATTTATCAGGATTTATTACTCTATTAGAAGATATAGTTCCTAATTGTCGCCCTTGAAAATAGAGTTTATCCGCTTCAGGGCCTTCAGGTTCATCTCCAATAGATAATCTAACTTCATTAGGAGTTCTAATACCATATTTTATATAGTCAATATTCTCTTTATGAACTTGTTCTTTATTTTCTTGTATAACTGGATCGAATGCAAAAAAGAGATCATCATTGTTTTGATACTCAGATAAGAGATTTTGATTTAAAACTTCTTCAACAAGAGTAAGATAAGAATCAATAGTCTCTTTCATAAAATCTTTTTCTTGTTGAGAGTCGTTTGCTTTAATACTTGAAGAGAAAAATTTGTACTCAGGTAGTCCAAATCCTCGACCAATTGCCTTTATTAATGGAAGGTCGTTGTCAAAAGAAAATTCTGATCTAGGAAGAATTATAGCTTTAACTTTACCAGGTAAGACTGACATTTTACCAGCTTGATCTGGACCATAAAACTTGTCATTCCATTTGCTTTCCGTACGTTTAAGATCTTCACTATTACTCTTTGCATTCTCTGCTACAAGTAAAAAATCAGGTCTACCAACGTTATCACAAATGGCCTTTTGGAATGCTAAACTACTATCTAATAAGTTAATATACTTCCATGTTACTTCTAACTTACTAACTCCATAAACTTGAGAATTACCAACTCCTGGCATTTTAAAATCACAAATGTCATTAGGATCATATATCTGTGGACTTCCAAAGTTATTACCATACTCATAATGATCTATAAAATTATTTAAAGTTTTGCCTTGTATAATCTTCATATATTGAGTAGGTGCTAACCACATCTCAGCTACAGAATTGTCAGTATTCCTAACTTTTAAGAAGTAACTATTACCATAGAACTGCATACTCAAAGCTAATGTATATAAGAATTCCCACTTATTAGAGTATGAATTAATACTATTTATTAGATCTAGAGCAGGATGATCTAATATCTCTACAATACCATTCTCTGCTGTTAATGTTTTATATCTTAGAGAATCATGACATAATTCTTTATTTTCTCCGCGGAAATAATCTAATTTATACTTACTAACTGGGACATTTTTAACTATTATCTTTTCTGTAGAGTTAGAATACTTACTTCTTCTTTCTCCATTCTTAGCATATAGTCTAAGTTTTTGACTGGCAATTTGTTTTGCAATAATATCAGCAGAGAAATATTGATAACCACCTAGTTTCTGTAGAATGGATTGAGTATTGTCCCTATTAAAATTAGAGAATGAAGAACTATTTAGTGAAGAATTAATACTACTCACAATATCTGCACTACTTAGAGATTTTAGTCCCTGATATATTTTGCTAATTTTTTTAAACATATTTTATTTACCTTTTTATATAAAGTGATCCAGAGCTAAAGCCCCACAAAGATCTTTACTTGCCATACAAGCCATCGCTAATGATACAACTGTATCATCAAATTGTACTTCTGAATTATTAGAGAATGACACACTACCTGTTGCTGATATCTTTAACTCATAATTTTTTAATTCATTAATTAATATATCTTGATTACTTGGTAGATATACTTTTCCTTTTTGTATATATAATGCTAAATTACTTATAAGTTCTTTCTTACTAGTAGATGTAAAATTATAAGGCCTTAGTCCAGACATTTCTGGAGATAGTTCATCATAATATACATCTCCTGCTGTTATACCAGTAGTATCCATATAACATTCAGAATCTCCTACAACATTTTTTATTCTATCTCTTTGTAGAGTATGATTATTTAAGAATATATCTATTACTCCTATATATCCTTCTTCGTTAATACCTATGATACAACTCTTATCATGATATCTTCCTACATCTACTCCAAAAAACTCAACATTCTCTATATCATTTATATTATAATCTACAATACAGTTGTTTATATGTTGTATTCCAAATGGATTTTTAAAATCATCAATAGGCTCACACTCATATAAACTGGCAAATTCCCAAGGAGCCATTCTTTGTCTTATCTTATCTATTCTTTCTTGTTGTAATATACCTGTCTTAATCGCATCTCTGTAAGTTATTTTATAATAACTGCCTGGAATTTCTCCGTTTTCAATTCTTCTGCAAAAAATATAAAACCAGTTATTTCTTGAAAGTACATTTCCTATCATGCATATTCGGCCAGAAGTTTGAGTAGTAATACTTTCTACAGCGACAAATACTTCTTTAGCACAACGACTTGCTTCATCTACAACTACAAAAATTGCTCTATTATTATAAATTCTATTAGTAGACTTTTTATCTTCTCCATTACCAATAAATTTAATATTAACTCCATTACAGAGATATATAACTGCTTGACTACCTGATGTAGGATCTTTAGTCATTAAAGCTGTATCTTTTAAGAACTCTATTATATAATCATAGCCAACTTTTGCTTGACTTATAACAGGAGCTATCCAAAATACAGTATCTCCTGGTTTGCCTTTTAGAGCTTCTTCAATTGCAAGTATGCTCATTGCGGCCGTTTTACCACTTTTAGTACCACCTTCAATACAAATCAGATCAGAAGGATCATTAAGTATATCTAGCTGATGTTTTACAAGAAATTTAGGTCTATTGTAAGTTATAGTTGCCATATATTATAAAGTTAATCTTCTTTCTTTTTAAACTTATCAGGAATATTAAGTTCTACATCTATTTTATCTATTTTTATATCTATTTTATCTGGAGTTTTTCCTGCTATTCTTTCAAATAAAAATTGTAAGTGTTGGAATGATCCATTCTTACCACTCTTCCATAATCTATCAAAAACCTCTTCTTCTTTACCTTCTTCTAATTTGTTATCTACGTATTTTTTAAACTGATTAACAAATCTCGTTTTAACAGTATCGTGGCGAATTCCACGATTAACTTTCCCAGCATTATTGAATTTATTAAAATCTCCATTAAGACTTCTACCACATAAAATCTCAACTTCTGAATACATATCTTTATCTTCTTCACTTACTTCTTCTAAAAAAGACTCTTCGTGCATTTGAGATTGTGTAGTATTATATTTGGTCCTAAAGTCTATTTCTGATAACATAATCTCTCCTATTATCCCCTTCTCCCTGTTCCACGACCCCTGCCACCACCTTGACCATTACCTGGTCCACCATTATTACAACCACCTGTATTTCTTCCACCACCACGACCTGTTCCCCTACCTGACCCATTCCTAGGTCTTGCAAAACCCCTTGGATTTAAATTTGACTGTTCCATATCTATTCTCCTATATTTATATCTATTTATATTATAAGTTTTTTTATAATATCCTTTATTTAAATTTTTTCTTTACTAATAGCAACTGCGCCAGTATTAGTATCTACCCATGTGTCGTCTATTTGTAATAGTATTGTTATCATGTTATCTCCTAATTCTTATATTATCCACCAATCATTACAGCCATAATACTTACATGATCAAATATTACATCTCGTCCACCTGCACTTGTACAACGAACCCAACATTCTAAAGTATCATCTTCTGTCAATCCATCTATTGTTCTGACACTTGAACCAAGAACTTTTCCAGAAACTCCTGTTGTTATGAATAGATGAGCGTGAAATAAGTCAGTTGCACAATTATTTACACAAAATTTAACTTCAAAATCTTGAGCATTAGAAGAATGGAGTGAAGTGTGAATATCCATATCGTAAGTTCCTGTTTGTCCTACTGTAATATCATTAGTTGCTGTACTTCCTGTCATTAAATTCTCGTCACCAACAGAATCAAAAGTTACTTGATACCAAACATTTACAGTTGTACAGGTTATAGTCTGGTCATCTCCTGCAATAATTCCATAAGCTAAACCTGCAGTTCCAGCAAAAGTTAAATCGCCAGTTCCGCTTATCTGTGTTTCGTTTGTGCCATCGCCAATATGTGAGCCGCCAGTAAGTGTTGACAAGCCCGTAACACCGAGAGTCTGCTCAATAGTAACTGCACCAGAATCAGCAATTCTCATTCGCTCGGCTTGAGTATTAACTCCAGTCCGAAAGACAAGAGCATTTTTACCAGGAGAACCTTCTCTTATTCCACCTATTTGTCCACCATAACCATCAGTACTTGAACTTGGAAATTCTATATAAGAACCAGAATTAGTTGTAGTTGAACCTT
>Ga0307928_10000939_pt1 | contig 21829 bp, 24 predicted proteins | sample AceLakmetagen232_FD_201815 | JGI IMG/M metagenome (GOLD analysis project Ga0307928, IMG submission 201815) | Saline water microbial communities from Ace Lake, Antarctica - #232 | ecosystem: Environmental > Aquatic > Non-marine Saline and Alkaline > Saline | place: Antarctica: Ace Lake... | reverse complement strand
GATGCTGATTGTGGAACTACTAATTGTTTTACTGGTGATTGTAACGGAACAACTGCAGTATGTAAAGTTTATGATGATGACGGAGAGCATAACTGCGGTGCAGCCTGTAAATATTGTAATGATGGAACTGCAGATGGTTCATGTGATAATATGCCCAATAATGCTGAGGATAATGTAGGTACAACTTGTACTGGTTTATGTGTAGCGTGTCAATCAGGAACTTGTGGAGTGGCCAATGTAGATAGCGACCCTGATGCTGATTGTGCAGCTACGACTTGTTATACTGGAAATTGTAATGGTACAACAGGAGCTTGTAAGATTTATACAGGAGATGAGGAAGGAGATTGTGCCGTTTGTTATGAATGTTCTGATGCAGATTCGGATTGTGACTTAATAGCAGACCATACTCAGGATGATACTGGTGGAAATACATGTACAGATACTTGTAAAGAATGTGACGGAGCAGGAGCTTGTGATAATCAGGCCGTAGACCAAGATTATTTTACACAATGTGGAATAGTTGAATGTGATGGGGGTGCAGGAACACCCTATTATGATGGATGGGATACGCTTGAATGTTTTTATAAAACAGATGAATCAGCAGCAGACGCTAAATGTGACGGAAGTGCAGCTTGTAAGGTAGCAGCAGATTATTGTGGAGATAATGCACAGGGCGATACTGCAGGTGTAACTTGTGATTGTGAAGAAGGTCAAATAGGTTGTACTGGAACGACAATAGGAAGCTGTAATAATACTATTTGTAGTGCACCAGATGTAAATTTTGGCTTAAATGAAAATATAACTTATAAATTTACATGTGATGTAGATGATGGAACGGTTAATGGTTCTATGTGGGGGCAAAACGATACTAATGCTATTTTATGGTGTCATAATAATGGTACAGGAACAGAAGATTTACAAATAAGAATAATAGACGAAGAATCTCAGGGTAGTGGTTGGTATGTTTATGTCGATGATGATAACACAGTAGCAGATTCATTGTTGTTAACAGATACTTGGCAAACATTTTATACTACTCTAACAGAAGATACAAACGATACTACATGTGCATGGTTTTGGGCATCGTGTGATTCTGGAACCAGTACACACTGGAAGAACATGGAAATACAGGCAGTTGAACCATAAAGGTGAGTTAGATGGCATGGTTACAAGATTGGAAAAAAAGGATAAAAATAACAGTGGATAATACTAATATTGATAGTAATTTGACTCATTTTCCAATACAAATATTTTTAGGAACTTCTGTTGGACAAACCCCAAGTGATGTATCTTGTGTTTTTGATGAGTTAACTTCTGACGACAATAGAAAAAAGATAGCAGTTACTAAAGCCGATGGCGAAACTCAATTATATGTAGAGATAGAACAATGGGATGATGCTAACGAGAAAGCAGTTTTACATTGTGGAATTACTGGAGATACTTTATCAGGTTCGGCAGATACTGATTATTATTTATATTACGATTCTGCCCACGTAGATAACGATAGTTATGTAGGAGATACAAATGATGTAGTATCAGAAAGTGTATGGGATAGTAATTTTAAGGGAGTTTGGCATATGGCTGATGGTGCTTCTACTTCTGCAATTTATGATTCTACAAGTAATGATAATGATGCAACAAAAAAAGCAGCCAATGAACCCATTGAAGAAACTGGAAAAATAGGAAATTCACAACTTTTTGATGGTGTAAATGACTATGGTAAAATAACTAATGTTGTTATTGCTAGTCCATCAGAACTAACCATTTCTGGATGGATTAAAAAAGGAAGTGGTGGTACTACATATGAAACAGCTTTCCATCAGGGTACTATTTATTCTATTGGTTCAAGTTCTTACTGGTTTGGTGTATGTGTTAGTAATTATTTAACTGCTACCATCGGAGCAAATACGGGAGCTGGATGGGCTGCTGGGAAGACGACAACAATAGCAACAGTTGGTCAATGGTATTTTATAGCTGCTGTATGGAATGGTAGCGTTGTAAAGGTATACCTAGATGGTGCCTATAACAAACAGTATAACTTGGCTTCTTATAATAATGGCATAACACCTACAAGATTTGGTTCATCAATAGATGCTACTGGTAATTATAAGTTTGGAGGTTCTGTAGATGAAGTTAGGATTTCTGATACCGCCAGAAGTGATGATTGGATAAAAGCAAATTACTATTCTCAGGAAGATGATTTATTAACCTTTGGAAGCGAAGAAAACAAAATAAAACAAACAAAAAATTATATTTTGAGGTTTGGATAAAATGGCATTTCCATCACAACCAACAGTACATTGGGAGAAAGAATTAACAGATTCATTTACTTTGGCTGAATTAATGGATCTAAAAACAGGCAAACCACTCTCTGATATAATATCAATCGTTGACACCTACGAAAGGGGAGCGTTTGATGGTGTTAGAACATATACAGATATAATGTCATTAGTAGATATAAAAACACTAGAAACACTAAAAACACAAGTTAATAGTATAACATTAGTTGACGGTGATGTTTATGAAGCACAAAAATTATTATCTGATGTAATAACAATACCAGATACATTTTCTAGAGGAACATATGATGGTGTTAGAACATATTCTGATGTTGCTAGTATTGTAGATATACTAAATTTAAAGACATCAACACATATTTCTGATGTTTTAACTCTGGTAGATGGTGATGTTTATGAAGCACAATTATTAATATCTGATATAATGGTTGCAGTTGATTCTTATTCTAGAAGTTTTACTGGTAAAAGGTCTTATCTTGATGTTTTAACATTAGAAGATACATCAGAACTTTTAATAACATTAAATCGTATGTTAGAAGTAATAACATGTAATGATACAATAACAGAAAAAACAGGCAAACTTTTATCTAGTATTTTAACATTGGTTGACACCTACGAAAGGGGTGCATATGATGGTAAAAGGACACAAACAGATATAATGACACTTATAGATGGTGATGTGTTTGAGTTACAAAGAACATTAACCGATGTATTATCTTCTGTAGATTTATTAAGTAGACAAACAAGTAAAGTTTTATTAAATACATCAACGTTAGTAGACACCTATGAAAGGGGTGCATATGATGGTAAAAGAACCAATACTGATGTTATAACACTTGTAGACAATGCTTTTTATAAAACATTAAAATATTTATTAGATACAACAACATTAGTTGATGGCGATATATACGAAGCACAGAAATTATTTGTTAATGTTTTAGCGTTGGTTGATACTTACGAAAGAGGTACATTTACAGGTAAAAGAACAAATACCGATGTAATAACATTAATTGATGGTGATGTATATAAAGGACAAAAAACACTAACAGATGTATTGTCTACTGTGGATTATATATATAGAAAAACAGGTAAAGTTTTATCAGATATATCAACGTTGGTTGATACTTACGAACGTGGTGTATTTGATGCAGTTAGAACTAATATAGACATCATTATGCTTGTAGATGTTATAGAATTGAATGCTAGCCAAGCGTTTCAAGAAACACTAACAGATGTTATGACATTATCAGATTCTATAATAGAAAAGACAGAAAAAGGATTTGTTGATGCAATAACACTACTTGATGGCGATGTTTATCAAGCAGAGAAAGCATTAATTAATATATTAAGTTTAGTTGACAATTATGAAAGAGTATATGATAGTGTTAGAACAAATACAGATGTTGTTACACTTGTAGATATTATTAATAAAAAGTCAAGTGTAATAAAAACAGATGTTGTAACGTTAGTTGATAGCATCTTTGAGAAAACCGGTAAGTTATTTGTTGATTCATCTATATTAGTAGATGTTTATGGAAGAGGTGTTTTTGATGGTGTTAGAACACAAACAGATGCAGTTACATTGATAGATGGTGATATATTTAAAATACAAAAAACATTAATAGATGTTGCTACATTGGTTGATCTTGTATTTGAGAAAACCAGTAAACTTTTTGTAGAAGTTGGAACGTTTGTAGACACATATGAAAGAGGTACATATGATGGTAAGAGAACAAACATAGATGTTATGTCACTAGTTGACATAAAAATGATGAAACAATTTAAAGAATTGTTAGATGCTTTATCTTTATATGATTTTAAGACACGTTTGGTTGATGATTTTAATGATAATGTTTTTGATACAAGTAAATTTACAGAAAGTACAAATGTTGGTTCTACTGTTACTGAAGAAAATCAACAACTTGAATTCATTTCTACTGCTGGTGTTTCTGCTTATGTTAATACAACAAGCCAATATGTTCCAAAAAATAGTATAATGACTATTAAAGTTACACAAGATAATACAAATGGTGGATTGAAATGGTGTCCAACAGACCCAGCAGGTCATCAGTGGGATGTTTATTCAGAAGCAAATTGGTATAATTTTCAACTAGATGCAGGACCAACACTTTCTCCAAACAAAAAAAAGAGCGGTGGTTCTGTAACACAAGTTGGTGGTAACAGTCCAACAATTACTGCACCATATTGGATGAGAATAAGGGTTGACGATACAACAATATATTTTGAATATGTTGAACAAGATGGAGAACCATTGGATAGTGAATGGCTTTTAATAAGTAGTGAAACGTGGGATTTGGGTAGTGCAATAACTGATAATCATTATGTATTTGTAACGGCTTATGATACTCCTAATACTGGAGAACTACACGCTGATAACTTTATGTTAAGAGATGAAGTAGATTTACTAACACTAAAAGTTATGAAGAGGCTTGCTTTGCCTATAACATTAGTAGATACATACGAACGTGGTACATATGATGGTATAAGAACATACACTGATGTTATGACACTTATTGATAACGAATTTTATAAATTATCAAAATGTTTTTCAGATGTAATAACAATATTAGATGGAGATAGTTATACAACTGCGAAAATGTTAGACGTTTCAGAGGTTTTAACACTTGTTGACAGTTACGAAAGAGGCGTGTTTGATGGTATAAGAACACATACAAATATTATTACATTAGTTGATATTTTAAATAGAGAAACAAGTATAACGAAATCTGATGTTATTTCTTTAGAAGATTTAATATATGAAAAAACAGGAAAGCTTTTTGTGGAAGTAGAAACGCTTGTTGACTCTTACGAGAGGGGAGTATATGATGGTAAGAGGACCAGTACAGATATCATAACACTTATCGATGGAGATATATTTTATTTACAAAGAACTTTAACTAATGTATTATCCATGGTTGATTCATTAAACAAACAAATAGAAAAGGTGTTATTAAATACATCAACATTGGTTGATTCTTACGAAAGAGGAACGTTTACTGGTAAAAGAGCATACGCAGATATAATAACATTACTTGATGGTAGTACATTTGGTAAAGCAATGGAAGTATTAGAATCAATTTCCATTGTTGACTCCTTAAGTAAAGAAACAAAGAAGGTTTTAATCAACACATCAACTTTAGTTGACATTTATAATAGAGATTTTACTGGTTATAGAGAATATGCAGATGAAATGGTACTTGTAGACACCGATTATTATAAAACAATAAAAGATTTCTTGGATTCAGTAACATTGGTTGATGGTGATATATACCAAGCACAAAAATCAATAATAAACGTATTAACACTTGTTGATACATTAACAAGGATAGGAACACTATCTAAAACATATTCTGATGATATTACACTTGTTGATGTTTTATTAAATAAAACAAGTAAAATATTATCAGAAGCAATGACACTTGTTGATAATTATTCTTCTACAATTATATATGTTGCATTAATAACAGATGCATTAAATCTAGTGGATGATTTGGTATTAAAAACACAGAAAACAATTTTAAATAACTTAACATTATTGGATGGTGATGTGTATCAAGCAGAAAAACTGATATCAAATATATTAACACTGGTTGATAGTAAATCTTTAGAAACTGGCAAGTCTATTAATAATATAATAACGTTGGATGATATATATACTAGAGGAACATACACCGGTTATAGGAATTACATCTATGATTTAACATTGGTTGATGTTTATGATAGAACATATGATGGTTATAGAACAGAAACTGATGCTTTGAGTGTTGTTGATTTGTTATATTTAAAGACAGGTAAAATATTATCAAACGTATTAAATTTAGTTGATGTTTTTAATAAAAAACAAATTGAAGCGTTTAAAGAGGTTTTATCACTTTCAGAAGATGTTTCTTTTAAATCTGAAAAACTATTATTTAATTCTATAACACTATTTGATGGAGATATTTATAAACCGCAGATTTTATTGTCTGGAATTATCAATTTGGTTGATTCGTATATAGATGATTTAACAGCAAAAAGAACATTAACCGATGAATTGGCTACGTTGGATCTATTGTCGGTTAAGACTGGTAAGCATATTCAAGAAAACATAACATTGTTTGATGGTGAGCTGTACCAAATACAAAAATTAATATTTAATACACTAGAATTGGTAGATACATATAATCGTGATTTGAGTGCATATAGAACATTTACAGATACAGAAACGTTGGATGATGTATTATTAAATAAGACAAAAAAAGAGATTATAAATACTGTTGTATTAGAAGATACATTGGATAATATATTAACTTTATTAAGGACGTTTGGTGAATCTGTTTTGTTGAGTGATGGTGATATATATTATTCGCAAAAACTTCTTTCAAATGTATTGAATTTGGTTGATAATCATACAAAATCGTTTGTTGGTTATAGAACGCTTGACGATTATTTAACGTTGGTTGATGTTAAGTCTTTAAAAACTAGTAAATTATCGATAAATACTTTAATATTAGATGATTTTTATTCCTTAAAAACTTCAATTGGTTTATCAGATATTCTATTATTAGTAGAGGGTGATATATATAAGACACAGAGTTTAATAATAGAAAGCATTAATTTTGTTGATACTTATAATAGGTTGTTTGTTGGACAAAGAGAAAAGAACGAATCGGTTGTTTTATCTGATATATTAAATAAAAAACCTGAAAAAAGTTTAACAGATGCTTTTGAATTGTTAGATGTTTATTCAAGGGCATATGATGGTATTAGGACAAAAAGTGATAATATTACTTTACTTGATAGTTATTTTAATCAAACACAAAAAACATTGTCAAATGTTTTATCTTTGGTTGATGTTGATAGTTATGAGACAAGTAAATTGTTTTCAAATGTTTTAAGCTTAAATGATATATTAACAAAGAAAACAGAAAAGTTGTTATCAGATATATTATCGCCAGTTGATGTATATGACAGAGGATTTGCTGGATATAGAACACATATAGATAATATTGTATTACATGATGGTGATGTATATAATACTAGTAGTTTGTTAACAGAGTATGTTAGTTTTGTTGATTCTCTATTAAAAGATATACAAATAGTAAAAACTGATGATATTGTATTAGATGATGTTATTTCAAAAGAAACACAAAAATTAATGACAACTGTTTTAACATTACAAGATGTAATATATAAATCAACAAACAAAGTATTTTCAGATGTTATAACTTTTGTTGATGTATTAGATATTATTAGTGTGTTTATTGAAACATTGACAGAAACATTAACATTAAGTGATGAGTTTTATAGAATTTGGACTTTAAAAAGAACATTAATAGATGATATCACTCTTATTGATGCAATTTGTGTTTTGTTTGGTTATACATTTATTGAATCATTAAGTCTTGTTGATACATTAATAAAGAAAGCAAAGCCAAGTTTGGTTGAACAAATAACATTTGATGATGTGTTTTCAAGAGCTAACATGACATTCCATAGGGCTTATGTTGATATAATTGAATTAATTGATGGAGCAAATCGTGTAATTTCGATTGTAATAGATGAAATTTTAAGTTTAGTAGATGATTTGTATAGATTAGCGTTTCCACCATATAAAGTTTGTTTATCGTATATAAGCAAATTTGGTGAAATAGCATCAAGTTATTTAAATTATGGTTCAATAAGTATAGATGCAACAGATGTAACACATGGAACCATATCTTTAAGTTATTCAGAAATTTGTTAGAGGTGTAAATATGACAGAATATGAAAGAGGACATACCGCAAGATTAAAAGCTACTGTTAGTGATAGTGATGATACTGTAACGGATCCAGATCAATCCGGTGTTTATTTAATAACAATAACCATAACAGACGTTACAACAGCAACGGTAAAGGTTAGTGCAACAACAATGACTAGGTTGTCCGAGGGAATTTTTTACTATGATTGGGAAACTGCTGTAACAGATACTATAGGTCAATATGAAATAGAAGTGTCTGCAGAATTAAGTGGTAAAACAATATTAAACAGAGATTATATAAATTTGGTAGAAGTTTCGGAGTGATAAGATGACAAGACCATCAGGAACACCGAATTTATCAATGGAACAGATAAAAAAAATTATAAGAATGTCGAAATCAATGGATCCTGTATACTCTAGACGTGAAATTGCTATGGAAGTTGGTTGTGGTATGTCAACAATATGGACATATCAGAAGAAATATTTAAAACATTAATAATATATATCCGGTTAATCCGGTGTTTATGTATGAAGTTAAGTGATAGTCTTTTGAATAATTCTAAGGTTTCTAACTTTCTACAATATGTAGACAAGGGAAAACCTTTGCTTGTATTAAAGGATAAAATATTAATGAGTCCTGGTATATGGAAAAGCAAATACTATTCAAAAGAAGTTGTATTAGATGCTTTAGATAAAACTAATTTTACAGACGAAGTTTGTTCTTTATTTTTAGATCATAAAGACAACGAAGCATCAAAATGGATTGGAGATGTTAAAAACATAAAGTTGAAAGGAGACGATGTTGTTGGAGATTTATATGTTACAGATATACAAACTTCTATAAATCTTAAATATGGCGCAAAGTTTGGTATTTCTCCAAGACTAAAAATAGATGAAAATTTTGGTGTAATAGAAGATTTTCGATTTGAAAATTTTTCAGTTGTTTATGATCCTGCTGTAAAAACAGCTTATATAAACAATAGTACGACAGGTAAAGTAGAAAAAATAATATACGGAGGTGTAAAAATGTCTGAAGAAAAAGTAATGCTAAAAGACGTATTGACAGAACTTCAAACTGTTAATAAGGAAGAATTTAGCGAAGAAGACATTAAACAGCTTCAAGAGATATTAGCAGACTTGAGTGAAGAAACTGACGAAGAAAAATCTACCGAAGAGGAACCAAAGGCAGAAGAGTCCGAAGAAGAAAAAGAACCAGAAGCAGAACCTGAAAAAGAAGAGGGCGAAGCCGAAGAGGAATCAGAGGAAGAAGAATCAAAAGAAGCGTTAAGCGAAGAGAGAGTTAAAGAAATTATAAAGGAAGTTCTTTCAGAAATAAAAGAACCTGAAAAGGAAGCAGAAGAAGAACCAGAGAAAGAAGAACCAGAGAAAGAAGAACCTTCAAAAAAAGAAACTCTTTCCGCAGAACTAAAAAAGAGGGATGAGAAAATAGAACTGTTATCTAAGAAAATAGAAAAACTTAGTAAACCAGTAAGAAAATCATTTAAATCATCCGAAAAGAGTACAGAAGACGTTGATGAGGGATTTATGTCAGTATTAAAAGGAGGCGTTAATTTATGAAAAAAATAGAAGAGCTAGCAACAGGCGCAACTTCTTCAAGTGATATTAACACGCAAGTAACCAATTGGAGATCAGAACTTATCAAAGAAGCGAGAGCACTTAGAAAGTTTGAACAGATATGTCTACCAGTGAGGATTCCGGATGGAGTATATTCATACAAACTTCCGATTTCAAGTGCAGTTGACTTTACAGACGAAGAAGTAACCGCAGAAAACACGATAGCAACTTTCACTGATTTGACTGGTTCGATATCAAGTGCAACACTAACTCCAACATATAGGAGAAATGCTGTTAGAGTATCTTATGAGGCTATAGAAGAAAACGCTGTTGATGTTTTGTCCTTTGCAAGAATGCAATTGGCAGAATGGTCAGCAACAAGAGTTGATCAAATAATTCGTGCAGAATTAGAAGACCCAACCGCAGCAAGTTTGGCTACAGCTGGAGTTATTTATCCAGGCGCTGTATCAGACGTGAGTGGAATGGCTGCAACAAATACTTTTGACACCGATATGCTTGCTAAGGGCGTAAGGGGTTTAAGGTCTAACAATTTCTATAATACGAAAGATCAGCCATATGTGTTATTTATAGCACCAGAGCAAGAAGAAGCACTTTTGAAAAACAGTCAGTTTGTTAATGCATCGGAATATGGTACAAATGAAGTGGTTTTGAATGGTGAAATTGGAAAATATCTTGGAATAAAGATAATTTCAACTTCTCAGTGTAAAGGCTACAGTTCATCCGATACCGATGGTACAGATGACACTGCTTGGGCAGTAGACGGTCATACGTCTTATTTGGTTAAATCTCAGAGACCAGCTGCATTAGCGTGGGCAAAGGAAGCTGTGATAAATGTAGAAGACAGAGTCGACTACAATGAAAAAAGAATCTTCTTGGGTATGAAACTTGATTGTGAGTTGTTACAAGAAGGAGCTATGGCTATAATGAAAGCCGCAGATTAAGTTTAAATTATCCCATCCCTTTATTTTTATTTGTGGGAGTGTGGGTGCCATAATGTTTAGGGTAGGGCAAATGCATGGCACAATCCATAGAGAAACAATGTTTCGATGAATATGGTGGTTAACAATAAAGGAGGTAATAATATGAGTAAAAGATTTGGTTGGCACGCAGGCAAACTTACATGTGAGACACTAGAAATTTTAGGTAGTCTAACATTCGGTGATGCAAGTGCTGATACTTTAACCGTAACTGGAATATCTGCTTTTGGTACAAATAGTTCTAAAATTACTTTAGATACTGCAGGAACCAAGTTTATAAGTGTTTATACTGATTGTGGTGCAGCAAGTGATGATTCTCGTGGAATATATGTAGCACATTCAATAACAGGAACTGGTAGTGGTGAAGCCATAAGAGGTAGAACAGTTGTGAGTGCAGCAGGTGCAGGAAAAGATGGAACCGTTAATGGTGGACACTTTGGTGTTGAATTTACTGGAAGTGGTACTATTGCTGGTTTAGCAACTGGAGCAAGAATGACATTCATGTCACCAAACGATGCTTCATTGGCTGGTGCAGGTACATTGGCAGGTGGTATGTCTGAATTGTGGTCAGAAGGTTCATCTACTGATTGGTCAGGTACATTCATGCATTCTATACATAGGTTTGTTATGGGTGGTAACGCAACTGGTGCAGATACAGCAACAAATGTATTTGAATTTGATGGATTGGGAACAAGTACACAATTCGTAGCTGCAACTAACGCAGTAATAGACCATGGATTACAATGTTATGTAAATGGAACTAAATACTGGATTGGTTTATACGATGCAACATCCGGGTAAAATTCTTTTTTTTCTTCCCTTTATTTTTTGGGAAGAATCCCAAATGGGATAAATGAAAGATGAGGTGTAATGATGAGAAGAATGAAATACAATGAATGGATTGAAAAAGATCAAGACGGTAAAGATCAGGTAGTTAATTTAACAGGATTGGTTAATTATCTAATAAATAATAAAAATCCAAACGAAATGCCAAGAGGATTGGATAAGTTTAAAATATTTTCAAAACTTGTGAATGTTTTCGAAAAAGGAAAAGAAAACAAAGAATATGTTTTTGAAGAAGAAGAATACAAATTTGTAAAAAATCTCATAGAAAAGGATATACCAAGTCAATGGGGTTTAAATAAAGACATATTAGGAACTATAAATGAGTTTTTAAATGCAAAAGAGGAGTGATAATATGGTAACAATAAAAGGACCTATACGCATTAATACCAGTGGTGACAATACTGAATTTTTTAAAAAAGTAAAGGAAGCTGGTGGAGAAATTAGGTTGCCATTTACGGCAACTGGATTTAAATCTAGTAAAACATCACTGGATATTGTTGAGAAAAAAGTAGAAGTAGAGACAGTGAAAGAGCATATAAGAGATGTTGATCCAACACCAAAAGTAGAAAAGAAAAAGATTAAATCTTATAAAAGGAGAAAGAGGTCTAGATAATGGCTATAGCAACAATAGCAAATGGTAAATATGAATGTGCAACAGGTACTAAAACGGAAATATTGGCTGAAATAGCATCACATACGGTTGATCCTTGTGATGTTGTAGCTGCATTTGTAGATAGTAGTGATTATACAATAATATATAAGAAACATATTGCTTATTGAGGTGGTTTTTTGCATATTATATTTATGAAGCAAGACGGCACAATGAATGGTATGGAAAGGTTTACAAAGTGGCTTACCGATAGAGAATACGAATGGTTTCAAGAAAACGATCAAAAGAAACATAAAGGTAAAGGCACATTAAGAGAGATACGTTTCTTTGAATATTGTTGTAAAAAGGAGATGTCTGAACAAGTTATTGGTGATCTTCTTTCTTTTGAACCGTTGGAGAAATATAATAAAGCACCAGATATAGCAAATAAGAAACGTGGTGGTGCACACAGAATGTTAAGACTATTATCCAAATTTTTACCAGTAAAGCCATTAGATAGAAAAAAACAAAGAAATAGAATGACACCAACCGAAATGAATAAACACAAGCTTCGTGGTAAGGTTTATATTTTTGGTACCATGGATGATTACGTAGACAAGGGAGGAAGTGAACACATATGAGTTTTTGTACCCCAGCAGACGTTAGAGATATAGCAGACATATCGACTGATGATATGACAGATGCTAATCTGTTACAGGTAATCAAAGCAGCACAGATTAAACTTAATAGAGAAATTAATTCTAAAATTTATAGGGAAAATATTGCTTATATTGATGCATGGCATCAAAATAATATAAATGGTTCAAATACAACGTTTTATTTAAAGAAACCACAACAAGGATGGTATATTGGTGATAATAATAATAGTGGTTCTATAACAATTAGTGATGTTGTTATAAAAGAGTGGAAAAACGATGAAACAATTCTTACACATACAGTTTCTACTATAGATGGTGATACTGGTGAAATTGTTGTTTCTGTAGCACCATTAAATGGTTCTGCTGGTTTATATGCTGATTATTCTTATACACCAGTTGATGTTTCAACACCAGATGATTGGGTTAAGTGGGCATGTGCTCATTTGGCAGCTGCTTTATCTTTTACTAAGTTAGAATCTGGTGATTTTTCAAAAATAGAACTAAGAACACTTAAAGTAACAATGCAACCAAAATCTTTTAATGTACATTACGATGAATATAAAAATTATTTAAGATTAATACGTTCTAGGATACCAAGAATTGGAGGTAGAACCAAATGGTAAATGATGAAGATATTAGGAGAATTGTAGAGAAATTTAAGAATAAAAATGGTAATAATAATTTTTCTAATAAGGATTTAATTATTACTGCAAATCATAATATAGAAAAACTTGGCGAAAAGTTAGATAAGCATATAGACGAATGTATATCTATACATAAAGAAACAGCTTCAAATAAAACTTCTAGTTATTATCACAAATGGCTTATTGGTATATTGTTTACTATTGATATTTTTATAGTTAGTAATATGATAGGTTTAATAGGGTCTATTATGTCTATTTTAGGGTGATTAAATGGCTGTAGTTTTGAATCAAGTCATGAAAGAGGGATTTAATACATTATTTAATTTATTGAAAACCAAGGTAACATTAAGAACAATTACGGAAGCTTGGGATTCTCATGATGATTTTACTCCAACAACATCAGATGCTACACAGTATTGTATAATGGAATTCATGAACGATGGTCTGGCGCAAGAATATGGTGGAGATTTAAAGGTTGGAGATATAATAGTATATTTTAAACCAGCAATTACAATAACGGAAAACGATAAGGTTCAAATATATGGTGGTTCTGAATGGTATACAATGAGGAGAGTGTTCCCAGAATATGGAAAAGATCGTACTGTAATATTTTATGAATGTTGGGGGCGAAAATCACAATGACAAGATTTGTTTGTAGAGCTAGTGACAACAGAACAGTAGATAGATACCACGAGGAATGTGAACAAGCAGATGTTACAGCAAAAGCAAAGAGAGTTCTTTTGACTGGTGGAGATAATGATGTTTATGTATGGAGTAGTGGGGCAATTACAACTATTAATGCAGCACATAGAAGGATAAATCTTTCAAGGGAATTTTTTGTGACTTATAGATGGGCTGACGTGGCTGATGATGCTTCTGTTTATTTACATATAAAAGTACACTCAACAAAAACTGCACATGGAGTTTTTATAGTGGATGCTATGGGAGGTTCTCATATAGACCTTTTTGAGAACCCAACAACCTCAGCAGACGGAACTGGGTTAACGGAATTATCAATGAATAGGGAAACTTTAGGTACTCCTGTAACAACAGTTTTTAGGGATCCATCGGTTTCAAGTGATGGTACTGTACTTGAATATGGTTTATTGGGAGCAGCTGGGAAACATACACTTGCTGGTGGTGAATCCACTGGAGCTTACTGGTTATTAAAAGCAGATGAGCAGTATCTTTTAAAGATTACCAACAAATCAGGTTCAGCAATTGATATTGCAGCCAAATATAACTGGCACGAACATAATTGTATGTAATAATTAGTAATATATATCCATTTAATAGTAATAATATATACCTAGCGAGGTTTTTACTCAACGGAGTTGATATGTGATGTCGATCACTGTAACATTAGATACAATAAGTGATAGTTCTGCAGAGTTTATTAGAGATGTTATTAGGCAGAATCTTACTGATACACAGGCAACACCACGTTCTGGAAGTTCTTGGATATTTAAATCTTTGACAGAAAAAAAGGTTTTGGATTATCCATTTGTTATAATTAATGTTGATAGTGCAAGTATACATAAGCGTGTTTTTGGTAATAATTATATTGGAGCTAGTTTAATAGTACATATAGAGGTATGGGCAGATAAGCTTCATGATAGAGATACGATTTCTGACGAAGCTGTAAAAATACTAAGAAATGTAAATTCTGCTGATTCTGATAGTAAAACACTAGGTAATAATAAATTATTTTTCATAGATTCTAATGAAGATATTGATGATAGAACTGATGTAGAAAATAAATTGATTAGAATAAAACTGATTGATGTTGAAATGGATTATGGTGGTCTATAATGTTAGCAGCACGTGTTGAATTTCGTGGTATGAAAGATGTTCTTAATACTTATACTATACTTGAGCATAGAGCTGTTCCAACATTACGTCATGCTACTTTTGGTGATTTAAAAAGAGTAGAAGAACGTGCTAAAATGAAAGCACCAGTTAGTAAAGGTGGTGGAGATTTGAGGGATTCAATACACGTAGAAAAAACAACAGAAGGAGCAATAATAGTAGCTGGTGGAAGCAAAGCTCCTTACGCAGTTTTTCAAGAGCTTGGATTTAGAGAACATATAATTCCAATGAGTTATATAAAAGGAGGTCAAGATATGGGTTTTGCAATGGTTAGTAAACATACACCTTTTATCGGACCTTCTGTAACACATATTTTTGGTGTATCTCCACACTTTAGGAGATTAAAAGAGATTCAAACAAGGAGATTAAATAGATTATTATCAAGATCGAGGTGATTATTTGAAAGCTATGATTAAAAACAACGACCATAGAGAAAAAACAATAGATGGAGTTTTAATAAAACCAGGAGAAATAAAATTGGTTGATTTGAAGAACAAGGAATTACACAGTAAATTAGAAATAATTAGAGAAATAATAGAAAAACCAAAAAAGATTGAAAAGAATAAGGTATTTGAAAAGAAGAAAGTATTTAAAAAGTTTGAAGAAGAGATAGAAGAAACGAAGGAAAATAAAGAATAAGGAGGTTAAAAAATGTCTTTAGTTTATGGAACACAAGCAGAAATTGTAATATCAGACGATGTTTCTTCTGTAGCAAGTGATGCAGTATTAACAGAACAACAAAATGTATCACAGTTAACACAAGATACTTCATTAAATGTTGGAAAAACTACAGTATCAGATGCAGCCGATTGTGATTGGTTGGCACAGTCATTTACTACAGCATCACATAGAATAGATAAAATATATTTGTTTGTTGGTAAAGAAGGGACTCCAACTGATAGTCTTGGTGTTTATATATATACAGACGATGGTGGTGACCCTGGTTCAGCAATAACAGATGCAAGTAAAACAGTTGCAGCAACTGCTATAGCAGATAGTCCAGCAGCAATAGAATGGGATTTTACAGACGCTGATTTCCAATTAGAATATGGAACAAAATATTGGATATTAATAAAAAGAACAAGTTCAAAAAGCGATGTAAATTATTATGAAGTGAATTATAAAGGTACTGCATCTACTTATCTTACACATGCTTATTCACAAAGTGATGATGATGGTTCTACTTGGACAGAACAAGGAAGTGGTTTTGATTTGTATTTTAATGTGGTAAGTGGTAGCGTTGCTTGTAAAGTAAAGGAACTAACATTTGGTGGTGGAGAAGCAGGAGTAGATGTTATGAATACTATGGGTGCAGTTGCTTGTAGTCAACGTAAAGAAGATAAAAGACCAGATTTGAGAACAGCCGAGCTAACGTTAATATTTGAAGATATATCAGAACATGCTCTTATGTTTGGTGCTCCAACAGCAGTAAGTACATATTATAGAAGTATTGGTGCTGATAAAACAGGTAGTAGAACAAATTGTTCTTTTTTAATAAAGATAATTAATGCAGATTCGAAGCATATAAACATATTGATGAATAATGCCTATGTAACATCTAATGAGATGTCTATGTCAGGTGATGGATCAGCCGAAGCAACTATTTCTGCAAGTTGCTTAATTGGTGATTTTTATGCAGAAGACGATATATAAAAGAGGTGAAAAATATGGCTTTATGGTATGCAACACAAGCAACGGTTAGCGTTGGTGATGCTATATCTGTAATAGATACTACAACCGATTTGAGTACGGATTTTACTACTAATGCTAGTGGTACAAGTTTTAGTGCAGACTTAAAAGAAATTACATTCGGTGGTGGCGAAGCTGGTGTAGACGTTTTGAATGTATTTAGTACTCAGTTAAAGGAAGAAAAGAGACCAGACCTAAGAACGTGTGAAATGACTCTAATATTTCCAGACATGGATGCTTTAGAATGGTTTGGTAATTCTACACAGACTGAAGCAAGCCCAGTTGGTGATTACAAAAGGTGGAATTTTGCAGACAATACTGGTAATAGAGCAAACAAATCTATATTGATATCAATAACCGATGCTACAAATCATATAAATGTGATTATGAACAATGCTTATTTTACTACAAGTGGTGAGATAACATTATCAGCAGATGGTAGTGCAGAAGTTTCAATGAGTGCTAGTTGTTTGATATCAGACTTCGCTGCAGAAGATGATATTTAGTATAATGTGAGGTGATGAAATGGAAGAAGACTTGATGAAAAAGAAGATTGTAATTGAAAATAAAAATTCAAGACAAGAAAGAGATTATCTAGTTTTCAGAGTATACATACCGCCAGAAAATCGTGAGCTTATAAATAAATATATAAGTTATGCAAAGTTACATTTCGAAAATCAGGTTTGGAAGGTAATGGAAGCAGGTATGGATCATTTAATGGAATCAGAAAAACTTCTAAAAATCTATGTTATGAATAAACTAGAAGAATTAGAAGAAAAAGTAAATGAATTGAGTGATAAAAAAGATAATAAAGAAAAAGTAGTAACGTTCACAGGAGAACGTAAATAAAGAAGGAGTTGATGAAAGATGAGTAAATTTTCAAAATATGTATCAAAATGTAAATTTGAAGTTGGTGGAGAAGCGTTAGATTTGGATATAGAACTGCAGGATTTGGTAAACTTAACTGCCGCACAGGATGAGAAAGATAAAAAAGTATCTTTGGGTATAATGATAGACACATTTAAGGATATTTTAAAAAGATCTTATCCAGAGGAAGAAATAAAGGCAATTGAAGGATTTTTAACACAGAATCTAATAGATTTTATGGTTAAATTCTCAGATGCATTAGGACTACAGGATAAAGCAGTTAATACAAAAGAAAATCAAGATAAAGTAGATAGCATGAAAAAAAGGGGTTAAGTGCAGCAATGATTAGGAGCGGTATGATAAAGAATGTCTTACCAAAAAGTTTGGATGAGACATATTCTGAATACTGTTTCTTAATAGAGAAAGAATTAGGTTGTTCAATAAATCCACACTATCCAGCAGTCAAATTTGTACAGGAGATGAAGGAATTAGAGAAGTATTATAAAGAGATGAAAAAAGCACAGAAAAAGTAATCATTTAGAGGATAGAAATGACATTATCTGTAAAAAACAAAATTGTAACAGAATTAGTATTCGAAGCAAAGAATTTCACAGCAATAAAAATGGCTAAAAAAGAGCTGGATTCTTTATTTAAAAAATTGAATATGTTAAACAAATCCAGTCGTCAGTTTGATAAAGTAATACCAAAAGGATTTATGAAAGATGAATATAAACAAATAATGAAAACAACCAAACAAATGCAAAATCTTGGTAAAGTATCACCAAAAATGTTTGATAAAGATGAAATACAACCAACAGTAGCATATACTAATGCGTTTAAAAAATTAAATAAAGCCGTTAAACCAGATAGTTTTAATGCATTAGATGATGCTATGAAACGAGGAAATGTATCAATAAACAAACAAGGAAAATTTATTGCTAAGGATACTAATGCAGAGTTAAGTTTACAACAGGCTACTCAAAAGGCAACGGATAGTATGAGGATGTTTTCTAGTTCTGCAGAAACTAGAGTATCAAAAACATTTGGTATGGATATAAAGACTGCACAAAAATCACTTGGTCCTCTGTTTACTGGTACTAAACAACAAATGGGAGCTTTTGATGGATTAGCAAAATCAGCAAATTTTGGTGAAAGGGGTGTAGCAGAAGGATTACGACATATGCCAAGAATGATGGCTAAAGCTGGTTTAGAGATAGATAGATATGGTAATACAATGGATACTGCTACTGGAAAAGAAATGAATATGAAACAAGGAACACAAAAACTAACTAGAGCCATGAAACCATTTAGAATGGAACTTTTGTCTGTAATGTTTTTTGGTATGCAATTACAAAGAACTATGTTAGGATTGTTACAACCAGCAATGAATGCAACTGGTATTTTTAAGATATGGGGATTAATACTTACATTATTGTTCCTACCAATTGCTCTTGAAATATTAAAGGTTATGTTATGGTTATTAGATGTTATTTCTGGTTGGTCTAAAGAAACAAAATTGGCTGCTGGTGCCGTTGTAATATTTTTGGCTGCATTGGGAACATTTTTGTTTATGCTTGGTCAGTTGGGATTGGCTTGGGGAGGAATTGGAACAGTATTTGCTGGTGGTAAATGGGCAAAGGTAGCAAAAAGTTTAAATGGATTAAAAACGATTGTTATTAATAGTTTTAAAGGAATTCTTAGTAAAGTCAGATTATTTGGTAGTAAAATGGTTGGTTCTTTTAAGAAAAGTACAGATGGAATGGCTAAAGCATCAAAAGGATCAGCAGCTATGGGTGGACCAATAATAATTGCTATAATTGCTATAATTGCTATAATTCTTATTTTAAACAGAATGTGGAGATCCAATTGGGGTGGTATAAGGCAGTTTACTGGAAGAATAATAATAGGAATGGCAAGATTATATGATACTTATTTAAAGCCATCGTTTGAAGCTATTGGTGGTGGATTAATAATACTAAAAGATATGATAGGATTTGTAATGTCCAATGCTGGTAACATATGGAAAGTTGCTTGGATGTCAATGTCAAAGTTAGTCTTTGATGTTTGGAATGGTATATTATCAGGTGTTCAGTTTTTTGTAAATAAAATACTTACCGGTCCATTACGTACTATGTGGGATTTAATGCGTGGTGCTGGTAAAGTAATGGGTTTTGAGTTACCACCATTTCCAAAATTAGATTTATCTGATTTTAAAGTAAGTACAGAGGAGATGGGTAAGGAAATAGATAAAACCAAAAAAGAGTTAGGAAAGGGATTTAAAAAACAATTGGAAGAAACAGATAAAACACTAAAGTGGTGGAGTGGAACTTTAAACAAGGCTACAGCAGATATGACAAAATTTGGTATAGATACATACACCACTGGAGAAAAAATAGATGCTGGATTGGTTGAAGGTGTTGGTTTCTTAGATGGTGCGTTTGAATCTGTTGGTGAGACAATGTCTGATTTAACTAGTGGTATTAAAAATAAGTTTTCACCAACGATGGATGAAGCAGAAAATATAACAGACGATGTTACAGAATCTATTGATGCAAATAAAGTTGCAATTGATAAATCAGCAGATAGTACCTATGATTTTACTGGTAAAACGGTTGATTTAGATAAAGCAATGGAAAAATTCGATAGTGGTTCATTAAAAGATACAAACCTTGGATTGGGTGATACTAAGGATAACTTTGATGAAAGTGCTGTGAGTGCAAGTAATTTAATAAATAAAATTAATGCAATTCCAACATATAAGTCAACAATTCATGAGATTATTGAAAAGAAATCAAAAAACAAGTCACGTTATAATAAAGCAACGGTTATAAAAGATTTTGGTGGAGGATATGGTGAATATAAGATTGGTGATTTGGGATTTTCTGGTAAAATACCAACAGATATACAAGTAGCTCCAATAACTCCAACGGCTGCTGATTTGTTTAATGATTATGGTAAAGATGTATTTGGTTTTAAAATGGGTGGTATTGTTGAAAAACCAATGATTGGTAGAATTGGTGAAGCTGGTCCAGAGGCAATAATACCATTGAAGAATAATAATCTTGGAGAAACCAAGATAATACATTTTAATCCAACAATAGAAATTAATGTTGAAGCATCAAGTGAAGTTGATATTGATGCTATAAAGGATAAATTAAGTCGAGAGTGGGTTGACGAGCTTAAAGAAATGATAAGAGGACGATAATATGACTACAATGGATATAGATGAGCAATTTTTTGTTACAAACGGATCCATATCTGGTGATGTAATTACTTATGATGGTACTAGTACATGGGCTGTTAAAATACATTCTTTTAGTATTGAAGAGGATTTTGTAAAGGAATTAATAGATATTCCTATTCCAAAACCAGAAGGAGATCAAGAAGATGAAAATACATTAGAGAGACTTTTGATTGATATATTACAGGCAAAACGTGTTATAAATATTAAAGGTGTTTTAGTTGATGACTCAAGTGTAAGTGGTTTGGATAAAAAAAATGATATAATAAGGATGGCAACTAAAGGTGGTACCATGAGTATTGTTTGGGGTGTAGATGCCAATAATAAACAACAGAAATTGGATGGTAGTGAATCTGGAGTTCCAACTTTTAATAAAGGTTTGGCTGTTAATATTCAAAAAATGAAGATTTCAGAGAGTTGTGGTGGAGTTGCAAAAGAAAGTATTTCAACTGCAACACCATATAGAAAATGGGAAGTCAACATACAATTTGTTATAGGTGTTAATAAATAATGTTTAATAAGATTAAGTCGTTTTTCAAGAATAAGCTAGGAGCATCGAAAGTGAAACAAACAATAGGAGTACTTTTGGTTCTTATACTAGCTTCTGGTGTAGCATATGTTACACTTCAAGATCAAGGTTTAAAAATTAGAGTAGATAATGACAAGTCTACTTTTTATGTTTTTAATGAAGATACTCACAGGTGGAATGTGGGTGGAAGAGAATATAATAAGCTTCTTCGTGGCAATACATTACAATATCGTGACTTACAAAAAGGAATAATAATAGATACTAATATTAATGAAGTGGATGAAA
>Ga0307928_10000938_pt1 | contig 21868 bp, 41 predicted proteins | sample AceLakmetagen232_FD_201815 | JGI IMG/M metagenome (GOLD analysis project Ga0307928, IMG submission 201815) | Saline water microbial communities from Ace Lake, Antarctica - #232 | ecosystem: Environmental > Aquatic > Non-marine Saline and Alkaline > Saline | place: Antarctica: Ace Lake... | reverse complement strand
CTGGTATTAGTATAGTTGATTATCTAGGTTTATATAAAAAAGTATTTATGAGAGAAGCAAGCTATGCGTTAGATTATATAGCTCAAACTAGATTAAAAGAAAAGCCTTGGCCAAAGACAGACTTTGGAGAGGTAAGTGAATTAGTTAAAGCTAAGAATATTAATGACGTTAAGAGAATGGTTAAGATTGAAACTAACGAACAGTTAATAGATTACTATAATGAGATTAGATGTTTAACTAAAACGAAGTGGGAAGATTTATATTTTAATAGTAGGATTGTAGAAATGCTCTTACTAGAAGAAGCCAAACTTAAAAACGTAGTACTTCCTAATAAACAAAAAGTATCTGAAAAAGGAGAGTTTCAAGGAGCTACAAGAGAATCAGAACTTATGGGAGCCCAGTTTAATATAGGGAAGTTTGACTTAGGTTCAGCTTATCCTAATATGATAGTAAACTTTTGTTTAGACTCTCAAAATATAGACCCAGTTAAGCTAGACGAAAATATAGAAATAGACGGAGTTTATTATAGTCAAAATAAAGAAGCTCTATTACCTTCTATCGTTAAAAAAATCTTAATTTTAAAAGATGACCTAAAAGTTCAACAAAAAAAAGACCCACGATTAAAAAAGAAGTACGATGGTATTAAGGCTGTGGTAAACAGCACCTTTGGAGTCATGGGGAACCAATACTTTCGTTTATATGATAATAGAGTTGCTTCTAGTATTACATATTTAGTAAGGGATTTAATCCATTATACTAGAAAACGTTTAAAAGAGAAGAATGTAGACGTTGTTTACTGGGATACAGACAGTTGCGCAAAAGACACTCCAATATTAATAAAAGAAAATAATAATATTAATATTATTCCTATTGAAGATTTATATTGTGCTCCTAAATCAAAAAATACAAAAGAAATAGAAATTAAAAATAATATAAAAATTTGGACTGATAAAGGTTGGAGTAAAATTAAATATGTATATAGACATAAAACCGATAAAACGATGTACAGAATTTATACTAGAAAAGGAATTGTTGAAGTTTCTGAAGACCATTCATTAATAATAAATAATAAAGAAATAAAACCAAACGAATTAAATATAGGAGATACTATAGATATTATTGATTTTCCTAAAATATATAATATTATTCAAGTAAATTTAGATTTAGCTTGGATAATAGGATTCTTTTTAGCTGAGGGGCATTGTAATAAAATATTATATAAGAAAAAAGATGTTAAAAGACGTTGGACAATTTCGAACCAAAATAAATTTTTATTACAAAAAGCCCAAAAAATATTAAATACATACGGATTTAATACTATTATAAAAGACTATAGAAAATCTAGTAATTGTTATAGTTTAAGACCTATTAAATCTAAAATTCCTTTACATTCTATTTTTGAATATTGGTGTTTAACAAAAACAGGGGATAAAAAAATTCCTAATTTTATTCTCCAGTCCTCAAAAGAATCTTTAAAATCTTTTTTAAAAGGATATTTTGAAGGAGACGCAAACATACAAAATAATATTACTACTGTAATGACAATTGATAAATCATTAGCCCAAGGAGTTTGTTTTATTTTAAATAGATTAGAAATAGATTATTCTTTAGGATTGCGTAAAAATAAACCGAATGTAACTGTAATTAGATTAATAAATAATAAACATGATAAAAGAATTAAACAATATAATAAAATTAAAAATATAATAAAATTTAAAGTTGATGATTATATTTATGATATAGAAACAGAAAATCATCATTTTTGTGGTGGAGTTGGAAATGTTTTATTACATAATAGTGTCTTTACAACTACTATTGAAGACATTACTGAAGACCTAAACCAATATATTCAAGATTGGGGTAGACAATATAACAAAGATAGTATTGATATGAAGTATGATTATGAAGGATATTTCACTGCGGTCTTTTTCTTAGGAAAATGTCACTATTTCGGACATATTTTTGGAAAGACAGAACCAGAGATTAAGGGAGTAGAAATTACTCGTAGTAGTTCTAGTAAATATGAAGCTCATTTTCAGCAAGAACTATTAGAACTAGTCTTAGCTAAAAAATCTAAAGATGAAGTTGTAGATTGGATTACTTCTGAAAAAGAAAGATTAAAAACTTTACCTATAGAACAAATAGGGTTTCCAGCTAAGATTCAAAATAAAGTATACAAGACTCTTACTATTTTTAAAAGAGCCTATGACCTTAGTAGAAGTATTAATTCAAAGTTTGAAGTAAATTCTGGAGAGCTGTTTTATTATATCTTTGTAAAACCTATTACTAAAGACGATAACGTATTAGCTTTTAAACAAGATAATAAAGACTTTATAGATTGGAGTATACATTTAGATTGGGACGCTATTGCTAAGAGAAGTATTATTAAAAAAGCTAAGACTATATTTGAAGCCCAAGGTTGGGAGACAAGTAAACTTGATAACCCAGACCAACTAGGATTATTTTAATGATTGAATTTGTATCTCCGAAACAATGTATTGTTAGATATTGTACTTGGAGTAAAATTTCAAAGTTAATGAAACAATATCATTATAAAGAAGATCATATAGGTGGAAATATAGAAAAATGTTTTGGATTATATTTTCAAAATAGATTAATAGGTGGGATGGCGTTCGGTTATCCTAGACATAATAAGAAGTATTCACAAAATGGAAAATATAAAGTTTGGGACTTAAGAAGATTATGTTGTATAGACGATACTCCTAAAAATACAGAAAGTTATTTTATTGGAAAAGTATTAAAAATTATAAGAGATAAAACTGACGTAGATTTTGTAATTAGTTATTCAGATACAACTGTAGGGCATTACGGTATTATTTATAGAGCTAGTAATTTTGAACAAATAGGAACTACTGGTAAATCCAAATATGTTTTATGGAATAATAAACGATATCATGTACGAAGCTTAACGATAGACAGACCTTATTCTTATAGATTAAGAGAAGCAATAAAAACTGGAGAAGCTGAACTTAAAATAGGAAAAGAAAAATTTATATATAGATATAAAATTAGAAGGAAAAATAATATGAATAAGATTAAACAATTAGTCTTATTTGAAGGAGGTGATTAAATTCTAATGAAAAGTTATATAGTTCTTTTGAGACACGATGAAACAAAAGAAATCAAAAGTACTCTTTGTAAGGATAATGATGAAGTTGCAACCTTACTAACTCATTTAGACACTGATATTTATTCAATAGAGAAAATTGAGGTAGTAAGTGAGTTTAATTCAGATTTAAAATATTTTTGTCTAAAACCAAAAAACTTAGAAACAGGTCAAAAGGAGGAATAATTCATGATTAGTAATAACGATCTATATAAAGAAATTAAGGTTATGGAAACAGTGATTGAAGCTGAAGTAGATGTATATAAGAAAGCTATGCTTAAAGCTCAAGTATTAAGTTTAAAATTACTCCATAATCAAAAAAATAGGAGCTAATCCTATTGAACCAAAAGAGCGTAGAGATGTTAAAGAAAAAACTGAATAGCAAGAAAAAGGGTCAAAAATTTGAATCTAAAGCCTCTCGAACAATTCGTTCGGGAGGACTTTGGTGTGACCCTTTAGATATTAACTATAAAGATTTTTGCATAGAAGCAAAATACACTGATAAAAAAGGATACAGGTTTAGTTTAGAGTTATTAGAAAAGATTTGGGGACAAGCCTTAAGTATGAATAAAGAACCTATGCTTATTGTAGGTATAAAACGTAATGACCATCAGATATTTACATTGCATTGCAAAATTCAACTTGAAAATAAATAAAGGGGATTTAGATTATGAGTAAAATATTACTTTTAGATATTGAAACAGCTCCTAGTACAGCTTATATATGGAGTCTGTGGACAGAACCAAGAAGTATGAGTTGTGTAGAAAGAGATTGGTTTATTCTTTGTTGGTGCGCTAAGTGGTTAGATAATAAAAAAGTTATGAGTTCAGCCCTGCCTGATTTTAAGACATATAAAAAAGAACCAGAGAATGATAAATATATATTAAAAGTTCTTTGGAAACTATTAAACGAAGCTGATATAGTAATAGCTCATAACGGAATTAAGTTTGATATTAAAAAGATTAATACTAGATTTGTTATGAATGGTATATTACCACCTTCTCCCTATAAAGTAATTGATACGTTAAGGATAGCTAGGAGTAGTTTTTCGTTTATGTCTAATAAATTAAATGATTTATGTCAAATGTTAAACGTAGGAGAGAAATATCCAACAGGTGGATTTCAATTATGGAAAGATTGTCTTGCTGGACAAGCAAAAGCATGGAGAACAATGGTAACTTATTGTAAACAAGACATTAAATTATTAGAAAAAGTTTATTTAAAATTAAGACCATACGCAAAAAGACTAGCAAATATAGCTGTATACGATAACCAAAACGAACTAGCTTGTACTAAATGCGGTTCAACAAACGTTTACATGAGAGGTTATTATTTTACACAAGCCTGTAAATTTAGAAGATATTCATGTAAAGATTGTGGTAGTTGGAGTAGGGGGAGAAAGCAAGTACAAAACAATACCACTTTAGCAAATACTGTATAAGAAAGAATAAAGAAATGAAATTTCCTATTCACGATAGAGTAAAAACAAAAAACAATATGTTTGTAAAAATTATAGATAAATATTGGTCTATTCATATGGACGAATATGTTTATTTATGTCAATGTACGACAACTAGAAGAACTTTTGAATTTTTAGAAAGAGATATAAAGGAGATAGATTAATGGATTTAAAAGACTACCAAGCACAAGCCAGAAAAACAGCAGTATATCCTAGTAATTCGCATGTAATATACCCTGCGTTAGGATTAGCTGGAGAAACTGGAGAAGTTTGTGAAAAAATAAAGAAACAAATTAGAGATAAAGAAGGTAATTTAAAAGAAAAAAAATTTCTTAACGAAATCGAAAAAGAGTTGGGTGACGTAATTTGGTATATTTCAAACCTAGCTTCTGATTTAAGATTAAGTTTAGACAATATAGCACAACGTAATTTAGATAAGTTACAATCACGGAAGGAACGTGGAAAACTTCAAGGAAGTGGCGATGACAGATAAATTATGGATAAAGGTTTATGATAGATATTTTATTTCTAATTTTGGAGACATTAGAAATATAGATAATAAAATTATGAAAACCCATAAAAATAAAGATGGATATTTAAGACTCAAACTATTTAAAAATAAAAAACCTATTATGAGAAGTATTCATAGTTTAGTGCTTGAAGCATTTTTAAGTCCTAGACCTAAAAATCTAACTTGTAATCATAAAGACGGAAATAAATTAAATAATTATATTAGAAATTTAGAATGGCTAACTATGGAAGATAATAATAAACACGCTTATAGAACAGGATTAAAAAATCATAAAGGAGAAAACCATCCTCAAAGTAAATTCAAACAATACCAGATAAACGCCATTAGAAAATTAGCTAAAGAAGGCGTTAAACAAAAAATTATTGCCAAGAAATATAATACAAAGCAACCTAGAATTAGTGAAATTGTACTTTATAAAACTTGGAAAAAGGTATAATATAAATGATAACTCAATACTCATATTCTCCAGAGTTTAAGGACGATTTTCATAGACTAACTCACTTGAAACATGCAACAGAATTACGTGAACTCGATGGTATAGGTACGCAGTTAGATGTAAATAAGTTTAGTAGAGAATTTTTCTCTAAGACAAATACTACTACAGCAGACGTAAGTGTAGACTCAAACTCAAACGTAGACGTAGTAAGTGTTATGCAATATAATAATGAACTTGCTAAACCTCTACATAGATTAAATGCTTATTATTTATTATGGAAATATGGTAGAAGATTGATGTCAGAAGATATAGCTTATAAAATGATAGAAGCACAATTTAAAAAAGATATTTATATAAATGATTTTCATACGTTCTCAGGTAATAGTTATTGTTTTAACTTTAGTTGTATGGATGTATTATATCAAGGACTTCCTTTTGTAAATAAAATTAAATCTGGTCCACCTAAACATTTAACCTCGTTTATGGGACAGATGATTCAGTTTATTACTTATACTTGTAATAGCATAGCTGGAGCAGTAGGGTTAGCAGACTTATTAATTTGTGCTAGTTATTTTGTAGACAAGTTAAGAAAAGAACATAAGAATATAGACAAAAAGTTCTTGGATAAAATAATAAAACAAGAACTACAGTCGTTTATTTATTCTGTAAATCAACCATTTAGAAGTAGTATTCAAAGTCCTTTTACAAATATATCAATATTTGACGAAGGGTTTTTAGATAAAATGTGTAATGAATATTTATTTCCTGATCGTTCTAAACCTAATAAAGAAACAATAAAAGAGTTACAAGTTTTATTTGTAAATTTAATGAACGAAACTTTAAGAGTAACACCTTGTACTTTTCCTATTACTACTGCTTGTTTTTCAATAGATGATAATAAAGAAGTTCAAGACAAAGAATTTTTAGATTTTATATCTAAAGAGAATTTAGAATTTGGATTTATGAATTTATACGCTGGTAAAACGTCTACTTTAAGTTCTTGTTGTAGATTAAGAAGTGATACTACTAATGAATATTTTAATACGTTTGGTAGCGGTGGAACTAAAATTGGTTCTGCTTCAGTAGTAACTTTAAATATACCTAGATTAGCCTATATACATAAAACAAATAAAGAAAAATTCTTTGAAGCATTAGAAGAAAAAGTAGAATTAATCTCTCAAATTAATCACGTAAAGAGATATATTATTAATAAAAGAATAGAGGGCGGACAATCTCCTCTTTATTCATTAGGTTTTATGAATCTTCAAAAACAATATTCTACAGTAGGTTTAGTTGGTGTAAACGAAGCAATAGAAATCTTTGGTTTGTCTGTACTAGAAAAAGAAGGACAAGATTTAGTATTAGAAATTCTTAATAGAGCAAATAAGGTTAACGAAAGACAACAAAAGAAATATAAAACTCCTCATAATGTAGAGCAAGTACCTGCTGAGAATAGTGCTATTAAGTTAGCTAAATCAGATCAAATTATGGAATATAATAATGATTATGATATTTATAGTAATCAATTTATCCCCTTAACTACTAAAGCTGATATAGTTGATAGACTAGAACTTCAAGGACTATTTGATTCTAAGATGACAGGAGGAGCTATATGTCATTTAAATATAGAAGATAAGATTACTTCAAAATCTTTTATGAAAAATTTAATAGAAGAAGCTATTAAACTAGGAGTTATTTATTTTGCAGTTAATTATAATTTACAAGAATGTAAGGTAGGTCATATGTCTGTAGGTAAGAATAAGAAATGTCCTATTTGTGGAGAAAAGATAAGTTATAATTATAGTCGAGTTGTTGGTTTTTTAACACGAGTAGATAATTGGCATTACGTTCGCAGAACTGAAGATTATCCAAATAGAGTTTGGTATAAGGCAGAAAATGAAAAAAAATAACTATGTTTATAAAATTATACATCCTATAACTAAAGAAATTGTTTATATAGAAGGAATATATTATAATAAAAATTGAGAGGAGAAATACTATGCCAGCAAGAGACGGAAGAGGGCCAGACGGAAAAGGGCCAACAGGAAGAAAACTTGGACCATGTACTACCGATAAAAAAACAAATAGAAGAAACCTAACAGATAGACCAAGAAGAAGTTTAGGTAGAGGTTTGGGACCAAATACAAAAGGGAGTGATTCTTAAAAAATGAAATTAGGCGGAGAAGTATTTCCAGCCTTTCAACCCTATAATAAACCTACGTATGAAATTCATGTTAGTGGGTGTACTAGGAACTGTAAAGGCTGTCATAACTATGCTCTTCATGATTTTAATTACGGAGAAGAAATCAACTTAAACGAATATTTCAAAAAATTAAAGAAAAGAGCAAAGCTTTACGAAGCTGTTTGTATTATGGGTGGAGACTTACTTTGTCAAGATACTATAGAAGCTATGGATTTTGTTAAAATGTTAAAAGTAACGTTATCAAATAAAGAACTATGGTTATTTACTGGAGAGGATGATATTAATTCAATTCCTCGATGGGCTAAAGAAACTTTTGATTATATAAAAATAGGTCATTATGATGAAGACCTAAAACAAGAAGGGTTTCCTGCTAGTAGTAATCAAAAATTATTACAAATGGGGGTGGATTATTGAACTCAGTAAACTGGTTTATATTTACAGTTTCAATTTTACAAACTTGATGAAGGTACTAAACAAAGGAAGAAAAAATGTCAAAAACTAAAGTACATACAGTTTATAAAACTAAAGAAGGGCAAAGAGTAGCAGGAGTAACTACTATCTTAGGAATCCTTGCTAAACCCGCCCTCATTCATTGGGCTTGGAACTTAGGATTAAAAGGAGAAGACTATAGAAAAGTAAGAGATACGGCTGGTAGTATAGGCACTATAGCCCATTACTTAGTAGAATGTGACCTAAGAGGAATAGAACCAGACCTTGGAGATTACTCTAAGAATGATATAGAAAAAGCCACTACTGCTTTTGGAGCTTTCTTAGATTTTAAAAAAGCTCACAATTTAAAACCTATTGAATTAGAACTAGCCTTAGTATCTGAAAAATATAAGTACGGTGGTTCAATAGATTGTTATTGTGAGTTAGATGGTAAGCTTACTCTACTAGATTTTAAAACTAGTAAGGGAGTATATCCTGGTATGAGATGTCAAGTTGCTGCTTATAAGAACCTAATGAAAGAACATGGGTATAAGGTAGAACAAGTTGATTTATTAAGAATAGATAAGGTAAGTGGTGAGTTTCATCATCATAAGTTAGACAATTTAGCAATAGAATGGAAGTTCTTTAAGGGATTAGTACAAATATATCCTCTAAAGAAAGTTATATGGGATAAAAAATGAAACAAGTAATCTTAGTTGGAGCAGGGTATTCAATTAAAGAAGGTATTGAAAAGGATTTATGGAATAAAATTAAAGATAAAACTATTTGGTCTTGTAATTACGCTTTTATGAGTATGCCCTATCTACCTACTAGAGAAATTTGGGTAGATAGGTCATTCTTTAAAAATAATATGATAGAACTTATTAAACTAAGAGACCAGAACGTAGAAATGGTTGGTAAATTTACCTCTAGTATTATTAAATTACCTGGAACAAAATACTACCGTGGTACTAGAGGACAATTAGATTATATTGGAAAATTAGGTATTGAAAAAGATAAAATATATTGTGGAAGTCAAGGTTTTAGTGGAACGTTTGCTCTTCACTTAGCAATTTGTGAAGGCTTTAATGAAATCTTTTTATTAGGATATGATTACGGAGTTCCTTCAAATCCTAACCCAACTACTAAAACTCATTTTTATCAAGACAAATTAAACGTTATTTCTACTGGAATAGGTAAACCAATAGTTTACTTAGATGAAAAAAATAAAGTAAAACCAGCAGTAGAAGATTATAGAGTATTTTTACAAGAGAAAGATATAAAGATCTGGAATGTGTCTATAGAATCTAATATAAACTGTTTCGACAAAATAACGTATGAAAGGTTCTTCGAAAAATGCCAGAATGGATAAAAACAACAGGAGCTATGCTCATATTTATGATTGCTTGGGATTTAATTCGTATTCCTTTACAAGCTTGGGTAACTAGAAAATTTATGCAAAAAGACTTCGATGAAATTGATGACGCATTAGATGATGTTGAAGAAGCAATTGAAGAGGATAACGAGGAGAATATATAATGGCTAGAATAACTCCTAAAGGATTTTGGAACGCAGTAGTTTGTATAATTTGGATGATATGTTTTTATTTTTATATTGTTTGTATGATGATGTGGGAAGGATTGTGTAAATTAATAAAAGGATGGTTTAAATGAAAGAATGTTTAGATTGTAATATATTGTTATCTACAAACCCAAAAGCTAAGAGGTGTAGAAGTTGTGCTCAAAAACATAGGTTTATAAAAGAAAATTGTCCTATGTTTGGTAAACAACATACAGTGGAAGCAAAGAAAAAACAAAGTTTATGTAAATTAGGAATAAAAAATCCAACTAAACGATTAGACGTTAGAAAAAAGCTTAGTAAAAATCACGCAGATGTTTCTGGAAAAAAACATCCGCAATTTAAAGGAAAAATTTTAAATAGGGGATATGTTTATATCTATTCCCCAAACCATCCTTTTAAAACTACAAATAATATAGTATTAGAACATAGATTGATTATGGAAAAACATTTAGGAAGATATTTACACCCTACTGAAGTTGTTCATCATAAGAATGAAATTAGAACCGATAATAGACTAAACAACTTACAACTATTTGATTCAAATAACTCTCATATATTATTTCATCGTAAAAAAAGGGAAAATAAAAATGAAATTTAAAGTAGGTTGTTTTTATTCTGAAGATACACTTTATCAACAAATTTATCAAGATTATTTATTAAAGTCTTGTAAAAAATTTAATTTAGATTGTAATGTTTTATCCTCCCCTAATTATAATTCTTGGAATCGTAATGTCTCTGAAAAACCTAGAGTAATATCAGAAATGCTTGATTTATTTTTAGACAAAGGAGAACTATTAGTTTTTTTAGACGCAGATTGTACTATAGAACAATATCCATATTTATTTGAACAAATTCCTCCTGAATATGATATAGGTTTTCATACTCTAAATTGGAATGATTGGTATGGTTATAATAATACTCCTCCAACTATGGAACTCTTAACAGGAACAATGTTCTTTAGAAATAGAAAAAAAGTAAGGGAGTTGTGTAGAGAATGGTATAGTATAGCCTCTAAAACTAAGGAGTGGGAACAGAAAGTTCTTCAAAAAATTATTGGAAAATATGATTTAAAAATATATCCTCTTCCACTTGAATATTGTTATATAAAATCGAGACCACAAAACAAACCGCCTCTAGTTAAACTAGACCCAGTAATTTTACATCATCAGGTAAGTAGAGAATTAAAAAAAAGGAGATTATGATGGTATTAATAACTACAAAAATATGTAATATTTGTAAATCTAATAAATGTGATGGGCAAGAATATATTACAGAAGATATGTGGGGAAGTTATGGTCACTACATAGGTAATAAGAAAGTATGTAAAAATACAGAAGGAGTATTTTTTTCTAAAGAAAATAATCATTTAATGTATAATTTAGTTTGTGGACATGGAGATGAGACTCGTTATTTTGTTTTTCCTATCTCTATTACTAAAACTAATATGGATAAATGTGTTAAAAAACTACATACCTTACAAAAAAAGAAAATGAAAAAAAGAAGAGAAAAACAAACAAAAACTATGTTTAAAAATCGTAGATATGAAAAATATTTAGAATTAAAAAAAGAATTTGAAGGAGGAAATTAAATGAGCAAACAAGTACCATTAGAAGAAGTAAAAGGTTTACTTCAAACAAGAATGAATCACGTATTTGGAGACGACCCTTCAGAAGTAGCTGTGTATAATGAAGCAGTTAAAAAAGCTAATGAACAAATACAAGAATTGGTAGAAAAATATGAAAAATAATAGTTGGGATGTTTACTTCTTAAGAATTGCTAGAGAAGTTTCTAAAAACAGTAAGTGTTTATCTAGACAAATAGGTGCTGTAGTAGTTAAGGATAAGAACGTTGTGTCTACTGGATATAATGGACCAGCCAAAGGTGTTAAGCATTGTAATGAAAGAACTCCTAAATTTTATTTTGAATTAGATAATAAATCACCTTATATAATGGATGATTGGCATATACAATGCCCTAGAAAATCTTTAGGATATAAGTCAGGACAAGGGCTTCATCTTTGTCAAGCAGGACACGCAGAACGTAACGCTTTAATACAAGCAGCAAAGCATGGTATATCTACTAACGGAGCTAGTTTATATTGTTATTGTCCATTACCCTGTATGTCTTGTATGATAGAAATAATTAATGCAGGTATAAAAGAATTGATCTTTTTAAAAGGTAAAGATTATGATACTTATAGTAGAATTCTATTGATAGAATCAAAAATAAACTATCAAGAAATAAATGAAAAAATATTGTAAAGAGAGAATATTATAAAGAGAAATTATTAAATGGGATATAGAAGTGGAATAAGGGTTTTTAAACCTATAATTAAAAAATTATATAAAGCTAGTTATGAAGCTGACCAATGGGGCTTGCTTTTACTCTATACTATCTTTTTTATAGGCTTTGCTATTATAGAACTCTTTTGTTTATTGTTTACTACTAAAACAGTAAGTACTGGTTTTAAACACTACGCCAAAAAAGAACCAAAGAAAGCCAAAAAAGTATTAGACTCCATAACATTTGCTTTCGATAATATAAAAGAACACTTTTTAAAAAGGTTAAGAAAATGAAAGAAAAAATTATTAATAATCAAGAAAAATATATTATTTGTAGTGCATGTAAAGGTCACGGTGAGATTAGCAATAAGATTAATGTTAATTACCACAACGGAAACCATGATATAGAAATAAAAAAATGTAGTCAATGCGGAGGATATGGAACTGTTATTGAAATAACTAATGTTAAAATAAGACAAAGAAAGAATTAAAATGAAACTATTTGTATATGGTACGTTAAAAAAAGGTTTTTATAACTACGGTTGGCTTAAAGATAGTAAGTTTTTAAGTGATTATACTATACCTGATTTTACATTATATGATACTGGATATGGTTATCCTGCTGCAGCAGAAAAAGAAAATCATATTGTAGAAGGAGAACTATATGAAATAGATTCAGAAACCTATAAAAATATTAGAAGTATGGAAATAGGAGCAGGGTATGAAGAACAAACCCTACTAGGAGATATTAAACTCTTCATTTATACACAAAACAGAATAGATACTTTATATAATAAAAAAGAAATAGGAAAGAGGTGGAACTAATGAAAGTAACTGACTTAAGAGTAGAAATTGCAGAACGAGAAGGAAAGAAAAAAGAATTAAATATAGCTGATATTAGTGAAGTTGTTAAAGTTTTAAAAGATATTATTTTAGAAAGAAGCGGTTTAGATTTATATAAGGATATTATAAGGAATATATAATGAATAAATTTTATGAACTAATTAGTCCAAAAGGAGAAATATTTTTTACTGATTGTTTAAAAGAATTCTCAGAAAAATATAGTTTAAATCCAGATTATTTAAGCTCAATTGCGAGAGGAAAAAAAGAATTTTATAAAGGATGGAAATGTAAATATTCTTATAGAAATTCTTTCATAGGATTAGGATTTGTAAATATTGAATTAACATCTCGTTGTAACAAATCGTGTTGGATGTGCGGACGACGTAAGATAGATAAAGACCATCCAGAAATAGCTATGAATTATGGAGATATGGATTTTTCTTTATTAAAAAAAATAGCCAATCAAATACCTCCTAAAATTGTAGTTGCTTTTCATTGGAACGGAGAAGGATTGTTATATCCTAGATTTGGAGAAGCCTTAGATTTATTTAAAAAACAAATTAAAGTTCTAGATACAAACGCTAAATTACTAACAAAAAAATCTCTAGAAATTATTAATAAATTAGATACTATTACTATATCGGTAATTGAAAATGACCCTGACGCAGACGAACAATATAAATTAGTTAAACAGTTTCTTGAAATTAAGGGAGACAAAAAACCCTTAGTAGTATTTAGATTATTAGGAGAGGTTCATATGACTGGAAGATGGTACGAATTAGCAAAAAAACACAATTGTATTATAGTTACTAGAACCCTTCATCATCCTATGGGAAGTTTCAATTATAAGAAAAACGCTACAATTCCAGAAATAGGAATATGTATTGAAGCTTTAACTCATTTAGCTATAGATAAATTTGGAAAAGTTTCTATGTGTGTACGTTTTGACCCTCTTAAACTAGGAATATTAGGAGACGCTAATAAAGAGTCTTTAGTAGATATCTGGAATAGTCCAGAACGTCAAAGAAGAATTGAGTTACACAAGCAGGGTAAACGAAACGAGATTCCTCTTTGTAAAAACTGTGAGTTTTGGGGAATACCAACTGGAAACTAGGAGAATATTATGCAATGTCCATGGTGTGATAATAAAGCAGATATAAAACAATTTAATAAAAGAAACGTAGATGCGCATTTGTTGATTTTAGTAGACCCAGATAATCACTATCATATTCATGCTCCTTTTGCTAGTAAAAGAACTATTCATGAAATGCTTATTTTTATGATTAAAGAAGTAAACAAACATGACTATTCTTATACTTTAGCAAGTACAGATACAAGTAACAAACAAAAAAATAAGGAACATAGTTGATGAACGAAACTAGAATATATAGAATAGAAACACGCTTTGCTTGTGGAGCAGTAACTGTAGAAGGTAAAGTAAAAAGAATAATTAAAGAAGGAACTGCTCCTATATTTAAAAAGTTTATAGGTAAAACATTACCTCGTTTACAAAAATGGTTATTAAATAAAACAGGTGAAGTTAATACTCAGGAACTATAATGCCTACTTATGATTTTGAATGCAACAAATGTGGTTATACAACTAGCGATATTAAATCAATTCACTTTCCTAAAAAAAGTAAATGTCCTAAATGTAATACAAAGGATAGTTTAATTAGATTAATAGGTGGAGGGGGAGGATTTAATCTCAAAGGCGATGGATTTTATTGTAATAGACAAGATGAATGTAGAGGAAAATAAAATGGAAAAGAAAAACTTTAAAGAAAATATAAAACAATGCGAATGCGAAGAAATGAAACCAGATGAAAATTTCTTCGGTGGTTATAAAAAACCAGGACAAAAAATAGAAAAAATCTATTGTCACTGTAAAGTTTGTGGCGGAAGAATCTATTACGAATGAGAACACTATTAGTTGTTTACGATAACGGAAGCTATATTCACGACTTTCCTCACTCTATTGCTTATATAGCAGCAGCAATAAGAGAAACAGGACAGATTGTTAAGATATATAATCAAGATATACACCACTATCCTGACGAACATCTAACAGAATATCTGAATAACAACCATTTCGATACTATAGGCATAGGGGTAATTGCGGGTTATTACCAATATAGAAAGGTAATATCTCTTTGCAAAGCAATTAACGCATCCAAAGACAGACCTACTTTAATTCTTGGAGGGCATGGCCCAACCCCTGACCCTGAATTTTTCTTTGAGAAAACAGGAGCAGACTTTATTGTAATGGGAGAGGGAGAAGAAACAATAGTAGATTTGTTATACGCTATTCAATTAGAATTAGATTTTCATGACGTACCAGGAATAGCTTTTAAACAAAACGGAGAGACAATAATAAATGAAAGACGTACACCTATTAAAAATATTAATAATATTTCTATACCTGCTTATGATTTGTTTCCTATGGAACTTTATAGATTGGCTAGATACCCCCATACTAATAATTCTGAGTTTTCTATGTCTATGCTTTCTGGTAGAGGTTGTATTTTTTCATGTACTTTTTGTTATAGACTTGATAAAGGTTTTCGTCCAAGGAGTAATGAATCTATTATTAAAGAAATGAAGTATTTAAGAGATACTTGGGGTATTACTAACATATACTTTTTTGACGAACTACTAATGGTATCTCCAGAAAGAACTATTAAATTAAGTTATGCGTTGAAAGAAGCTAACTTAGGAATGAAGTGGTCTTGTAATGGCAGACTAAATTTTGCTAAACATGATGTACTTCAAATTATGAAAGACGCTGGTTGTGTCTTTATTAATTATGGTATAGAAGCAATGGATGATTTAGTTTTAAAGAATATGAAAAAAGGTTTAACTGTTGATTTAATTAAAAAAGGTATTGAAAATACTTTAGACGTTGGCATCTCACCAGGATTAAATTTAATGTGGGGTAACATTGGAGATACAAAAGAAACTCTTCAAAAAGCTGTAGATTTTTTGCTTAAATATGATGATGGAGAGCAACTAAGAACCATTAGATTTATGACTCCTTATCCAGGGGCACCTATTTATTATGATTGTATTAAAAAGGGTTTAATTAAAGATTGTGAAGATTTCTATGAAAATAAACATCTGAATTCTGATTTATTATGTGTAAATCTAATGAAAAATTTATCAGATGAAGAAGCTCACAAATTATTATGTGAAGCAAATAAAACCTTATTAAAAAATTATTATAAACACAAATTAGATAATATGATATATCAAACTAACAAACTTTATTTAGAAAAAGATGTAACTTTTCGTGGTTATAGACAATAAAATAAAAAAGGATATAAATAATGAAACCTAAACACCCAATGGCACCATCTATAAAAGAAGAAGTAAACGTACAAAAGAATTACGTTGAGATTGGCCCAAATCTAAGGGCAGTATTAGAACGAATGATTTATAAAGTAGAAATTTCTCATAGTGAAATCTATTTAAATGTAGCTTTTTCACCTATATGTCAATTGATAGAACGTTTATTACAAGAAAGAAAACAAACAGACCAAACATCAGGAGATTTTGCGTTATGAAAAAGATTTTTATTTCTAAAGATTTTTTATATAAAAATTATATAATAAAAAGAAAAAGTAGCGTTGAAATAGGAATTATAATGAATTGTAGTTCAGATACTATTAGAAGAAATTTAAAAAAATATAATATTTTAATTAGAAATAATAATGATTGTCAAAAAGGAAAAATATTATCAGAAATTCATAAACAAAAAATTAGTAAAAAAATGTCTAAAGAAAAACATCATTCTTTTGGCAAAAAGAATTTAAAGTTTTCAGAGTGGAATAAAAAACAAAACAGAAAAAAAGAGAATCATCCTAATTTTAAAGGTAAAGTAAAAATAGGAGGATATATTTATATTTTTTCTCCAAATCATCCGAATAAAACAAAAAGTAATTATATTTTAGAACATAGATATATAATAGAACAAAAAATAAATAGATATTTGTTGTCAACTGAAGTAGTTCACCATAAAAACGAAATAAAAATAGATAATAGATTAGAAAATTTAGAATTAATGGATAAAATTAAACACGGAAAACTTCACGCTAAACAACAATGGGAGAGACAAAAATGTCAAAATATAAAATAAGTTTAGTAGCTTCGGCTATAAGACCTCACGTATGGCAATCGTTTTTTAATTCATTAAAAGGTAATAAATATTCAATAGAAGTAGTGTTTGTTGGGGATGTTAGACCAAACTTTCCCTTGCCTCCATTTGTAAAGTATATTTACGCTACAGTAAAGCCAGCTCAATGCTATGAAATAGGATTTAGAGCAGCAACTGGAGAGTTAGTAGGTTGGACAGCAGACGATGCAACGTATGACCACAGTCAACCTAATAACTTAGATATTATATATGATTTTTATAAAAGTTTTAATAACAAAAATATAGTAGTAGGACAAAGACCAATTGAAGACCATAGAGACGTTTTCCGTAATCATTATTTCTTTGGTAAACACCCAGAAACTCCTTATATGCTTCCTTTTGGCTTTATGGATAGAGAACTCTTTCATGAACTAGGAGGATATGATAAGAGATTCGTTTGTGGACAATCTGAAAATGATATGGTAATGAGAGTATTTGCAAAAGGAAACGGTATTTGTTCTAAAGAGTATTTATGTATGAATTCTTACGTGTGGGTAGACCATACTCACATTCATGATTGGCAACATACAGCAAAGGTAGGTTTTAGACATCATTATCCTCAAGATAGAGAAATTCTAGAAAACGCTTGGGTTAAACAAGGGTATGGTCATTTTAAGAGAACAAAACACGTAGGAGATATATCAAAAACTAGACTTCTTCCTTTTGAACCATTTGAAGATAAAAACCTTTTAACAGTTTCTCAAGAGCCTAAAGGAGAATGGTAATGATGGATAAATATACTTCTATAACATATAAGAATAAACCAAAAACTAATTATCCAAAACAATTAGTAGAATATTTATTTCGTAGCGAAAATAGATTATTTAATAGTAGACTATATGATAAAGTATTAGATTTAGGAAGCGGTAGAGGAGATTTCTTACCTGCTTTTTGGGTGAATCAATTTAAGGTAGAAGGTTTTGATATATGTCCTCCTTCAGAAGAACTTAAAGCGTACAATGTAACTCTAGGTAATTTAGAAAAACCCTTACCTTACAAAAATAATCAATTTGATATCGTTTTTTGTAAATCAGTAATAGAACATTTATATTATCCTGAAAAATTATTTAAAGAAGTTAATAGAATACTTAAACCAGAAGGAGCTTTTGTAGTAATGGTTCCAGATTGGGATTCAACCAAAGAAATTTTTTATAGAGATTTTACTCATAGAAGTCCTTTCACTTTAAATTCTCTTAGAGAAATCTTTGAGATATATAGCTTTAAAAAAATACGTTATAAAAAATTCAGACAATTACCTTTCTTATGGAAATATCCTCAACTAAATTGGTTAAGTGATATTTTTCAATTATTTTATACACCAGATATTACAAATAAATTGATAAAATTTAGCAAAGAAAAAATGTTATTAGGAGTCGGAATTAAATGACATATAAACAAGAAAGAGTTTTAAGAAAAGTATTAGAAGATATATTTACTCATCAAGCTCCAGTTGAATATTTAATAAAGAAAGTAAAATATGAAGAAAAAATTTGGAGAAAACAAGATGGAACTAAAAAATAAAAAATGTTTAGTTACAGGAGCAACTAGAGGAATAGGAAAAGAAATTGAAACCCTACTTGAAAAAGAAGGTTGTTATGTTTTAGGAGTAGGTAGTAAAGACGCAGACCTTACTACCTATTCAGATATTTACAAACTAATAAAACTTACTAAAAAAGAGTTAGGTAATGTAGATATTCTTATAAATTGCGCAGGAACATATGCAAAACTTCCTATCGAACATACTACTGATGATATGTTTTTTGATATGTATAATATTAATATATTAGCTCCTTGGATGTTATGTAGACAATTTATCCCTCATATGAAAGAACAAAAGTGGGGGAGGATAGTTAATATTGGATCAGTAGCTTCTTATCACGGACACGCAGACCAATCAGTATATAACTCTTCTAAACATGCTCTACTAGGACTATCTAGGTCGTTAGTAAAGGAACTAAATGATGATAATATAAAGGTTATGTGTGTCTCTCCTTCAGGTACTCAAACTAGTATGGGGCGGGCTTGTATAGGAGACCAAGATATATCAACTTTCTTAGAACCTAAAGAAATAGCTGAACACGTAGTATTTAATTTAAAGTTTGATAATCAATTAGTTAATACAGAAATTAGATTGAATAGAATGTTTATTTCAGAAAAAGAAAAAGTAATGTAAGGAAAATTAGAATGAAAAATATAGAAATTATTAAACAATCTCACGAGATTATAAGTTTACCAGATGACCTACTTAAAACTATAGAAAAAGCTGGAAGAACTTGTTATAAATCAGAAGATAAAATTACAGAAGATTCAGCTAATAGATTTGTAGAGATGTTAATTAAAAGAGGTCATGAAGCTATGATAGAGTTTGGAGATATTATAGTTAAATTCATTACTGATAGAGGAGTTACTCATGAATTAGTTAGACATCGTATGTGTAGTTTTGCTCAAGAAAGTACAAGATATTGTAACTATGCTAATAAACCGATTAAATTTATAACTCCTTGTTATTGGCCAATTGATGGTTTTGAGTGGGGGGCTTGGATGGAAGCTTTACAAAAAAGTGCTCAGGTGTATAAAAGATTAATTACTAAATATCATTGTACTCCTCAAGAAGCAAGAGCTGTTTTACCTAATTCTTTAAAAACTGAAATAAATGTAAAAGCTAATATTAGAGAATGGAGACATATCTTTAGTTTAAGATGCGCAAAAGCTGCGCACCCTCAAATTAGAGCTTTAATGCTTCCTCTTTTAAAAGAGTTACAAAAAAAACTACCTGTAGTATTTGACGATTTTAATTACGAAGAACTAAGAAAAGGAATTATGTTATAATGAACACTAAAGAAATATTAAAAATACTAGACAAGTATGAAGCTAAATCAAGCCATCCACAATTACCAGTAGTATGGAAACAAGCTATAGGAAGTATTGTTTATACAGAAAAAAAGTCCTATGTAGATTTTACATCTGGTATATTTGTTACTAGTAGTGGTCATTCTGCTATATCTAGATACTTAATTCATCAGATAAATAAAGGTTTAATATATAGTTATACATATCCTACTGAAATTAAGGCTCGTTTGATTAAAAAACTAGTAGAAATTACCCCTGATTACTTAGAGAAGGTAGCTTTGGCTACAACTGGGGCAGAGGCTGTAGAAATAGCTCTCAAACTCTTGAGATTGGCTTACAACGAACGAAATCCAATAAAGGATAGCGGGTACTATATTTCTATTAAAGGCTCTATGCATGGCAAAACAAGACTTACAGAGGCTTTGAACGGTAAATGGATAAATAACGAAGTTAAAACCATTTCTTTTCCTAATAAAAACTCTAGTTTTAAAGAAGACTTTGAGTATATTGACCCATCTAAAATATATGGTATTATATTAGAATCTTATCAAGGCTGGAGTGCTAGATTTATGTCTAAAGATTATATTAAAGATTTAATAAAATATAGTAAAAAACATAATATTCTTATTTGTTTTGATGAAGTTCAAGGGGGATTTTGGAGAACAGGAAAGCTATTTGCTTATGAGCATTATGAAATAAAGCCTGATTTAGTTTGTCTAGGTAAAGGATTAGGGGGAGGAGTTCCTATTTCAGCAGTAATTGGAAAAGCTAAACTCTTAGATATAGCAGATGACTTAACAGCTACATTTTCTGGTAATCCTTTGTCTTGTGCTGGAGCACTAAGTAACTTAAAGATATTAGATGAATTAAATAAAGAACACTTAATAATTAAATCTACTTCTCTTAGAAGTGCTTTACTAAGGTTTAGAGTAGACTATCTAGCAGTAAAAAGAATATCATGTAAAGGATTATTAGGTGGTATTGTGTTTAAAGATACTAAAACTGCTACCAAAGTTTGTAAGTTAGCAGAGAAAAAAGGACTATTAGTAGTATATACTGATAGAGAATCAGTTAAACTTGGTCCACCTCTAACAATACCTCTAGATAAATTACAAGAAGGTATAAAAATCTTAGAAAGTTGTATAAAGGAGTTATAGTATGAAATGGATATTAATAGTATATTTTATAGGAACTATGGTTGGAGGAACATTATATGACCGTAGTTTAGGCGGAGCAACCTCTGCTGAATTTAATACCCAAGACGCTTGTGAAGAAGCACTTATAAAAACTAAAGCTCTAAAAGGAGTATATAAAGTACTTGGTTTTTGTACTGAAGGTGGAGAAAAAGATGAGTGAAATAAGACAAGATGATAGAATACATGAAGAATTAATATATATCTTATGGTGCCAAAAGTTTGCGTATAGAGACCCTTCTCTTTGTTCAACAATAGAGAGTTATAACAAATGGAAACAAGACTCTAAGTATCACGTTGGTGATTGTACTTTAGACTCTTGTCCTTGTACAAGATGTCATCATCAAGAATTAGAAATAGAAGCTCAAAAAGCATTGAATTGGTTAGACCATATTCTTTGTGAAAATGATAGTTGGCAAATGCTTTCTAGATATTGGTATAAAGTAAAAAAAGAAGATGAAAAAAAGGAGAATAAATAATGGCTAAACTCCGTCATGTAGGCGTGTTAGTTCACGATCTAGATATGTCTGTTAGATTATATACTGATGTATTTGGGTTTAAAGTAATGAATAAGGGAGTGGTAATGGGGAAGTTTGCGGAGGAGTTGTTTAACCTCTCTAACTTTCACTTAACCTATGTTAAGCTTAAATCAAAAGGCTGTAGTACTAGGTTAGAGCTTTGGAAGATTAAAGACTTCTTACCAGCAGAAGAAAAAGGTTTTTCTCATATAGCCTTAACTGTT
>Ga0307928_10000937_pt1 | contig 21870 bp, 25 predicted proteins | sample AceLakmetagen232_FD_201815 | JGI IMG/M metagenome (GOLD analysis project Ga0307928, IMG submission 201815) | Saline water microbial communities from Ace Lake, Antarctica - #232 | ecosystem: Environmental > Aquatic > Non-marine Saline and Alkaline > Saline | place: Antarctica: Ace Lake... | reverse complement strand
AGGGGTGCGTATCTATTTGCGGAATCTTTATTTACTGCATAGTCCCCGCCCATGCCCCAGTTTGCCATTGCGCGGATGTAGCCTAAAACCACATCGTCTACGGATCCTAATCCTTCCCGGATTGTGCCGCCTTCAGGCTGCGTACCGAGCAAGCCGCCGGTGGCGTGGTTGTATATTGCAGAATTGTAGTTAACATCGCCGGCGCTTGTTCCCTGGTATCCGTTTGTTGCTTTTTCTTGAACTATAGAGATTATGCCCGGACTTGACATGCCACCCATTGCCGCCTGCTCGGTGGTTTCTTCCTCGCTTTCCGCCGAGGGCTGCATGATGTCCCGTACTCTTGATATGACCGGTTGATAGTTGTTGCTGACATTGGATATGCCGCCGTTCTCCGTGTTGATGACGTCGAGCAGGGGTGCGTATCTATTTGCGGATTCTTTGTTGACCACATACTCCCCGCCCATGCCATAATGTGCCGCGCCGGCTACGGTTCCAAGAAATACATCGTCGACGAGACCGGAGCCTTCCCGGATTGTGCCGCCGTTGGGATGCGTACCGAGCCATCCGCCGGTGGCGTGGCCTTCAAATGTGGGGTTGTATTTCAAATTCAATTCTCTCATTTTATCATTATACGCCTCAGAACCCATTGGGCCTCTGCCATCTTGCCATTGTGCCAAGGCTTGCTTTTCGGATGACATTTGGTCAAGATACGCGGAGTAATCCTTCCACCCTGCGGTTAATTTCTCTGTTAACTCGTTTTGAGGTGTACCGGTGATTTCGCTGATGGATTGCAGCGTTCTCGCCTTATCGTCCGGGGCTATGGTAGATGCATTGCTGTTTACTAAGACGCTGCCCCACCTTCCCCAATAATTTTCGTCGTTCTCATACCCTTTCTCTAACTTGGCGTATTGCTCCTCAGGGGAATATTCCCAAAAACTTTTCGAGTCATCGAATAGAAGCTTACCTAAAATTGGCGTAATCATTGCGGCCCCCATGAGACCTAATCCCACACCCAATCCGGCTGTCGCGCCTGCACTTGTCGCGGCTGTCCCCGTGGCCGCGGTGGGGGCTAATGCCCCGGATGCTATGGCCTCGGTTGCGGCAAGGTTGGCTGTGGTTCCCGCCACGGCCGTGCCTGCTGTCGTTGCCCCATAGGTGGCGGAGCCGATGGCTGCTTGATATCCGGCGGTGCCGCCTGCCGTTGTTGCGAGGGAGCCTATGGAGGCCGTTGCCGGGGCTGCCGCTGTTAGGCTCGATCCCAGGCCGAGGGCGCTCTTTAGACCGCTGATCAGGCTTGTGACCTTGCTTGTTGCCCCCTCGGCCTGGCTTTCCACGCCGCCGAACAGGCTGCTTAACGCGCCTACGATGCCGCCGAGCTGGCCTTGTGCCGATGAGCCGAACAACGCCCATTGGACGATCATATCCGAGATCTTATCGGTAAATATCCGGAGCAGGTTTTTTGCCCAGGAGCTAAAATAATCCTTCAGGGATTTTAGTTCTCCCGTGAAGAAATCAAAGAATACATTTGAAAGTGTTTCCTTTGCCCCGGTTGCAAAGGTGGTGACCGCTTCATGCCCGACCTCCGCCCATGTTTGCGTTTTCTCCGTTATATCCTGAAGACCGACTATTACACCGGCAACAAAGGAACCATGTGCCAATGCCTTTACCTGTTCGAGTTCCTTAAATTGTTCCGTCTCCCATGCTTTTGCAGCGACTGTATCGAGGCCAAGCGCTATATATTCATCTTTTTGCTTGGTGATAAGGGTTTTTTGTATTGCGTAATATTCGTTATCATACCCCTTCATATCTTCATATATACTGCGATAGGCGTTGAGCTTGTCGTCTGACGCCCTTGTCACGGCCTCTGTCTGATCCGCCGTGAGTTGGTTGAGCTGCTGGGTCTCCCATTCCTTTGCGGTGACAACATCGCCGGTCAGTTCTATATACTTATCCTTCTGCCGGCTGATCAAGGCTACCTGTACATCATAGTTCCGCGCCCCATAACCCTCCATATCGGAGTACATGCCGCGATAGGCGTTGAGCTTATCGTCTGACGCCCTTGTCACGGCCTCTGCCTGATCCGCCGTGAGGTTATTGAGCTGCTGGGTCTCCCATTCCTTTGCGGCCACTATATTGCCGGTGAGCTTGGCGTATTCCTCTCTCTGTTTCCCTATCAAGAGTACCTGGATGGCATGGTTCTCATTCTCATAGCCCTCCATGTCGGAGTACATTCTGCGATATGTATCGAGCTGATCATCCGTGGCAAGGACAAAGGAGTTTCTTGTTTGAGAGAGAACCTTCTCCCAGTTATCGTGATAATCTTCGAGGTTTTCCCTGGCCGGCGAGAAATCCACGGTGAAATCAGGCTTCGCGGTACTGACGTCATCGGACAGCCCGCTGATAAGCCCTCCGACCTCCTTTACTTTTTCCGTGATAGGGAGTTCGCGAGAGCCGACACCCATAAATTTCAGCACCCACTTGGCGGGCTTAAGCATGGCGTCGCCTACCTTTCCCAGCCATCCCCACGTACTCTTTAAGAGGCCCGTCAGAGAGTCAATGGGGTGAACAACCGCCATTATGCTGTCATGAAAAACCTTAAATGGCCAGGCTAATAGCGCCAGGTTATCGGATAATGCCATGACCGCGCCCACAAGGGCCTGGAGAAAGGTCTCAAACTTTTGGCCCATAACATCCTTATTGATCTCATACCATTCACCAAAGCGCCCAACCATATCGGCAATAATCGGCTTCAACTCCTTACCGTATTTTACAATTTTTTTAATCCAACCTTCGAACTCCTTAGCAATAGGGTCGCGCATCTTTTCAAACCAGTTACTTAATGCTGTGAGCACGGATTTTATGGCCGGGGCCAGATCGGAGCCCAGCATAATAAGCTGTTTGCCGATGGTGTTTTTAAATGTGTTCCAGATAGCGGACAGGGTACTCTTGTATCGTTTCCATGCGTCCTCCGACGCGCCGGTGCGTTCCTCCATCTCCCCCAACTGGCCTGATAATCCTTCAAATCCCCTGGCTGCGAGCTGTATGAAGCCCTGCGTCGCCTCTTTTGTGTTGAGGAGACTGAGCAAAGCCTCTGCCGAGCCGCCTGTAGCGGCCTGGACTTTCTTTAGCACCTCGACATAGCCGAGTTTCTTTATTGCATTTTGTACCCCTTTCTGCTTCTCAAAAAGCTCCGTCAATTTCTTTGTCGGTCGCATCAGCGCGACATATATTGCCTCAAGCTGGGTCATGGCCTTTGCCGTCCCCTGGCCTATGCCTGCGACCTGGGCAAAGGAGGCGGCCATTTCTTTTGCGTTTATGCCGAGGACCTTTGTCATCGATGAGAGGTTACCAATATAAGGGATTATCTCTCTTGTGGATGTGATACCGCCGGCCTCCATCTTATACATCAAATCCGCCGCATCCCCCGTGTCCTTAAGCTCACCCCTGTATATTTTGTATAAGGCGGCCAGGCCTTTGACCGTCTCGGCCATTTCTATCGTGCCCTCTTTTGCCATCTTTCCTGCGGTTGTCAAAAGTTCCATCGATGCAATCGGGTCTTTTACGCCGGCGGAGAGCACCTGGTAATATCCAAGCACGAGTTCCGTGGCGCCGCCCAGGGCATTCGGCATGGCCATAATTTTTTCCTTGACTTTATCTATGGACTCCTTGCCTACATTGCCTATCCTCACCAGTGCGCTCTCAAACTCCATAAAACCGCCGAGAGCCTTTTTGACCGTAAAGCCCACGGCCGCGGTTGCCAGGGCCACGCCTATGGCCGCCGCCTTGACCGCGACATTGGCAAGCTTGTTGCCCACGCTCAGGGCCACGCCGCCGACCGCTTTCATCGCCTTTTGCATACGGCTGATATGGCGCTCGGACTGCTCGCTCATGGACTTGACCTTGTTGACCGTGCCGGAGGAGAACTGTTTGACAACAGCGCTCCCCTTATCGTCGACGTCAAGAACTAATTGTATGGTGTTTGAACTCATAGGTTTTTAGGCTCTATTCTTTATGGCCGAGGCCGGTGCCTTCGAGTCCCTTTTTATTATCTGTTTTGCGATCTTTGCCGCCTTCGGCAATTCAAGCAGGCCGATATCCGATCCCTTGATATTAATTGGTTTCGGCTGCATCCGGATGACGGGCGCCTTGGTGATGGGATCAATTTCCTTTGTCTTGATCGCCTCATGTTCCTGCACCGGCACGTCCAGCTCCGCTATCTGCCAGAGATGGCCCAGTCGGCTATCGGTCGAATAAGTGCCGTCGTCATCGAGCCATATCCTGATATGTCTGCCCGCAAAGGGCGCCAGATCAATAGTTGCCTTCTTAATCTCTTTCAGTTCCCCGATCCCCGGGGTAAACGCCCCGATGGTAACTTTACTGCCGCTCACGGTAATAGTTGGTTTCATGGTTTTCTCCTTTGTTGGGTTGATTAGAGCTTCACCTCTAAAATATCCAAATCAGACAATGGAATATACATATGTGAGCTAATCTTTCCCCTTGTTTTATTCATGATTATTCGTATTATCGATCTTTGAAATTTAAGACCATAGAGCTTTTTAATAAGCCGCGCTTCCAGAATTGCCCTATTATCAAATACCCTCCCGTAACCAGGGCCTCGGGGCTCAACTATGGGCACTAGCAGGCCACTCTCACACCAAGACGTAAGGGTCCTCTGCGGCTCCCCAATAATTTTCAAAAGTTCCTGCGATGTATATTCCATCTTTCACCCATCCCTCTGACCTCTGACCTCTGACCTCTGACCTTAAACCTTCTTTCTACGCAGCCGGAATAACCACGTAATCAAAATTCCCGGTGGCCGAGCCGCTGTTGTAAACTACCGCGGTATTGGCCGCTTTGCTGATCCAGATATCGCCGAGAAATCCGGCCGGATCCGCAACGGGATTGATGATCACTTGGTAGTCCGTATGTCCGTAGCTGTGGTTTATGGTGTGCCCTGTATCCCCCGCGAATGCCACCGCCACGGGCGGCTGCAGATCTTCCTCCTGACTTAGCTTATTTAAATTTGTTGGGTTGACCGGAGTTGAATCAATCCATGTTAAATGTGCCATTTGCTCCTCCTTTCAGTTGTTCTCGTTGCTCTGACTGGATTTCGGCTCTCTCCGGAGTAACCAATAACCAATAACCAATAACTAATAACTATCTTTTCCTCTTCTTATCCTCTTCCTTTTGCATCTGTCGCTGGACCTCATTGACCACATGGTCGATGTAGGCCAGTGTCTCTAACAGATTTTCCGCTTCCAGGCCGGTAAATGACTTGTCCAGCAGCCGGAAGACGAGATCCGTGCCCAGGCCCTTGATTTTGTGCCAAAAGTCCAGGGCGAATTGATTTTCCGGCATGAGCTCGATTGCGCTGATTGGGCAATGTCCCTTTTCCTCGCATGGCGGGTCCCTGTTTTCTTCCTCGTAGGTTTGTCTGCACTCGGTGCAGCTTGTCTGATGCGTTATTTGCCAGACGAGGAAGTCTTTAAGTTTTTTAATTTGTTCTCATGGCCTGCAATATCCGATGCACCGGCCAAATCTAACAGCTCCATTTGGTCATCCTGCGGCAAAGCTGAAATATGTTGTTTTTCAAAAGAAAGGTATTTTTCCTCGTCTTCTTTTATTTTTTCCCATCCAATAACAACATATTCCATTACTTCCCTGGATATTTCGGTCCAGTCGGGTTTTCCCCTACGTGTGTGACGTTTCTGGATCAGGCCGTGTTCATACGATGAGATCCGCCTGTAGAATATTGTCGACTCACCTTTCTTGTATTCCAGCCTTTCACTCGCGTTTACAGCTCTTATTCCCCCCTTTTTTTCACTCATGTCACTCTCCTTTGATCGTTGAACCTTTTATGTTAACGGATTTGTTGCATTATCATTCTGCATCTCGACTATGATCTCCCGGGTGGCCTCGGGCGGAAAGCCCGCTGGGCACGCGGCCGGTATCTCCGCTGTGAATGTGTGTGTCACGGATATAAGGCCGGGGCCGCCCATAGGGGCGTCCACCTTGTCGAATTTCATGGTAGGCAGCCAGATCCAGAATGTTCTATAATAGCCGGTGGCCCCGATCTGGGAGCCGGTAAATCTAAGCATGGCCATAAGCGCGTTCTGGGCGCTCAGGTCATCGAGAAAATTATCATCTTCATACCTTGGAAAGGTAAAGCTACCCGTGACCTTGCGTTTTTGATCACGCCTGGGCTCCGCGATATAGAGGCCCGAGAGGCTGTCCCGCCCCTGGCCCATATTGTTTTCAATCTTGATCTCAAATTCCGACACACCCTGCGCGTCCGCATCGGTCAGGGCGGTTCCCGCCGAGTAATCGTCTATCCAGAGCACCATGTCCTGAAACAGGATGGACTCCCAGTCATTGTTATAGATAGTCCAGGCCGCCGAGGTTGTGTTAACCGCGGAGCCCCGGTCAAGATCATAGGGGATCATGTCGAGATCGATAGAGACCCCCTTTGAATCTCCCTTGATCGTGATGGTGTTTATCATGGTAGAGATAAACTCCCAGAGCGATACGCCCTTGTCGATACACAGTGTCCCCCGCCGCACCTTCTGATCACCGGCGAGGTAGCCGGCCCCCGCGAGGATGCCGTCGCCCGCGAGCCAGGACTGTGTATGCATATTGTCCGAGGGCTCAACTGTATGTTTGTATACGCCGGCGGCCACGGTCTCCGGAGAAGCGCTATAATTGCAGAACCCCAGGGCCGTGCATATGATGGATTCCATGCCTCTATACACGGCCTCCATTGCCACTGGCCCGCCCACAAGTTTACTTATCACATCACTTGCGCCGTATCCGGCTTTGTGGCGGATTACATTATCCAATTCCTTCTCAACATCCCTGGCCAGGCCCTCCGTAAGGAGGGGAAACTGATCCTCGGCCACGCATTCTATCGGCGTGCCGTAATCAGACTGATCCGCCTCCCTCTTCCACGCCGCCAAAGATGAAAATCCCGCGCCGGTAGTCATGGTAAAACCTCCCTTCTGTCAGTTAGCTCTTAGCCGTTAGCTATTAGCTATTAGGCTGTCCTTCAGCCTATTCCTTACTCTTTACTGCTTACTGCTTACTCCTTATTCCTTACTTCTTTCTCTTACGCCAACACTGATGCTGCCCTTGCATTGGTGACATCGATTTCCACTTCGCAATCCACCGTGCCGTCATGGGTCCATGTTGCGCCATCGTCAACGACCGTGTCCAGATCCGCCGTTGGCCAGACAGGCTCGCCTCCGTCCGAGTTACCGGCAGAACTGCAAACGTATTTAAAACCATTCTCGGTGGCAAGCGGCACCACGACGTCGCCCAGGGCGTATGCCGTTGTCGCCGTCCATACGGCGCGCGTAAAGGTACCGGTCGCCCGGCTTGCATCCCTGAAGCATGTGCTCTCGATGCTCTGCTCGATGAGACCGGGGCCGCCTATGGGGGCCTCCGCCTTGTCGATCTTGAGCTCCGGGGCGTGGATGTCAAATACATAATTGCCGGAGGCAAACTTGAGATACGCGTTGAGCTTGGTATCGCCGTCCCGCCAGTCCAGGTATGTATCCGCCTCATAGCGTGGCACGGCAAACTTGAGGGTTACGGCCCTGAAACCGTTTCTCTGCGGCTCAAGGATCGTGGTTGCGCGGTTATCAAATTGGTCGACGGCCATATTGTTGTTGATCAGGAGCTCAAAGCTGTTGATCCCCACCTCGGCCTCACCGGCCAGGTCGGTTGCCTGTGCAGCTATCTTAAATTCCAGGTCGCTAAACATGATCTTCGCCGCATCATCTTCCGTGCTCAGGGCCAAAAGTATGGCTGCGGTGTTTGTGGCGGAGGCCAGATCCAATGCCTTAGCCACACCGCTGATTTCAAAATCCAGGGGTTTGTTTGCCTCGCCGGATATCTTGATTGTGTTGATCTTACAGCCCGCATACTCCCACACGCTCACGCCCTTGTAGGCCGCCGCCGTAAAGGAATAGTCGATATTTTTCGCCAGTGAGTAGGTGTTGTCGTAGAGCGCGGCGTTTGCAATCGGCGGACCCGCGTGGCCCAGGGCGGCCGCGATCACAAAATCAAGATCCTCGTATGTGAGCTTGCAGGGGATGGTAAAGGGATACATGGTGTTTCCCGCAATGCTCGATCCTATGCCTGCCTTGCCACGTAGCACCTCGTCCGCGTGTTTCTCGATCTCGTTGCCGAATGACTCCGACACAAACGGGATCGACTCGGTCACGGCAATGGCCGTGCCATAAGCGGCTTCCTTTTTAATGCCGAGAATTCCTTCAAAACCTTTTCCTATTGTCATGATATTTCCTCCTTTTTAATTTGAAATTTGATACTTGAAACTTGCAATTAGAAAGAGTTTCAACTATCAATTTTCAATTATTCATTATCAATTATCAATTATCTTTAAAGCCTCGTATACCGCATGGTGATGATCTTCATCTGTATCGCCGTGTCATCGTCCGCGAGAAGCTCGCTCTCGCTCTCCCCCACGGGCCAGGCAATGTCGGCCTGTCCGGACAGTAGATTGTTTTTGAGTGCCGCATACACCGCCGCCATAAGATCCAGGACGCCCAGCTTGGTCGTGGATGTATCGCCCATGATGGACGCCTCCGGCTTGTGGAGCTGCACATATATAATTATTTTGACATCGAGTTCGTGCTTCTCCTGGATGTTGGTCTGCATCTCATACGCGATAGACCCATCCTTGATTCCCGCCGCCGGAAACTTAACGGATGAGGGAATCAGCCGCTCATCCTCGGTCACGAATATGTCGCTGTTTCGGATCGTGGTCAACGATGTTTGAAGCTGTGTTTTTATCGCTTTTATCAGGGCTTTCATTGTGTTACATAATCCTCGAATATTCGTTGAAATACCCGCCAGTCCGCGTCCTGGACCACCAGGAAGGGTCGTTTCGGCATGGTCAGATTCATCTGTCTTGTATGTGCGCTGACAAGCACATGCCGAGGGGCGATTGCCTTTCCAAATGCCGTGTCCATATAGCGCCAGAATTTATTAACCTTGACATTCTTATTTATCTTTCCGCCAAGCTGATGAATGGCCCCGGACTTTACAACTGTTCCCGCGGTAAGGCTTGTTTCATCGGCCTTGACTGTGATGGAGTTCTTAAGCACTGCGGTATCCACCAATGTCTTTCCGCCGCCCGTTGCCGCCGCCCTTTTCGATGTCTTCCACCGCATGGGCCGGCCGCCGGTCTTGAAGTTTTTGCCTATCGAGCGCAACCATACCAGCCCGCACTCTTTGAGTGCCTGCTTGGGCTTTTCAAGGCGACCTATTATCTCGCCGATGTTTCGCTTGAGCTCTGTATCGTCTAAATTTAGTTTGAGTGAAATCATTAAAAACCGTGTAGTGTGTCCCTGGTAAAGAGCCTGGGCGACTGGTCTATATCCAGTGTGTTTGCCTCGGCGGGACTTCCGTCCGGGTCGTTTGCCCCGAGAGTGGCGATGCCTTTTGCCACATCTTTCAAAAATCGTATGGCATCGGTGTATCGCTTTTGTCGATCCTCGGGCACGCTTGTGCGCCGGGCATAGAGATTGTAGATGGCCAGATCCACCGAGACTTTGCGAATTATTGCCGGGACCGTGGCGAATGGGGTTGCATACCGTGCACCGCAATAGCCGTTGATCTCCGCGTCCGCGTCCGCAATGGCGCGGGTCACGGCGTCCGCGTCGACCGCGCCGGCGTCCGCGTCGTCGGTGAGTTGGACAAGAATATCACTGTCCATTTGCTCCAGTATATCCGCCTGTGTGCTGTATGCCATTATACGATCCCCTTACTTCTGAGGCCTTCTTGAATACTTTCCCAGGCCCGGTCTCGATCCGCGGCGGAAATATCTTCCTCCATTATCTCCTCCATTGCCGAAACCAACGGTTTGCCGTCCCCGGTTGTCTTGCCCCGTAATATCGCCTCTCGTGCCGCGGCTATCAGGGGATCCTCTGGCTGCGCCGGGGCAACGTAAACCGCATGTTCCAATATACCGGGCTCGGAGTCATCGGGCGGTTGTCCTGTGTCTTCGTCAACCGTAACCTCCACGATTAACATGGGCTCCGCTTTTAATATCGCAAGCTCTTTTTTCGAAAACCGATCATCATTGTGCTCGACCGGGTCCTTTGGATGTGCTATGCCGCAGCGCCGGAAATTATGTCGTTTACCTGCTATTTTTATCATAGTCTTGCTCCTATTGGCCCGCGCCAGTACTCCGGCGCGGGCACTATCACTGGGTTGTTAGCTTTCCAGGCCGAAGGCCGTCCTCTGTCCTCCGTCCTCTGTCCTCCGTCTATCACGCCCCGGTACTGCCGAACGATAGCTGCCAGAGGCCATAGCCACCGGCCGCCCGTGCCTCGGCGCCGAATCGGAATTTCTTCCGCATAAATACGTTGTCGGTTTCCTCCGTGGTCTGCTGCACGAAAACGGGTTTTTTCCGCTCCTGATATACGAAAGGCTTCAGGGGGCGGTTGGTTACATGGAGCATCCACTGAGTCGCGCTCGTAATGCGGGGATTTAGCAATAGTCTCGCCGTGCCGTGGTACGGGTTCGGGCTCTGGTCGGTCAACTTCGCGTTTTCGAGTATGAGCCTTCCCGTGGCCTCTAACGCCGGTCCGACTTCAAGAACATTCGGGATAAGGGCCAACGGCCTTCCCTCGTCATCCTTAAAGCTCATGATCGCCAACCGGGCTGCGCCATAACTCGCGGTAGCTGCCGCGGTGGTAGCCGCTGAAAGAGCGACCGCGCTTACGTTGCTCACGCTGGCGCCCGCCACATCGTGATCATTGTCGTAGAAATATTGCCCATCAAAGCAATCGGTTGCAAAGGCGTTATTTTTCAGGGTCGCGTCGAGCTCGTCCGGGAGCTGCTTCGCGCTGTAGCCCGCCTCCTGTGCCTGCGGTGCATAAATGCCCACGTTATCGTCATCAATATCGTTACGATCCACCTCTATCGTGGCCTCCCAGTCATCATTGACCACCGTATACTTGAATGCCTCCAGGTCTTTAATAACCTTGTCGCCCAGCCATTTGCGCATTTTGGGAAATCTCGACAGCCAGGCATAGTCGTTCTGGCCGGACCCGCTGGGGACCAGCATAGTGGTTTCTTGCCACACCGCCGGGGCCGCGTCGAATGCCTTGTTAAACGTGGTTTTCAGATTGATGAAAACCGACTCTATATTCGCTCTATTTACTATCATAATATTCCTCCTTTTTTTTGTTATCCATCCGTCGAAAAACTACGTTGAATATCTATTACGATGTTACGATGTTAATGCCTTGCGTTTATACTCGATCCACTGGGTGAGCATGATGACATCATCCGTGCCGAGCGTCCCGTCCTTGGGCTGCAGGGTCAGTTCTATTGCCGCCGGATATGCTGCCAGGTTTGCCAGTGCCAGGGTCAGGGTGACGTGCTGCACGGTCTTTGTCGCGGAGACTCCGACCATCGCATCGGTATCGCCCCCGAAATCCGTGTCCGCGTCATAGAGCGCGGCCACCACATTGTTATATGCAACCACGGTGAACTTGGTGTCATCGGCATCGGTTGCGCCGACCTTGGCCGCCAGTATATGAACCACCGCGTTGGCGGTGACATCCATATCGGGCGGGACCATAGCCTTGGTTGCGACCGCCGTGGGATTGGGGTCATTGTTCCACCGGACGCCCATCCCCTTCGCCGTTACGCAAAAGCCAGGCAGGGGATTGGAGGCATTCGAGAACGCCGCCAGTGGTACCCCTGCATCGGTGATGGTGGGCATGGGGATATCGATGATGCCCTTGGTTGTTTTAATATGCTGGTAGATTTCCTGCATCATCCCCTCCAGATCTGTCTCGGTGGTAAATAAACCGGCGTCCGCGCCGCTGATGGCGCTTGCGGCGTGTGCCCCGGTTGTGTCCGCGATATGCGTGGCAACGTCTGCCTGGCGTATGGCAGGCTCTATGTCGATCCACGCGTGGGTTGTGTCGATATATCCCGCGATGATCCCGCAAAAGATATCGTGAGTGGTATAGGCCGTAATGTCCACGGTCTGATCGTCCACGAGAAAAACATTATCCCCCACGTTTGCGATAGTAATTGCCGTATCGAGAAGGGCTTTAATCAGGCCCCTCCGGCGCAGGACTACTTGCTCGTCGCCGTCCGATCCGCCGGAGTTATCTACCTGCTCGGTGGCCACGCCCTGAAATATCAGGCCCGCGGTATCCGCGCCCGGTACTGCATATCCATCGGCGGCCACGCATACAAACGAGCCTCCATAGATGGTATCCGCGGCGGACACCTCAAAGGCCAGCTCCACACCCTCGGTGTATTGCAGACTCTTGTCTTCTGTTAATGCTGTCATAATCGTTCCTCCTTCTGTTTGTTATCTATTATGTCCTGATTCCATCTCCCTGATGACCAGGATCATGCGCCAAAGGACGCCAAATCCTCCGCCGTATTACCAAACTGTTTGGCTATAAGCAGGGCGCCGTCCGTAATAGCGCCCGGTTTATCCTCTGGACCCGGGGCAATATCGCCGACGGGGATTACGCTGCCCGGTGGCCGCGAGAGCACGATGAGTTTAAATTGATCTGGGCTATTTAGGGCCAGATCCCGTGCCCATTTGTCCAGCTCGTCGGGAGAGGTTTTGCCTTCCTTGAGGGCCATCGACACAAGACCTTCCTGTTTCATCCCGCTCAGTTCCGCGCGCAGGCTTGTGACCTCCAGGCTCAACTCCTGGGCCGGTTTTTGTGCCGCGCGCAGGTCCGTGATGCTCTTAAGAACAACCTCTTTTTTTGCGTCGGTGCCCAGCTTTAGCTCATGCATAACCTCTCTACAGGCAATTACTTCCACCTGCTTTGACGCGGCCAGTTCAAGCTCCGTGTTTTTGGCCACGACCGCCTCTACGGCCTCGACCACCTTTGCCTCGTCGGCATTGTCCGCCAACTTGCATATCTTTTTAAGCTTCCCTATCGTCATCTTCTCCTCCTCTTGACCCGTGTTAGGATCATTTTTAAGTTTATATTCACTGTTCATTTTTGCCGTGATCGGTTGCAGATGGTTGATCTTAGGAAAATTAGTCAACGCAATGCTATCGATTACCACGACCCTCTGGTCCGCCAGCCGCACCCAGAAAACGGGGGAAAAATAACGGTACTCCCGCTTGGCGATATACTCCCTCGCCTTTTCCGTCCACTCTACCGTCGCCCACAATCCCTCGGTTCCCTTTTTCAGGAACGCGCGCACCCAGCCAGCGGCCGGGGCTTCTTTTCCGGTAAGGGTCTGGTGTTCATAGTCGATGACCAGGTCGTTTCCCCGGCGGTCAAACTCCGCGATAATGGAATCCATTGCCATATCATCCACAAATGCATCCTTATCGCCCTCGATTTGTACCGTCCCCGAGGGCAACACCTGAAATTCAGTGGGAGTCCCCTCGATCGCCTTTAAAATCAAATGTACTTTCATAGTATTTCCTCAATTTCAGTTATCACCACAGAGACACAGAGTTCACGGAGAATAATAATTTTTAAACACTGCTTATCTTTTTTCTTTCCAATTTCTAATTTCTAATTTCCAATTTCATCTTCAGTCGGTTTATGATCCCATCCCTCGTCAGGGATCAGGGGTCTGGCCGGCATCCTTTTTCCGGTTGCCGGGTCTACCGGCTCGATTAATTCCCCGGTCGGGTCGTGTGTCTCTATTGTAAGATTCTCCTCCTCGGCCGCGTATTTGTGTACCGCATGGACCGTGCACCGGCAGTTAAAGCCGTTGGGCGGATACCAGGTATCCCAGAAGGAATGATCCTCCGGGAAAACCTTGCCATCCAGGGCCGCGTGTGTCGGCCTGGTGCGGCTATCCATCACCGCGTCGTATTCCCAAAAGGGAAACCTCTCCGCCTGGTCCTTCATCTGCTTGTACCGCCCGGCCTGATAGGCCGTCTGTACATTGGTCCGAAAGATAGTCTGCACCCGCCAGGGCGTCATGTCCGGTGGCGTATCCCAGCCCCGCGCCTGAAAAATATCATCCAGCCGGTCCCGGAAATCACTCAGTGTCTCGCCCTCCGTAATGGCCGCGCTGATGGCGCCATGAATATCCTCGATAATATCCTTCGCCGCCACATCGGCCACGGTAAAAGCCGTGCGCCGCGCCCCCTCTTCCAGGGCATAATATTCCTCCGCCGCCAGGGGCAAAAGCCCCTCAAAATATTCCCGCGCCTCATCAAACGGCAATGGTGTTAATTCGATTGTCATAATATCCAGTTGTCAGTAGCCAGAGGCCAGGGATCAGTATTTTTCCGTCCTCCGTCCTCTGTGCTCTAACCTTTGAGCTTTGAGCTGTTAGCCAAGAGGCATTGCCTCCTGTGCAAGCCGCCCCACCGCTGTCTCGCAATCTTTTTCTGATATTTCAATCCCTATTGCCTTGCGCCCTAATTTTTTACCAGCTACAAGGGTTGTGCCTGAACCCATTGCAAAGTCCAGCACCATTTCGCCTTCGTTGGTGTAGGTATTGATAAGGTATTCCATAAGTGCTACTGGCTTTTGGGTGGGGTGATTTACAAACTCCTTTGAGTTGGGCCGCAAAGAATTTATCTCCAAAACGCTACTTGGATTCTTCTTGTTTGCATCATATTTATTAGAATTAACCTCTATATACTTTAAGCCAGTTTGTGCGCTTCCAGAATTATGGAAACTGTAATTAGAACTTTGCGCTTGTTTTATCCGGTTACTAAGCCTTGTAACCATTTCCTTATTATACAAGGACTGTCCATCACAAAAAACTATAATGTTTTCATGATACTTCATGGGTTGTTTATTTGCCAAGGCAATATTTGAAGGATTTGATTTCTTCCAAATCCATTCATATTTAAACATCCCCATATTAGAGCTTATTAGGGTCGTGGTGAACGGTTGGGATGCAGTCATTACAATCGCACCATTAGGCTTGATAATTCGCTTCAGTTGCTCCCACATTGGTTCAAACGGTATAATCGAATCCCAAGCACAAGCAGTCGTGCCGTAGGGCGGATCTGCCATTACCATATCAACAAAACCAGTAGGGATATCCGGCATTATCTCTAAGCAATCCCCGTTATAGATCGTAATGCCGTTATGGTCGTAATATGGTTTCATCTTTTCTTCCCAATTTCCAATTTCCAATTTCCAATTTCATCTTCTTCCCCTACTCCCTCACACTCAGCCTCCCATACAACTCCGCCACATACACGGAGCGTGCAAGGAGCTCCTCCATTTCCTTCCGGTCCATTTCATCGTAGAGCGCGGAGAGCCCGTCACGGATCTCCTCCAGGGATGTGGCCCGTGCAATTAGTTTTTTTACCGGCTCCTGAAGGCCTGACATGGCCGTGGCTGCACGATCCATGCTCTCCCCTACCAAACCCTCTATTGTCTCCTGTTCAGGCGAAAATGGGGTCTGTTTCGCGATAATGTGTCTGTCCTTGGCCGAGGTCATGGTTGATTTTTGCGCCGGGGCATCCAATGTCGTCTCTCCCTTTTTAGGGAGGGGGATCTTGAACCTCTCCGATACATGCTCCGCGGACATGGGCTGGTTGATCTCACGGAGATTTTTGTATACCTCGGAGAGGTCCTTGAGATCCTCCGCTGTCTCGAATCGGAATTTGAACCACGGCAGGGGTTTATCCCATCCAAAATTATAGCCCACGAGGGGGCGTATAAATTGTGAACGATATGTCTTGGCGAGAGACTCTTCATCCGCCTTGATGAGATCATGCCGCACCAGGTCCTGGGCATCGTCGGCCCCAAGCCTGCCTGGGGTTCCCTCCGTGGTCGCGGTCTGGCCCAAAATCGCCTTTGACATTTCCTTGTTGCAGAATTCCGCGAGTACCTCGTAGGTATTATCCCTGCCCGCATACTTGGCGACCTCGAGAAATTCAATCTCGGTGTTTTTTGAGATAATTCCGGCCGCGTCACTTCCCAGGCTTCGGATAGCGGAGATAAGTGCCTCCTTGTCTTCCTTGCCCGCGCTCGAATCATATTTTCCAAGCCGCATGGGCATACCGAAGATCTCCGTGAATGCAACCCAGTCCTTGATGGCGTAGTTCTTGAACAAATACATCCAGGCACACGTTCTGAGTATGCCGGCCCTGGTGTCATAGCCGGATCTGGCCTTGTATCGGTGATACAATAATTTGAACGCGGGCATCTCCTCGCCCTTGACCTGCTCGGATTCCGTGATGATGCGCGGCATCTCGTATTGTTTTTCCCAGAGGCCTTTTTCGTAATCGGAATAAAAGAGGGCGCGCTTCTGGTGGATCCAGTTGAGCCCGCTGATTACCGCCTGTTTCCCTTGGACATCCCACATGACCTCGGACAGGGCAAAGCCCTTCCCAATGGCATCCAGCAAATTCAATTGGGCGTCGTCAAAATCCGTTATTGCCGCAATCACATCGGTTATAAAATCCCGGATCTTGGTGTCCTCGGCGCTGTTTGAATACGGCAGGATCTCATACTCCAGACCCTGGACCGCGTTTTTTCTTGTCTGCATCTGGGAAAACAGATGTGTGTCTTTTTCCTCCATCTCCTCGTATAGCTCCGCCTGGCTGTAAAGATCCCCGGCGTCCGCGTTCTTAAGAATAGTTGTCAGACCTTGCGGGGTTAAACCCTGGCTCGGATATCCAGACCACCTGTCCCGGATTGTGGTGACCGCGATCTCCCGCGTCTCCGGTCGCTTTTTTATTTTGATCTCTCTACCAAACTGATCTACAATCATTTAATATGCTCCCTGCATCGCCGTGAACCGGCGGGATATTACTGTTTTATATTCTATGATGCCGGCGGGTGTACTTGCCGCATGCACGGCAAGGGTCTTGGCCCAGAAATGATCGGCGTGGCCCGTGGCCTCGGTCTTTTCCGCGTCAAACCGGAAATGTTTGGTGGTTGTCGGATATTTTTTTACACTGTGCAGTGAACTCCGGATCGTGCTGTCGGACGGAATCCGGCTGCCGATATCCTCGAAATTCTGCTTGATACCGATGGCCAGTACCTCCTTATTCTCCGCTGTAAATGGGATACCCTCGACCTTATATTCGCCGAATCGATCCTGGGCGCCCTCGGCGATCTGCGCGCCGATGCCGGTCTCATCTATACAGGCGCGAATAAATCTCGGGATGGAAAGAATCGTATACAGTACCTGCTCTTGAATAAAAAACGGGGTTCGTTTTAGTTCAACCACCGCGGCACATTGCAGTATATTGTCTATTTCCTGATCCACCCAGATCACCGACAAATCCTTTTTTCTGCCTATATCCATGCCGACATGGAGGCCCCCTAAAAATTTTATCTTGGCGAGGACGTGTAACGGCAGGGCCGGCTTTATCTTTGTTTGTTTATAGAGTTTGTAATTTTCCGTTGCGGCGGCTATGAGATCCGCCACCCAGGAAGGCTCTTTCTCTATGCGTACATCCTCGACGGATGAGATCAAATCATGGCCGAGCCATGCGCTCACCTCATCCGACGGCACGCACTCGAACTCTTCCTGCCACGCGTCGTCGTCATTGAGGGCAAGCCTGAGGTCTTCCGGCTCGATGGGTGCCCCTTCCTCATCATGGAGTTCAAGGCCCATCTGTATTGCCTGATAGATATTTACAAAGTGCTTGGACCATCCGCCCCGTTCACCGACATTCTCAAAGTCGGCGCCCGTGAATCGCTGCTTTGTGGGAGCGCCGAAAAACAACTCATAAAATTTATTGCTCTTTCCCTTGAATGTAGAAATAATCCGAATCTTATACCCACGGGTGACCGTGGGAAACATGGCCTTCCATATTTCGCGGCTGTCCCTATGCAGGGCAAACTCATCCAGCAGGATATTCGCGGACCATCCGCGGGCCGTGTCCGGGTTCGCGGGAAGCCCGATAATACGAGAGCCGTTTGGCATCACGATCTCAAGTTGTTTGTAGACCGTATCCTTATCGACCCAGTATTCGCCCTCCAATTCCTCGATCACCTTGCCGACCGCACGTGCGTGCATCGCGGCCTTGCTCATTAACTCCTTGCTCTGACGCTCGCCCGCCGAGAGAAACACCCACATGTCTTTCTGCTCCGCGCAGTCCAACACGGGCTCCAGGGCGCCGCTGAATGATTTGCCGCCCTGCCGGGTAATGACGCCGATCTTAAACCGGCTGTGATCCTGCACCCAGTTTTTCTGGTAGTCCGTTAGGTTTACCGCCGGATCAACGGAGCCCATAAACCTGCTCCTTTATGAATTTAATGAGTTCCTTGGGGTCCATCTTTTCCTCCGGCTCTCCGTCGGGAGAATCAACCTTGTCTTTCCCCTTGCTTATCAATACCTTTTCCAGGGCCACCAGTGCATATATCACCTGCGGATCAAGGGTATTCAGGGCCTGCGTCAACATCTTTGTGCGCAGGGTGCTCAGGGTGCCTTGGAAGGTTTCTCGATCCTGGCGATAGTCTTTGCGCTTTGTTTTCCAGCCATCCTTTGTGGACCACTGCTTCAGTGTCTGGACGGATATGCCGGTCCGCTCCGAGACCTGCTCCAGAGTGAGGCCGTCGATTATGTAGAGCTCCTCTGCCTGATCTCTGCGCTCTAAGGACTCGGTCATATCCGTTATCTCCCCAGGGCCTTTTTAATGGCCGTGATGTCGTGTAATGTGTCTCTGAGCTCCAGCAACGCCTTTTCCAGGTTTGCCATTTCCTGGGATGCCAGCTCGATGTTGAGCTCTTCCACCGGCTCGAATGGATCCAGTGTATCCCGCAGGGATTTAACAAGACCATCGGCGCCGAGGCGTAATTGTTTGGCCTCCAGCTCTTTTTCGGAAAGCCGTCCCTTGTATTTTAATATCTCGCTCAAATTGTTACCCCTTTTGCCTTTTTATCCAGGCGCACCATCGGACAAAACTGGTTGCCTTTTACGTCGCTGTCCATTCGTGTGATCGCCTGGGTATTCATGATGACAACTTCTTTGAGATCCGCTGCCAGGTTCTTGTAGTCTCTAACCAGGGCCACGTTGCTTTCATACATGCGGCGCATCTCCGCCATATCCGATTTGTACTGATTGAGAATGCTGTAAACCTTGCGGCTGTCGATATACCAAAGAATTATTATTAACATGAGTACGAGCCCGACGAAACCATAGGGCTTTGCGTTTTGTAGTGTCTGCGATAATACGGCGGTTTCCATCCATTACTCCTTTTTCCATAATCTATAATTATGATATGTACAGCCCCAGCCAATTGCCGCCCAGGTGCCAAGAATATACGGTCGATATTTCTCCGGTGCATAGTGAGCGAGGAGCATCACGCCGATGATCTCGATTGCCGTAAGCAGGCCCAGAGCCCCATCGGAGGGATGATCCTCCAGAAATAAATTCGTTTCCTTGTACCGGCCCGTGTCAAGCATGCGCTCCGTGATCGCCGTATCCGCGATAGAGCCTGTAATGGCAATAGTGCCAAGGGCCTTATCCCGGAGAGACCACTTTGCCGGTATGGATGCGCAGGAGAAGATAAACGGCAAAATTAATATAAATGCTAAGTATTTGATATAACTCATATAATTGCTTCACTTTAATTTTTAATCTTTAACTTATTACGTCCCCAGGCACTGATGCCGAGTATCGCGCCGGGCACGCCAAAGAGCGTGGTGAACGCGCCGACCAGCAGGGGAATCATACCGATGGCCTGCGGGTTGCTGCCGGTCACCGCCTTATATCCCAGTACACAGACAAACACCGCGACCACAAGAAAGGTAGTCCCGGAGATAAAGCCCCAGTAGGGCCTCCAGGCCCATTGTGCCCAATGCTCGCTTTTAGACTCCGCCTGCATGGTCTGATTAACGGCCATGATCTGTTGTGTCTCGCCGGCTAATCGTAATTCCTCGCCACGGACGATGAGCCTCTGGAGTTCTATTTTATTATTTGATTCTATTTCCCGGAGCCTGGTAATGGCCGCCGGATCCGTGGTCATCATCTCAAGAATTTTATTCGGCTGAATCTCATCCGAGGTAAGTCCCAGGGCGGAAGACAAAAGTCCGGATACACCGGCCCCAATAGCGCCGCCTGCCGGTCCACCGAGTACCGCGCCAAGCAAAGGCAATCCCTTACTCACAAACGCCGAACCTACTTCCTTCCAGTCCATGATCCCCCTCACGTTTTATTCACCACAGAGACACAGAGTTCACAGAGTAAATATCTTTTTTTTATAATTTTTTTTATTCTCCGTGCCCTCTGTGTCTCCGTGGTGAGTATTTTAGTATGACCAGAACTGATGCAGATTAAACCCTGCCACGGGTTTCATTCCCTTGCATCGTTTCTTGTTTGCAAATAATTCCGAGGCCTTAATAATATCCGTGGTCATATATCCATTGTCGAGCACCCAGAAATCATCGTCGGTAAAATGATACAGTCCGGTCATATGTCCCTGACCGTTGCCTATCAGGATGGCCATGCCTATCTCCAGATCCGGAAGACCCGCATCCAGCATCTTGCGCCACATTGCCACTGCCTGGCCGTCGCAATCATCGGTCTTTAGCTTGATAACCCGATCTGATATCGCCCAGAAATCAGTGCGGCCATAAACAACCTGGTCGGAATTCCATTTTATATTCCGTAGCACCCAGTCGTGGGCCTTGCGGATCTTGTCAAAATCGTAGGCACCCTCCTGAAACGTCTTTATTTCCTGCATTCCGAGGCTTACCATTTCCCGAGCCTGCCAGTTCAATATCTTTCTTTCATATCCCGTGCGGCGTGTGCCACGTTCATACGATATTTTCTTCCTGATCCCTGGCCTCTGCCGCCTGGTCCCTGATCTCTGACCCCTCATTCGGGCCATCATTTCCCTCACGCGCTCCATCATAGTCATGCTGTCCTCCGTCATCTGTCCTCTGTCTTCCGTCCTCTGTCCTCTGTCCGCTACGGCACTATATTCCCGCCGAAAAGACTCCCCACTCCCTGGTCTTTCGCGGCATCCCACGGGCACAGCACAAGTTTACTCCCCAAATCCATGTCCGGTGGTCCCGCCTCGGTGGATGGTCCACCACAGCCGAACTCGAATGCATGGTTTAGACTAAAATCCCCATTGCCCCGCTGATCAAAATTATATATGGCAATGCCGTGAATCCCGTCGCCCACCTGGTGCTCGACCGCGGCCACATTAAACCGGCCCGATCCCTGGGCGCCGACTCCGTACAGGCCGGAGATCATATCGCCGGAGGATGCCATCTCAAGGCCTCCATATGTATTGAATGATGATCCGCCCGCGCCCGCGCAGCAGTTCTCCTCACTCACCCGGGTTGTACCCACTTTCTCCGTCATATTAATATGAGATCCTTTGTCCGCCGGATCCGGTGCATGCGCGATGGATGTTTCGATCATAGCGTCTTCCGAGGAAAAGGAATTATAGACACTCACCTGGCCGCCGTGGCCGAACACATCGAGCTGGTAGCGCTCCTGATCATACACACCCTCCACCCGATTATTCGCGTCGCTCGCATTTGCGTTCACCTTAAACATGCCTGTATTGTTGATCTGTGTCTGACCCTCCACGGAAAATCCGTAGGCCCAGCTAATACACAGGGCAACGATAAAAAGGCCGATAACGGCCCCGATTATTGTTTTCATTGCATTCCTCCTGTTGTGGTTATCCATGATGTTTTCCTTTATTAATAGATTACAATCGATAAAATTTATGCCCGCCGATAGTTAATTGGGACTTCCGATCCTTCGCCCACGACGGTTCACCCATCAATGTATGTGCATAATAATGATTCGCGCCATCCGTAATGTCCCCATACCAATCATACAGACTCCCAAAAGAGGAAAGTTTACATTCGCGCCACCATATATCCGCCGGTCGGACAATAAAGCATTTCGTCCATAGATCCTGCGGGATCTCTCCGTCCGAGGGGATGT
>Ga0307928_10000936_pt1 | contig 21883 bp, 28 predicted proteins | sample AceLakmetagen232_FD_201815 | JGI IMG/M metagenome (GOLD analysis project Ga0307928, IMG submission 201815) | Saline water microbial communities from Ace Lake, Antarctica - #232 | ecosystem: Environmental > Aquatic > Non-marine Saline and Alkaline > Saline | place: Antarctica: Ace Lake... | reverse complement strand
GACCTCAGTTCCATATCCCACGTGCGAGTCCAGGTCGTAGGTCACGCCGCTGTGCTTGAGCCCGACGCCATACCCGGCGGCGTAGTCGGCCCAGCCCATACGAGCGTTGCCGCCTGGCGCACAATTTAGGAATAGTTGTGTGCGCTTGAACGCTATCGAACTGGTGAGGATCGATCGGTTGATGAACTCGCCAAAGTAGTGCTCTTGCCCGCCTTCGACGCCGGGTAGATATTGTGTTTCCCAGTTGAATTGAAAGTCCTTGATGGGGTGCGTCTCGCCATCCAACCCGGAAGGGACTAGGAAGCTTTCCAGCGCCGGGTGGCCGTCAATGGCCCGCCCCAGCGCACACACGCACCGTAAATAGCCAGCGGTCCAGTCATAGCTGGCCCAGTTGGGCATAGCCGCTGTGTAGGTGTCGCCTTCGTACTCTGCGGTTATGAGAATGTCCGCCGCGTAGCCCGTGGGCGTCCAGGTCATGAAATACCGCGCCCCTACAACGTCGCTGGTATACGCCAGCACTTGGTATTGCACACTCACCCCGCGTCGCTCTGCCTCGTCCAGCATGGCGATGACCTTGTCAAAATGATACGTGCCGCGCGGGTTCTCTAGCTCATTCCAGCCGTCCCATGTGCACCACACGCCCTCGTCTGGCATCTCGCCAAACATCGGGCCGATGCCCGACGTAACGGGCTTTTTCAGGATCGGCACCAACGGCGTAGCAATGTTTGAATCGTAGCCCGTGCCCGCGCTAACTTTGATGTACAAAAACGCTAGCAGGAGCACGAGCGCCAATAGAGCTATTAGCACATCGAACGCCAGACGTTTCACGCTACGCCTCCTCTGGGAACTTCACATAGCCGTTCTCGGCGCCATGGCCGCAACACGCGCCAATTGCACCGGGGATGTGTCCAAGGCAGGCATCATAGCCCTCTGGCGTTGGTACGCGGCCACACCTAGCGCAAGCCCGCATCTCGTCTATCGGCTCGCCTGTGTCGTCATAAATCCATACCCCGCTTACATAGGTAACGGGCCAGCCGCGCGCATAGCTGTGTGCGCTCATTCGTCATCCTCCTCTAGCAGATCGCCAAGCCCCCACAAAATCTCGGGCTTGATGTCTCCCTCGCCTAGCTCGCTCAGTTTGATCGTGTGCTTGCATTCAATCTCATTGGCCATAAGCTCAGCGTTAAATGTCTGGAATGCAGCCGCCGCCTCTGGCGTTGGGAATAGCACGCGGTTATCCGAGGTCATCAGGTTACCGCTCTCGTCCTTTTTCCCAAATGTATCAAGCCCCTTCATGCGCTCAGCTTCGACGTCTTGCGCGCGGGTCTCTAATTCCCGTCCCAACGCGCGGACTTTCATCGCTACCGCGACTGGCATCATTCGCCTTGCAAGTGCCCGTGTTGCCTCAAGAGCCGCCGTCGCCTGTTCGTTGCTCAGTTTCATGGTCTCCCTTTCCTACGAATACCCTAGTGCTGCCGTTGCCGCGCCCCCCGCCAGGTTGTGATAGTGCTCGTAGCCATCGAGATAGCCTACCACGGTGGCCCCGGTGCTTTCTGTCTCATACACCTTCAGCCAGGCTCGAAACCCCCCTGCCGTGAATGTGTCTGTATATCCCGTAAACAACGTCGACTTCATTGTGCAACGAACGCCGTTACCGAACATCACCGTCTTGTCGCCGTTGTTGCTCATGATCAAACCCTTGCCCGCTGTGTTAACAGTCAAGTCCCCGGTAAGATTGCCCTCCACCCCATAGATCGTTGACCACTTTTTCGCCGCTGTGCCTAGCGTATCAGAGTTGTCCGCTGATGGCAAGAAGTCCACGCTGACCTCTAGGTCGCCAGCCACCTCGTCTAATACCGCAGCGCCGATGGTCACAGTCGTGGAGAAATCACCCGCGAGGCTGTTAACGCTTTTCCAGCGAAGGGCTGCGGTGCCTAGATCAATGTCGTCGGTCACGGCCGGGAACATAAATCCGTTCTGGACGCTCACCTGGTTCACGCCCGCCGAGGCAAGCTGGATGCCCAGCCCATCGGCGCTGATCATAAACGCAGTTCCGGTGTCAGTCAGGTAGTTCCCCGCGTTCCCAGACTCTAGCCGCGTTGCCCTAATATACCCGCTAGCATCGGTGGCTACAATTGTGGACGCTGCACTCACCGTGGTTGTGGTAATGGCGTGAGTGTGGTTTAGTCCTGCGACGTTCCCAGTTGCCGCCGTTAGCGTGCCTGGCAGGCTGACGGGGCTGTCCTTCCAAACCATCTGAATGGTACCGGCGGCTGTGGACACGCCCATCACCTGGTTGACGTTGGCAGGCGGGGCTAGCGGAGGCCGATAGGTGGTGCCCTCTAGCGTAAGCAAAGCCGCAGGCTTCCAGTAGCTGTGCCCTTCTTCGTCAACCACCCACCCGGTGACCCCACCTAGAGGCGCGTTAGTAGTTAGAATCTGATGGAAATGTCCCTGGTCGCCTGCGTTGGCCCAACGCAAATGCGAGCCCCCGGCCGCCATATCGCTGGTTAGGTCGCCTGCCATATTGATGTTATGGATACCGACGCTGCCCCCTGCATAATCGCCCATACTGTAGAAACGGAACAGCATCTGGAGAAAACCGCCGCCCGTGTAGCCCCCAACGTTCCCGGCCGCGTCCACGTAAAACAGATCGGCCGCGCCAGCCTCTTTAATGCGGAGCTCATCCCCCATCGTTTTTTGGCGCAAAAACGCGGTACCGGTAACGTCTCGATACCACGGCCCCTCGATCTGGATAGCGTCAACCGTGGCGCCGTTGACCGTGGTGTCAACTTTGGTTGTCGAGATGCCATGGCCGTCGCCGAGCACGGGCACGGTTCCGTCAATCGCCACCATGGCGATTACATCGTCATCGTCGCGAAGGCCAACAAAGAAGTTGAGCGCAGGCGGCAACGCCCCGCCGCCCCCGCCCTTGTCCATGATGTCAGGCTCTGGGTCGCCGAACGTGATCTTTAGCTTCTCTTGCCCGTCTCGTTGGATCTGCCCCTCAATCGCGGCGATGGTCCAATCAAAGGGGCCGTAATCTTCCTCAATGTTGTTGACCGTGACCAGATCGCCCACGTCAAACCGAACGTTTGCGCCGCCGTCTCGGTATTGGCAATCAATCGACTCAATCAGCTCGAGGTCGTACCCCTCGGCAACCTCGCCCAGGCTCAGGCGCTTGGCTACCTCAAGATCGTTGCTAGACCCTGCGATGACCTCGCGACGCATCCACGAGGCGACGGCCGTGGCATCCTCTACCTCTTCGCTCAGGTTGGCAGAGATGACCGCGTTGTAGTGCTCGCTCGCATCCCAAAAGAACTTCCACGCGCTCAGGTTGGTGGCCGCATCGTTAAAGATGATCGGGTAATCGGTGTAATCCGTCTCGGCTCGTTTTGTGCCGCGCCGGGGATAGTACGGCGTAAACACCGGCTCCATGTCGTCGTTGAACGCAATGTCCCAATCTACTTTGAAATGGACGCCCCACTCTTGCAGCCACTTGTACAAAAAGTACCCCTGGCCAGGGTGCGAGTGGAATTGCAGCTTTTCCTCTACCGGATAGGCGTCCACATCTGCCGCCGTGGTCAGGTCGGGGACCACTCGCGTCGATCCGCCCGGCACCGTGGGCGCGCTGGCGCCGAGGGTGTGATCAACCATCCAGTTGAACACGTTGTCGACAAAGTCCTCTTTGGTCAGGCTGGTTCCGATAGTCTCGGGGTATCCACAACGCCATTTGGCAATGTGCGCCAGCGGCTCGCAGTGGACGTCCACCGTGCTACCGGCTTTGAGGCCCTTCCACGCCGGCTTCATGATGAACCCGTCCATCAGGTTCAAGCCAGCGCGCCAGATCCTGAAAAAGTGCAGCTCTTGCTTTTGCAGCGCCTCGGCTGTGGGGCTGCCCAACGGCACAGAGAATGAGAATTCGCCCTGGCCATACAGCGCTTTGATCCAACGCAGGCCGATGGCGTCCTCAAGCGGGTTGAGCTCGACGGCGACCCAGTCGCTGTCGTACAGGTCGAACTTGTAGTCTTCCCATGTGTGAATGGTCATGCTACAGGCTCCCGTACCATGGCGTGATGATCACGTCGCATGTAGCCGTTGACGTTTCGGCGGCCGCACCCACGATGATGACGTTCTCCGTCTCGCGTGGCACACACCAGAACTTTGTCGCGTTGGTGCGCCAGTTGTACCAAAGGTCGGCTTCGTCTTCGTCGTCATAGTCCGTGCCGTTCTCCCAGTGCGAGACGCTGCTGTGTCCCTGTCGGCAGTCGACCTGCAGAATGTCGTCCGCATTGACCGTTGCCTTGTTGACCTCGATCACCTCGCCGTCGGCGTTGGTGAACTTTGGCGTGTGTACAACCCCCGTGCATTTGATGCGCGGCGGTACGGCCAGCCAGCCGTTGTTCGTGACGGCGATGTTGACCGGCGTTGCGCCGTTGAACGTGCCCGAATAGGTCTCGTCTGGCCCATACCACCACGGCACGGCGGCCACGTATTTCTGTGTGATGCGGTAGCCATAGCCCTTTCGTGCCCAACCCGTCGACGTGGGGCGCGCTTTGAGGTAGCGCGTTACCCCATCACCGCCTACGCGCCGGATGGTGGCGACGCCTCGATCGGGGAAATGCGTCCACGCCCACGCCTTGCGCGCCGTCTCTAGGCTGCCCCACGCGCCGGCGAACATGTCGAACTGTGCCACATAGACGCGGTCGGAAAACACCACGCCCTGGTCGCTGTTGACGTATTTACTCGGCGTCTCCGCAATGAGCGGCTTGTCCTTGGGGGTGGACCAGCCCTGTTCGTCTGACAAGAACTCGGTCGCCGCAGACAGTGTGTGGTACAGCGTCTGCTCTGTGGTCGTGTCGCCCGGTGTAATGTACAGCCCAATAATAGCCATTAACGTGCGCTCGCAGTCTGACCCATGTCGATGAGGAGCTGTTGCTGTGAACCCAACCGGAAGGGCAGCTCTTGGCGTGAACCCGTGCGGCTGTCTTCGATGATCAGCAGAATCTCAGTGCCCTCGATGCCGCCGCCGCCCATAGCGCCAAACGGGTTGCCGCCCATAGCGCCAAACGGGTTGCCGCCCATAGCGCCAAACGGGTTGGCGCCCATAGCGCCAAACGGGTTGGCGCCGTCGAACGTATCGCCGCCCGTGATTGTAACGGTCGGAAGTTGCGGCGCTGGGCCAAGGTTAGGCCAAACTGCCTGCAGCACCGCCCACGCGGCGGCGATCTTGGTATTCATCCAAACAGCGATTTCGTTCCATTTTGTCTTGAGCCCGGTCCACAAGGTGTCAAAGATGCCCGCGCCAATAGCGGCCAAGTCGAGGTTGCCCAAAAACGTGAGGATGCCGTCCGGCCCAGTAAAGATGTTCGTGATCCAAGTTTGAATGCCCTCCAAAACGTCCTCAATGGCGGCCCGGAAATTGCCCCACCCCGTCGTGGCTGCCGTTGTGAGAACAACCCATTGCTCCTCAATCCAGACAAGAATGCCGCCTAGCCACCCTTCCAAGCTGAGCCGGAACGCTTCCCACCACGCGACAACGCTGATAACTAGGCCCGCCCACCAAGCGGTAAGGTCCGCCACCAAATCTTCCCACCAGGTTGAGATAGAATCCCACAGGTCACTAAACCAGGTCTCCATATCCGACAGGAAGGTGTCCCACCAATCCTCGATTTCCGTAATAAGGTCGTCCCACCACGTCGTGAGGTCCGTAACGAGGCCGAGCCACCAGATCCCGAGGTCGCGCATAAGCCCGAGCCACCACATCCCGAGGTCGCACATAAGCCCGAGCCACCACATGAGTAGAGCCGCGTCTAGGTTGTAAAAAAACATGCAGTAAGCCGTGGCCATCTTGATAAAGAGTTTGGTGCTGATCTCCGTTATCAGCTCGACGGCCTTTGTGGCAACGACGCCCTTGATTTTGTCCCATGTTTCCGTGGCGATAATGGCCAGCTTCTCTTTGGCCGTGCCGCCCTCGGATGTAAAGATGCCCGACCAGGTATCCGTCAGCGTTTGGATGTTGCCCTCAATTGGGGCGAACTCGGCCATAATGTCATCGGTAATACCTGATAGGCCGTCGGTAATGCCAAGCGCCAACCCATCACCGACGTCGGCAATGCCGCCCTCGCCAGTCACAGCCTCTAGGCTTTCGGTAATCGACGGGCCGATCCCGGCCATCGACGTGCTCATGCCACCCATCGAAGCGCCCACGCCTTCCATGGTTGCGGCCAGGCCGGCCATGAGGCTAGCCTGCTCGTTGATCATTCCGTTGGCCTCTTGCTGGACGCCAATCAACCGCTCACTCGCGGCGATCTGCTCTTGAGCCAGCGTCAGGGCCTCGGCTTTGGCGTCAACCTCTGCTTTAGCTGCGGCCTCTGCCTCGCCTAGCGCATCGATCTTGGCTTGCTGGGCGTCCACGGCGACGTCGCGTTCTTCCTCAACCAGAGCCATCTGTTGCTTGAGGCCGATTTCCTCAATCTCTAGGCGGGCCAGCGCCTTTTCTTCTGCCGTGGCCTCACCATCAATGAGCGTCGCGTTGAGCTTGGCCAGCCGCTGCTTGTCTTTGATGGCTTGCTTTTGCGCTTGCAGCGCGGCCATCTCTTTGTTGAGCGGTGCCAGCTTTGCCGAGTATTCGTCGGTGATCGCGTTGAGCTCGTCCTGGGCGTCGCTCACCGCTTGGGTAGCGGCCTCGAGCGTGTCCATCGCTGAGGTCAGGTCAAGCTGAGCCAGCTCTGCGTCCAACAGCGAGCGAGCATAATCCTGGAATGAGGCGGGCAAAAAGTCGACCTGGCCCAGGATGTCATCAAACACATCGAGGGATACGTTGCCGGTCTCGTTGACGCTGTTGATCGTTTCGGCGATGGCCGCGTTGAGCGATGCGAGCCAGGGGTTCACATCCTCTTTGGGCATGACGTCTTCGCCAAGGCCCTTGATGTACCCGCCGATTTTGTCGGTGAGGAGGTCGAACACGCTATAGTCGGCGTCGCCCCAGCCATCCATGTAGACGGTCGCGGCATCCGCGCCCCATTTGTCGATGTCGGGCAACAGCTTTGGCGGCGAGCCAGGCTTGAGCATGCCGGCGATAGCGCCGCCCAATCGGTTGAGGGCTGTCATCACAGCGCCGATAGCCGAGGCGATGCCTTTGGCTAGCTGGATGGTGATGTTCTGGCCCCATGTGCCGGCGTTCTTTGACATGTCGCCAAAGTCAATGCCGAGCTTTTCGGCCATGACGGTCACGAGCCGCTTGAGCACCTCGATCCCCTGGTTGGCGATTGCGCCCAGGCCGCCGGAGACGGACTGCAACAGCGGGGTGAACTTTTGTACGAGGCTGGCCGCGCCGCTCAGGGCGTTCTCAAAGGCGCCCACAAAGCCGCGCCCTACCGAGTCCTTGAGGTTGGCAGTGGCCGCCGCCCAGCGCTGCGAGGCGGTGCCTGTCTGTTCGCCCACGCGCTGCAAAGAGATGGCCGCTTGCTCGTTGACGGCGATGTTCCACGCCTCTTCGCGAGAGAGCGCGTTGACGCCGGTCGTGAGTTCGTTGATGCGCGCGTTCACGGCGCCCGAGCTGATGCCAAACGAGTCGAGCCGGGCGGCTGACATGTTGGCGTTCATCAGCGCCCACGATTCTGCGGACTCTTCTGCCGAGTTGCCCATGGCCATACCAAGCTGGGTGGCCGTCTCGATCTGGGTCTGCATCTCTTCGTTGGTCGTGGCCAAGCCCATCGCCATATACATGTTGGCGGTTTGCATCAGCGAGGCGTCTTCGACCAGGCCGCGCGTGGCCGCACGCAGCCCATCTAGCGCATCCGTGGGCGTTGCGCCAATGCTGGAGGCCAAGCGCCCAAAGTTGGCACGCACAACCTCGACGCCTGCAGCGTCTTGCACCATGCCGCCGATCGCGCCCGCGATCTTGCCGACGCCAGCGACGATCATGCCCACAACCGCCCCGCCTACAACGGCCTTGAACAGGCCGGAGAGGCGGTCGGTGGAGCTCTTGGTCTCACCTTCAGCGCTGGCAAGATCCTTTTTCAGTTGGGCGTTATCGGCTGCCAGCATGACAATTGCGTCAGCCAGCTTTATGCTTTCAGCCACTAGAACGTTACTCCCATACGAGCGAGCATCGCATCAGGCGCAATCCGCCTGTATGATTTGCCGCGCGCGTGTATCGTAGGCGCTGGCCCGGCGCCCTTTTGCGCAGGCGCCCCGCCAACCTGGCCGGCCATTGTCTCAGCGATCACGCTGACAAGTATCTTGGCTTCCATCTGTTTGCGCCTCACGTAAGATTGGGCCAGCCCGATTTGCTCTATTGAGTCGAACTCGTCGTCCCATCGTCCCCACTGGGAGAGGGAGAGCTCGGTTCGGTCGCTGGCTGTTTGGAGCCAAGCCGGATCAGCCCAGTCACCATCTGGCCCAGCCGGCCAAAAGGGTAGGCTAGACCAAGCACCTCTCGGAACGCATCGGTAATTTCAGAGTCGTAGGCTTCGTCCAGGATGCGCTCCCGGTCCTTGTCAATGTCCGGGCTATAGCGGCATACCAGGTCAAAGATGGTATCAATGCTGCCGAGCGCGGTATCCGTTGCCGCGCCCAACAGTGGCAGGATGGCGTCGGTGCTGAGCTTTGCGCCTAGCAGTTCCGAAGTAGAACCAAGCAAGCCACGGAGAGGCGTTTCAAGTTCGCCCCTCCATGCTTTGCTTTTGCGGCTGGGCAGCTCGCGCACGGTGTACGTTTTGCCACCCAGCTCGATGTCAACAGATCGCATATTCTCTCCCCCTAAAATGTGGTCTAGCTAGATGCAGCAGCGAGCACGCGCTCGAACTTGAGCAATTGCTGGCCTTCGGATTTGGTCGTGTCAGCCAGTGCCGAGATCTGCAAGCCGATGCCCACAGCCGCGTCAGCGTCTTTGCTGAACTCGAGCGCGCCGTTGAGTTTGGCCACACCTTTCCACACGTAGATGCGGATCGGCCACGTGGTGCCGCTGCCGTCGATGTACCGGGCCTCAATGCCCCACGCGTACTCGTTAACGACAGACTCACCGCCAACGACCCACGCCTCTTTTTGCACCTGATCGGCGCCAGCAGCCGTGTCGGTCACGGCGCCAGACGCGGCGGCCAGGTTGAGGTAACTCGCGTCCAACTCTGCGAGCGTGGTTTCGAGCACCACGCTCTCGGCTGTCTTGAACTCTTTGATCTTGGTCAGCGCCTCTTGCACGCCGATCTCTGCGCGCTCGTCTTCGTAGGCGAGCGTCACCGGCGCCATGGTGTAACCCACGCGCGCCCAGTTGCCGCCCCAAGCCGTGCCGTAGGCCACGTCATCAGCGGGCTCGGCCTCGCCGTAAGAGGCTGTGTAGACCATCCCCTTGCTGTGTGTCACATTTGCCACTACTGGGTTTGCCATCTCAAGTGCTCCTTTATGCCGTGGTCCAACGGAACGCGGCGACTGTCAACGTGGTTACGCCGTCATAGGTGATCCAGACGAGCCCATCGCCCTGGTCGTAGCGCCCGTCGAAAGGTCCGATCAGTTGCTCGTCCAAGCCGTCACCGTCGCCAGTTGCGGCGATGGTCACGGTGGGGTTGGTGACGGCGTTGCCGTCCACTGTCGCCGTCACGGTGAGCGTCGCGACAATAGCAGCCTCAGATCCGTTGGTGATGCGTAGAACAGTGTGGCCGTCGGCGGGTAGCGTGTTGCCGTCGGCATCAGCGGCAGTCAAAGCCACCGCAACGCCCGCGCGCGTCACGTCAATCGGGGTCAATTCGGTTGCATCAGCGTATGCCATGTCTTCTAGTCCTTTGCTACTAGCACTCGAGCCACACAGCGGACAAAAGGCCAGCCGGTGTCGGGGTGCGTAAACGTTTCGCCTAGTGCGGTGAATCGCGCGTATCGCATATCACCGCTGCCGCCCTGTTGCAGGTCTGTCACCAGCGCCTGGTAGAGGTCATTGGCCAGCGCCTTGTCTTTTGCCCAGCATGCGAACTGGACCGAGGCGGCAATCAGCCCATCTTCTTCTGTCTCAAAGGCGCCAGGCCGGAACTGAAAGCACAGGGCCGCGCCGGTGCTGGGTTTCCACCCCGCCGCTGATGGCTCGAATGTCTCGCGATAGATGCGCGTTGAGGTCAGCGCCACTACCGTTGCGCAGTTGGCCACAAGATGCGCTCTCAAAACCGTTGCTACATCATTCATGTCAGCCCTTGCCTATCGTTTTGGCGATGCGTCCAACGTCCTTGGCGGCGGCCTCAACGCCGGCCACCAGGTAGCTCTTTTTCAGCTCTTGCCAAAGCGCGTATTCTGCAGCGAACCCCACGACCGCCCCGTTGGGTGGCGCGTCGGATTGAGACGCGACGCTGCGCCCCTCGACCGCGTCCGGGCTGTAGCCGTATTCGCCCGGCACATCTTGGCCCTCGGCTGGCGTCACGTAGCCGCTGTTGATCAAAAAGCCAGTGTCGACGCGCCCGGTCTCGCGCAGGTTCACCCGCGCGTGGTTCAGCGCTTGCATGGCGATCTTGGTCAACAGCTCGTCGGTGGCATTGCCCACGCTCACGAGCGCCTTGGTGCCGAACCAGTCCACACTGCCGCCGCACTTACTCATCTCGCACCGCCGTGTCAGGCGTGCTGATCAGCGTCAATCGAATGGCGCCGATGCCCCGCTCTGGGTTGCCTTGAATGCTGTAGAACTCGGATGCTGACAGCGCCTCGCCGTGCCGCTTGGTCAGCTCAAATCGTTGCTGATTCGAGACCGTGGTATCGATGGGCAGTTTCACGCGCGCCGGAGTCAGCACAACCTGCGCACCGCCCAGCACCTCGCGAGAGGCGGCGGGATAGAACCGGCAGGCGAGCACGTCGCCGCGCCCCCACGAATCGTCTGATGTGTCGTAGCCGTCGCCTGCCTCGGGGGTTAGGGTCAACAGATACCCCGCGTCCCAGAACGTGTCTTCGTATGCCGCGCGGATGCGCGATAGTTCGGTAGTTTTCGGTGCTTGCATCAGTCAGGCTCCGCGAGGTTGCATATCCACCCGCGTGGGTTGACACTGTCTTCGTCTGGCCACTTGTGCATGCGGGCCGTCTTTGGCCTGCGCCGCGCGCGCCAATAGCGCACGCTGGCCATGTAGTGTTCATAGACCTGCGACCGCTGTAGGCTCTCGCCCTGGTCCGAGGTGTTATAGTCGCCCGCTACCGCGCCAGCCTTTTCAGCCCAGATGTCAGCAGCGGCGGCGGCCAGATCGTAGGTAGGTATCCACGAGTCGTTGTCCTCCTGCGTGGGGGGCTCAGTCGAGGTTTCCCATGTGTAGGGCTCCTCGCCGCGCTCATCCAGGCACGGATACATTTCGATGTACTCGCCTATTTCCGTGTTGGTGTATGTGTAGCTTGAATCAGCCGCCATGCGCCGAACACGGACAATCTGTGCCGCCGTTGCTGTCATGGGCTACTCCTAGAGTCGGATGTACTCAACGTAGAGCTTGGCAGCCAGGCCCACCGATGTGGCCGAGCCGGTAGCTGTGAGATAGGTACCCGAGGCCCAGATAACGGGGGCGACCTCGGTCTCGGCGGCTTGCGCCACGGGCAAAGAAAAAGCCTTGCCGCCGACCGTGGCCTCAACCATGTCCATGGCGGCAGCGATGTCGATACCCTTGGCGGCTACCGTGGTGATTCCGATGTCCAGGTTGGCGGCCCCAGTGGAGCCAGTAGCAAAGTAGGCAAAGACCCGGGTGACCAAGAGGCTACACCCCTCGGGGTTGGCGAAAGCGCCCAGGCCCGCGTTGGCCGACGAGGCCGCGCCGGTCAGGTCGAGCTCAAGCATCCCTTTTTGATCGGGGTCTGTACTCCGTGCAAGCGTCATGTCATTGCTCCTTAGCAAATAGGGAGGCCGTCGCTACCTCGAGGCGCGCTGCTAGATGCGGATATACTCGACGTAGAGCTTCGCGGCCATGCCCACCGATGTGGCCGAGCCGGTAAACGTCAGATAGGTTGTGCTAGTCCACAACGCGGTTGGCACCTCGGTCTCGGCGGCTTGCGCAGCCGGGCCGTAGTAGGCGTTGGCGCCCACGGTGGCCTCGAGCACGGCCATTGCCGAAACGATGTCGGTGCATTTGGCCCCCGACGCACCCACGCCAATGTCAAGGTTGGCCGCGCCGGTCGAGCCGGTTGTGAAATAGAGAAACGCGCGCGTGATCATCAGCGTGCAGCCCTCGGGGTTGGCGATCTCGCCAAGGCCCGCGTTGGCGGTAGACGTCGCGCCGGTGATATCAATCTCAAGCATCCCTTTTCGGTCGGGATCTGTGCTTACTGCTACGGTCATGGTGTCGCTCCTCGGGAATAGGGCGGCGGTTAGGCCTCCCGTTGGTTGTCAGTGCGAGAGGTTACGCGTCTGGCTAGGTGACCATCTCGACGGCCACGCCGCTGGTGTCAGCGCCGGTCACGTCGTTCATGTTGCCCATCAGCACGCCGCGGTCGTTGGCATCCAGCTTGGTTGCGCCGTAGAACATGCAGTCCTTGACGAACAAGAACCGCGACGCCGACTGCGCCGGGGCAGCCAACGCCGTTGTCATCGCCGTGGCGCCCGTGTTCAAAAAGTCGCAATTCCTCATGAGGTTGTAGTGGCTGATGCCACCGGCGCCGGTGATCTCCATAAACGAGGCACCGGCGTTGCCTGCGACCATCGTCACAAGGCAGTCCTCAAAAACGTTGCGATGAGCCGCCGTGTCGAACAGGATCCCGGTCATGCCGGTTGCCGCTTCGATGGTATCCACGCCGATGGTGCAATGACGGAACAGGTTCTCTTCTGCACCGCTCAGGTTGAGCGACGCGCCGCCGTTGACGGCCTGGGTCGCGTGACCGCCGCCGGCAAAGTGGACGTTCTCAAAGTAGTTGCGCCCGCCGGTGACTCTGACGTCGATGAGGCTGGTCGCGTCGTCTACACCCTGGAAGATGTAAAAGTCTTTGAACACGCAACCGCTAGCCGTGACGTCAAGCAGAGGCGACGCGCCAGTGAGCGTCGAGGCCTGAAAGATGCGCGCGCGCTGGGCGGCGTGCGTCGGGGCGCACATCCCAACCAGGTGCGTGAGGTTCTTGTCCCACGTCAAAGCCGCTGCCAGGTTGTTGCCAGCCGCCGAGCCTACGTAAAGCACGACGTCGTGCTGGTTGGCGGTACACTTGACCTCGGCTGCCTCAACTGAGGCCAGCGGTTGAGTCCATCGGTCGCCGGGGTTGTCGTCGTCGCCGTTGGTGGGATCCACGCAGTACACATTGCTGTACCTACCGCGCGGGATACCTGCCAAGACAGCTTCTACTGCTTTCGGATACAAACCCATGATCTGTTTACTCCTTGTGTCTGTCGTCAAGACTCTGTGAGTCCGAACCAGACGATTACTAGGCGGTCAGTGTGGCGAACGGGCAACGCGACGCGGCTGTCTCTTCCATGCGGTTGATCGGGTTCGGCAACGCAAAGCCAAGGCGCATAGTGGCGCGCAGCGCGACCATGTCCTGCTGGAAGAGGTTGTAAACAATCGCGCCTGCGGCGTCGGTGATGACGGCCTGATCCGCGATCGTATAGGTCATTTCCTGGCGCATGGCGTAAACCAGTTTGTTCCAGTCACCAGCGATCAGGAGGCTAGAGCCTGAGACAATCGAGCCGTCGGTGGGGAAGTAAACGGGCGAACCGTCCAGGCTGTAGGGCGTAGGGCCGTTCGGGTCAGCGTTAAAAACCGGGTGGCCGTCGGTGGTGCGGCAGTTGCGTAGTTCGGATTTAAAGCTCATGTGCGCCAAGCTGCCTGTCACACCAAAACCATCTGCCTCGACTGCGCCAAGCACACCGAGTGCACCAGCACCGGTCTTGCCCAAAAGCGCGCCATACACGTCATCGTAGTCGGCCAGGCTCAACGTCTGGCTAGCAGCGGTGCAGACGGCCACGAGGCCAGCCGCGCCGAGGTTTGTGGTCCACGAGCTGGGGATGTTGGTGCCATAGAGCACGGCCTGGGTGATCAACAAAGTGATCGCCTCTTCGATGCTGGGCCGGACCTCGCCCCAGATGTCATAGCTGGAATCATCCAACTTGTCTTGAGCGATAGGCACGATGACCGCAATCTCTTCAGCATCGAGGTACTTGTTTTCCCAGCTCATGCTCGAGGTCTGCTTGAGGCCCGCCGAGCCGTTCACGAAATAGGCGCTGGCTAGGGCGCTCGCCACTGACATTTTGGTTTGCGAGCTAGACATGTTGGGCAGCTTTTTCGCAAGCTGCATGATTGGGTTCGTCGCGATTACGTTCTTGATGATCTCGCTGGCGGTCTCCTGCGGAATCAGGGACGCTACGCCCGAGGTCGTGATTGAGTTGTTGTAAGCCACGTCAGGGCTCCTTTGTCGCTATCGACCCGCCTTCCGGCGAATCTCTGAGTTCATATCTGCTGCCACCGCAGGCGGCGTTTGCGTGCCCGCCCCTGCGTTGCCTTTGGGCGTGGGTGTGCCGAACATGTCGGGGTAAGCCGACTTAAGCCCGGCCCAGTTCACGCGCCCTCGGGCGTCAATCAATTCATCTGCTTGCGCCGCCATGTACGCCAGCTTGAGGTAGCTCGGGCGTAAGCCAATCTCTGGCCTGCCCGCCTCCTCTAGAAAGCCGTTACGGTGCTGCGCGTCGTCGAGCTTGGCCGTTGCATCTTTCAAAGCCGCCTCTAGCTCCGAGCCCTTCTCGGCCTTGGGCAAGAGTGCCTTGAGTTGCTTGGTCAGCTCTGTGCCTTGCGTGCGCTCGGCCTTTAGTGCTGAGGTAAGCCCCTGTGTGTGGGCTTCGTACAGCGTTTGGATCTCGACCGATTGCGCCTCTAAAAAGTCGTCAAAGCTCTGCGGCGTCGTCGCGACAACGGGCTCGGGTGTCTCGCCCTGGCCTGTTGGCTGCGGGGTGCCGTCCGGCGTCTCGCCGGTGTTCGTTGTAGGCTCTGCCATTGCTGTCTCCTGTGCTCTCGGCATCTCGCCGGGAAAATAAAAAAACGGCGCTCACCTGGATTTCTCCAGATAAGCGCCGTGTGTCCGCGTGTTGCGGGTCCAGGTCGCGTCCCCTGTCGTGATCGGCTAGGCCGAAAGTAGCAGGGCTATTCGGTTGTCTGTCGGTCTATGCGTGCTCGGTCTCGCCCATTCGGGTGATGGCCCAGGTAGATCGCTCGTGCCGCGTGTCCAGTACAATGATCCAACGCCCTCGTGAGAGGCCCATCAATCTAGCTACAAGGGCAAGCAGCCTAGTCGGCCTATCGCCCATGTCCAGGTTCGGCGCCGGGGTCTTGGCCGCGTCAGTCACCTCAGTACACCCCCGTCATCGCTCTGAGCCGGTCCCATCGCGCCATGTTCGCCACGCTCTGGTCCTTGTCGGCGTATGCCATCTTGGAGATCAGCGCACTGAGCCTCATTCTTTCCAGGAACACCGGGTCAAGCTGGACGTCTTGCGGCTCGCGCAGTTCGGGATCTGTTGCGAACATGCTCACATCCATGTCGTCGGGCATACTGCACAACTCTCCGTTGAAGGTTACTTGCATCATGCCAGCCCCCACAGCCTGAGCCACAACATGGCGATGCTCAGTGCAACGCCGCTTAGAGCCGAGAACGCAATCAACGCCGTGCCTGCGTTTAGCGCAACGCTAAACCATGTGCCGGAACTCTTGAACAACCCCATCACTCCCCCTATGCTGCTATTCCCAAATCAGCCAGGCTCGCCGGCTTGACGCTGTCACCCCAAATCGGGTTAGCCACCCGCACGCTCATGTCCTTAAACCCCGCCTTGCCGCTGTGCCAGGCGTCGTACCGGCCAGACCCCATGATCTGCCGTTGCATCTTTGGCGACTGACGCCCGAACCACGCCTCGCCGCCCTCGAACTTTGGCAACGGTATCCCGGAAACTTTGGCGAGAGCGGTGCATCTGCCGTTTGGGTGATCGCGCAAGCTCTCGCGTGTCGTGTAGCGTTCGCCCTCAGCAGCCAGGCATGCCACGCACGTTCTGCCGCTGTGTGCCACGAGCCGCACGTAGTACTCGACCACGCCGCTCCTGTCCATCTGCCGCCGGTCCGCCTCGCGAAACGCCCGCAACTGCTCTGTGCGCGTAATGGTGAGCATGTTGCCAAAGCTCCCGCCGGTCATTTTCTCGCGTGCCAGCTTGGCCGTCTTGCGCGGGTTCCACCCCATCGCCGTGCCGTCTATCAGCGCCTTCCCCATGGCGTCTGCAGCGGGGCCATAGGACCGCCGCAACAGGTTGTCGAGCGGCGAACCGTTGGCTAGAAACCCCACCATGTTCTCGACCGCGCTCGCTGGCAGATGGTTGAACGACGGGGCAATCATCCCCGCGCCCATAAAGCTGGCGTCGATGGTCTGCCGTGCGTGCTGCAGCCCTAGATCGATGCCCTCTTTTTGAATCGCCATCGTTGCCTGTGACGCGATCGGCACGTACCCGGACAGCTCCATGTCGAGTTGTACCAACAGTTCGCGGTAGCGCTGCATTTCCCACAGCATCGTCGGCGTTGGCTCGCGGCCGTCACGTCTGGCATCAGCCATGTCACGCGCTACCAGCTCGATCCCGTCACGCAGCCGGTCCTCAACCTTGGTCCATTCGCGGGCCATGCGCTGTATGGTCCCCTGTTCGTTGGCTATCAGCGCCCGCTTGAATCGGCGCGCCATCTGTAAGACTAGCGGGGTTGCCACTAGGCCACGTCCTCTTGCTGCGAGGATCGGCGAGCCATCTCAATCTGCAGAGCACCATAGCTGGCGACACTAGCGGCCTGCTCGGTCTGCGCATCGGCTCGCATCGCCTCAATCTCAGACACGCTCTTGCCTTCCCACCTCAGCGACGTGGTTATCGGGATCCCCGCGTTCTTGTTGACCTGTCGAATGTCCGCCTGTGTCTTGGGCTGGACGGTCTCGGGTCGCTCAAAGATCACCTTGATGTCGGACGGCTCCACGCCCGTGACGCCGTCCAGGGTGAGCATGAACGCCATGGCCTGCGCCCACGTTGCGGCGAACAGTTCAATGTAGCTGGCCGCTTTGTGGTTGAGCGGCGCTTCCATGGCAATCAGCGCCTCGCCCGAGGGCGTGCCGGCCTGTGCATAGAAGTAATGCCGCGGCGTCCTGCTGATCACGCCGATGGCTTGCGCTAGATAGTTGAGCACTTCTAGGAACTGGCCCAGGTTGGCCTCGCTGAACTCGCCCACCTGCGTGTCCTGCCCCTGCCCCTCTCCGCCGGGAATATCCATGATGCGGCTGGGCGAGGCGCGCAACGCGCTCAGGTCGCCGTTGCCGATCACATAGCGCTGCTTGTACGCGCCGAACTCGGCTGCTACCATCATGTCCGACAGTGTCTTGTTGGCCGCGTCTTGCAGCGACCGCACGTTCGCGAGCTCGCTCTGAATCACCCGCCGGTTGCGGCGATGGTGGAACATGGGCACGACGCCGGTGGGGTTGGCGGCCTCGCCCTCTGGGGCTGTGCTTTCATCTTTCACAAAGTCGCCAGCGCTCCGTACCGCGTCGGCTTTCTTGGTGCTCACGTAATAGAGAATCTTGTCAGTGCCATAGATCGTGATGTGCTGACGCCCGTCCTCGCCAGAATCGTTCCACCACTTGGCCGCCCATAGCTTGTGTCTCGGGCGCTCTGGGTCGTAGTGGATGTGGCAGGATCGCGGGTCGTGGTAGTAGGCCTCGACCGGGCTGTCGGCTTCGCGCCACGCCAGCACGTAGGACTCGCCACACACCAGCGCCGCGCGGTGCGCCTCTAGGTCGTCAAGGTTCATCTCGGTTTCACGCCACAGCTCGTTGGCGCGCTTCTCGGCTGGCTCGTTGCTCTCAATCGCAAACCGCTTGAGCGTGATGCGCTCGAGGACCGAATCCACCACGACAGCGCACCAGTTCTCAGTGAACCGCGCGTTCATGTTCTTGAACTCGGCCTGCAGGCGCTTGGCTGTGTAGACAAGCGGCTGGTCACCGTCGTAGTAATTCCACCAACCGCTCTGCGCGTTGGCCTTGGCCGTGAGTTGTTCGTATGCTATTTCGAGCTCGCTCAAAGTTGAATCATCCTTGCCTTGCGCGGCTTGCGCGGAATGAACAGCTCTGCGAATGCGCCGCTCAGTGCGTCTACCTGATCATCGTGCCGCCCCAATGGGAAAGCGTCTATCTCGTCGAGAAAGTTGCTGATCCACGCTCCCCGCACCAGCTTGACGTTGCCCGCCTGTGCCGCTGAACTTACTGGGTTTGATCGCAGCTCTTTGTTGCCGGTAGCTCTGCGCCCGTATACTGTGAACCCCTTGAGCGCGTAGCGCTGATAGTGGTCGATCAGCTTCTTGCCGCTAGCTCCCGGCTCTTGCTCTATGGCGATGGTTGTCTCCACCCCGTCTAGCGCGGCCGTCTGGGCCATCAGGTCATCACCGTCCTTGGGCGTTGCTCGCAACCTGCGAACGTCGCCAACGTAGTAGACGCCTTCCCGCTCGGCTAGCTTGAGCCCTGCCAACCAGTCTGGATCTCTGCCGGGCTTGGCCTCAGTTGCAGCCAAGTCCCAAAAGCGCACCCAGTGCATGCCTTGTGGCGCTTGGTCGATAATCTCGAACCATTGACGCTGGAACTTGAGCCCGCCGGCTTGTACGTCCCAGTCGCCTGCCATAAGCTGCGCTCGTGTCACCGGATCTAGTTCGCTCAGGCTCTCGGCATACGAGTTGCGGTCTAGGTACGGGTTATCGTCCAGCTTGGCGGGTATGAATATGCGCCCGTTGGCGCCTCGTTCGTCGATGAACCTACGTCGCACCCATTCGTGGCCGGTGCCGCCTGGGTTAGAGGCGCTGCGCATTCGCAACGGGGTCTCGACGTCCCTGAGCCTGCGCAATCGACTGAATAGATACCGATACTGGCTTTCACTAAACTGTGTCAGCTCATCAAAGCCGATGAATTGAAACTCTGCCGATTGGTACCTATACTTTTGGTTCTCTGTGTCCAGATAGCCAAAGCTCAGCGATGCCCCGCTTGGGAACGTCCAACGGTGCTCTTGCCCGTTCCACTTGGCGTCTGTTGGTCCTAACCATTCCATAGAGCGTTCTAGTAGCGCGCCCGGCAAAGCCAAGTCGGCAAAGGTTCGGCGGAACAGGATCGCCGCGTAACCCGGCACATCTGCGTACTGTAGCCCCGCCATGAGCAGCGCATCACTCTTGCCGCCACCGGCTGCCCCGCCGTAAAACACCTCTCTGTCATCGAGTAGCAAAAAGAGCCACTGCCTAGGTGTTGGCCTGTGCGGGATGTACCTCGTCATCGTCAATTTCGGCAAGGCCGGAATCGTGGAGGGCTCTGATAAACTCGCGCAACTCATCACCATGGTTTACTGCTACCGTCGTTTCGCTCTTGGTCTCTATCGGTCCGCCGCCCTTGCCGGTGACTTCTTGTATCTTGACTCTGCCGCCGGTCTCCTTGGCGATATCATCTAGCGAGTCGCGATACTCGCGGATGATGCCTGCGTTAAAGTGCTCAATATCTACGGCCACCCCGCCGATGTTCTTGACGTCCGGCACCCACAGATTGTGCAGCGTGTCATCCTCTCCGCGCTCGTGCATCTCGGACCACAGCAGGCCCGCGAGATCCTTGAGCTTGTCGACGCGGTTGTGTGCCAGCGCAAGGCCCTCTTGCATGATCGCCTCGGCTTGGGCGTTCTTCTGCGCCTCTAGCTCAACATCGTAGGATGCGGCACGTTCGGGCCAACTGTAGCGTTGCGACCACCGCTTGAGCGTGTGAATGCTCTGTGTCGGTGCATTCTGGTGCATTTCGGCGTACTCATCGGCGACGCTCGTGAGCAGCCGGCCCGGCCCCATGCGCAAATAGTCGTTACACGCCTGTATCGCGCGAAACGACTCGCTTTTTTGCCGCTCGCCTGCTAGGAGACTGACTTGATCCATAAACCTGATTCTTGACTGGCACCACTGTCACCATCAACCTAACGCCCATCCAGTCGAGTAGCTTCTTACGCTCGCCCTGTTCGCTCTTGGGTATATCGAGCTGGATGCGCCACATGTCCGCGCCTGCTTTGACCGCGCTTTGAATGTCGGGGAACTGGGCCAGGAACGTCGCGCTCTGGACGTCCTTGTCGCTCATCCCCACTCCGGCCCCTCTGGCAAATGCTGTGGCGCCCACGCTACGACTCTCGCCTCTTCTGGCGTGAACCAGCCGTAGTCGGCGCTGCCTTCGTCCTCGTCCAGCCGTAGCCAGTAGCCCTCGTCCACGGCGCCGCTTTCGTGCTGGACGTAGTAGCCGTCGCCCTCGGGTTCCGGCAGGCCGTCCTCAACCCGCGTCCACTCGCTGTACGGGAACGCCACTTGCGGGTGCGCCTTGTCTAGCCGGTCATACTCCGCGCGCACTTCTGGGTCGCTCAGCATCTTGGCCTTGACCTCGCTCCAGGGAATGTTCGGCGGCGTGGTCATGCGCTTACGCCTCCGGCTCGCACCACTCAGCGATCAGCTCAGGCGTGACCTCGCCAGCCTCTTTCGTTACATAGACCTTTTCGCCACTGAGCAAATACCCCGGCATGAGCGCCCGGCGCACTTGCCCGGCGTTGCTGATACCGCTATCGGCTTCCTCCCGGCGCTGTCTCTCGAACTCTTCGGCAAAATCAATCTTCTTATATCTCGCCATTGTGCCTCCTGTACTATCGCCCCGCCAGTGCGCAACGCTGGCCCTCTTATGCACCGCTTTCGCGGGGTTACATGCTGCGCCTAAACACCTCGGGGCGGTTGCGGCGCTTGGCCCAGGGCTTCCCTTGTCCACTCACGCCTGGAGCGCCTCATCGGTCGCCCCAGGCCCACGACTCGAACGTGGTTAAGGATGCCCCGAAGGACACCGGACCAAGCGTCGCTAGTGCGCTGTGCCGGTTCCGCCCCGGCTTGGTGGTTTTATGTTGAGGACATTTAGCCCGCATGCTTGGGCACCACCATAGGATCGTCAAGCCCGTTTTCCTCGGGCAGTCCCCTAGACCTTGTAGCCCCTTGGGCGTTCAGCGCATGTTTGCGGCGCTTGGTCCAGGCGCGCCGCTGGCCTGCAAGTCTTGCCCGCGCCGCAGGGTCTGGGCCGATGTGGTTGGCTTGCGCTCTCGGCAGCACCCGGCCGGATGCTGCCGGGTGTCAGGAGGTGGTCGGGCGTTGCCGAGAATGCAAGCTAGTCGTCTGTGTTTATGCCCATTTCGCGCAAGCGCTCCCACGCGCCAGCGTAATCGTCGATGGGTTCGCCGTTGTCGTCCATGCAATCGCGCATACCGTCGTCCTCGCCGTAACAGATACGGTCGTATTCGTCGGGCGCGTCTACCAAGTAAATAGCCATTTCAGCTTCTTGGCGGCGCTCGGCCTCATGATCAGCCTTGAGTTGGCGTGCCCACGCGGGCCAGTCGCGGAGTGGTCCTGTAAGGCCATACTCTTTTTCGCATTCTGCGCAGGCCCAAAACTGTGGCGTAATTGGCCTGTAGCAGATCATGCATGCCCCCGTAGCGGAAGGCAGTTTGTCCATTCTCTTTCCCCTCACTATCTACAATGCAGGAACGGCCTAAATTATTCCATCACACTACAATCATCCTCAGCGTTTGCAGTATCCGTTGCAGATACTTGCACACGGCGGGCTGTTGTATCCCCATCGCTTCCGCTATCTCTTGCTGCGACACGCCCAACACCTTTGACGCATAGAGGACCGCGCGCTGCCTATCCGTTAGGGTAGACAGCGCGGCCTTCAAGTCAATGCGCTGCTCAATCTGCATAGGGCGCCTCTTTAAGTTTGGCCACATACTTCTTAGCGCTCTCGTTGAATAGCCCCCCGTCGTTATCTGTCATCACAAGGCCCTTGGCGCCCACGTCGCCAGTTGTTGCTGGTAGCACCTTGTGCGAAACCGCAACAACGCCTGATACAAGACCGAACCTCA
>Ga0307928_10000935_pt1 | contig 21896 bp, 44 predicted proteins | sample AceLakmetagen232_FD_201815 | JGI IMG/M metagenome (GOLD analysis project Ga0307928, IMG submission 201815) | Saline water microbial communities from Ace Lake, Antarctica - #232 | ecosystem: Environmental > Aquatic > Non-marine Saline and Alkaline > Saline | place: Antarctica: Ace Lake... | reverse complement strand
TTGTGGCGCATGTAGCCTCTGGAGGGCAAACAGGAACATATAGATTCAGACACCAAAGCAGTGCTACTGGTAATTCTTCATCACTTACACTCTCTGAAGAACCAACTAAGTATTCGATAACGGTCTTGGGGAGAAGTGGTGGTGGGGATGTAAATTTCGGCCTTGCAGATAACAACTCTTCCGATTGGGCAGAAGTAACAATAACAGACTTCCAAGTAACAGCCAGCACATACCGCCTACCATACGCACCAAACCCAAGCGATTCTGCCACACTATTAGTACCGAGTAATGAAACAGACGCAACTCATGGATATAGTTACCCTATTGGTGACGGTTCAACTTGCGGAGATAACCTGCTTGATGCTTTTGATGGGGTTGCTGATGGAGTAATCGAAAATTCTGGAAATCTTGTTGCAGCAAATAGATACGAGATAGTCACAACTGAAGCTGATCATTTTGGTGCTGGTAAGGTAATTGATGATAGGATAACAGGACTTACAACTGCTCTTGATGCTAACAATACAGTAAAACAAATCTCAGCAGCCAAAGCCGAGATGGTAATACCTGAATTTACTCCTACGTTTGCTTACGATATTTCTGGAATAGCAGCAGGAAATATAATTAACGTTGGAAATGGGACTGCAATTGACCCACTTAGATTCGATGCCACTGGTGGGATAGCTCTCGACGATGGGGCAACTGTAGCTACAGCAGCGGCAGTAAACTGGACAGCCAGCACCCCATACCAAATAACAGCACAATGGGGTCCGTCAAGTGAGTTGAGTTCTGAGCTTATGCCCAACCAAGTTGACAGAGATTTTTCAGGCGCTTCAGCGTGGGCAAACGTTGATGTTAACGCTTATGATGAAACTGGTGATTTGACTATAACTGCAACATCAGCAGGCCAATATTGCACCTGTCCTGTATTATCAGCACCTACAACAATTGGAAAAGGTTATCAGTTAACATATGATATTGCTAATATAGTTTCAACATGGATAGTGCAAAGCTTTGATGGAACACAAGTTATTGGGACTATCTCAGCGAATGCTACACAAGGTATTCTTACTTGGACAGCAGAGACAACAGGCGGTTATAGGATAGTTTCGGGCGAAACTGATTCAAGTTGTGATTTTGATAATTTCACACTCAAAGCAACCAACCAACCAAAAATGCAACTCAGCATAACAGACGGAACAACCACATGGGATTCAGCCGTGACGGATTTCGTTGGTACTTTCGATCCTGGTGACTATATGAAACTTGGATACGATAATAATGAGTGGTTTAAACTCGGAACTAAGCCTTATATCTTAAAAATAGCAGACTCTACCGTAAACAGTAACTTAGTCCTCGGATCTGATAATCTTGTCCTTGGCGCAGATAATTTAAAATTGGAGGTATAACATGGCTGATCTTGATTTAAAAACAGCAACAGGGGTGGCAGATTCAAAGGCGACTCCGGCGGATGCTGATCGATTTAATTTATTTGAATCGGCAGGCTGGACGTTTAAAGCCCTGACCTGGGCGAATTTAAAAGCGACCCTTAAAACCTATTTTGATAGTCTTTACAGTGCTGCCGGTGCGGTTCAAGAGGTTGACTTCGACGCAAATACAATTCTTGCTGCAACTACCGATGACACACCAGTGGCCCTTGCTATTGCCGAACAAACAATCGTCGGGAGGAAAACTGGTGGGAATATTGACGATCTGTCAATAACAGAAGTTAAAACGATGCTTGGTTTGAATCCTGAAAAGACATTGATTGTTTCCCCGACTGGTGGGGGCTACGCTACAATTACCTTGGCCCTTGCTGCGGCCTCAGCAGATTATACTATACTTGTTTACCCTGGTGAGTACATTGAGTCAATTGTAATCCCCGCAAATAATATATCTATTATAGGGTTAGGCAGTTCATTTAATACTACAATAACACAGGTTGATACAAAGGTAATTGATTTTGGAGCCACTACTGGTGGTAGGATTAATAATTTTGCAATATCCTTAACAGCACCCACAACAGCAATTTGTGCAATTACTGGTTCAACAGGTAATTTTCAGGTCAGGATGTGTAGGTCAATCCTGACCTGTACAGAGAATCTAAGTCAATCAGATCAACCGACTATCGGTTGTGTTACTGGTGCTGGAACTATCAAATTTAATCTTGGTAAAGCAATATATACCCATTCAGGAACCACAACTACAGGTATTAAGGCACCGTTTAAAGCTGCTACTGGTGGCACTGTAAAATGTTTTAATATGAATGAGATTGATGTTAATGGTTCTGGCTCGTCCAATGTTATCACAGTTGGCATCGTAGCTGGTACAGGGATCGTTAAAATAGAAAAGTGTATTATTGATATTGATGACGACACTTCGACAACAACCGCCGGAATCGGTTACATAGGATCTGCCACAAGTGAGGACAGTGAGTTTATCGGAAATGTTATTCATGTGCATGCAGCGGATAATAATGCTGTTGGGGCATTGGCTTTGTTGGGATCGTTCCGAAGTGCTTTTAATCATATGCATGTTGAGTGCTCTGGTAGCGGTACTGCAAATAGTTTTGTGGAATCGGGTGCCGGCGAAATTAATTCACATATGGATGATATTGTTGCAGTTGATGGCTATACAGGTAATGTAAATATGGTGTCCAGTGATTCGGATGGCGATTTAACTGTTACGGGAGCCATTAAGGGTAGTGTCGAAGTTAAAACAGCATCGTATTCGACAGATCAAACGCTCTCAACAGCGGAATGCGGCGGTTACGTAGTTTATGTCACAGGTGCAGCAACAATAACCCTTCCAGCGATTGCCGCAGGGATGAGTGTCACTGTTATTACGATTGGAGCAGTGGCTATATCTATTGATCCAAACGGTTCAGATTTGATATATCTTGACGGGACCATTCTAGACGACGGTGATAAGATAACAAATCTGAGTACAGCAGGGGATATTGCAGTCCTTACTTATTATGGTGCAACAGGCTGGTATGCTTCGACAAATTCATGGACTGATGGGAGTTAATTATGCGACCCCAGACCATAAATGGGTCGTGCCTGAAAATGGTGTTGGTGATTGCACAAATTATACAGCGTATTACATCAAAGAACTTCATAAGCTTGGATATGATGCCAGGATGTTCTTTCCGCATGTTGCGGTTAAAGTTGAAACTGATAGCGGAACATATGTTCTGGATTCAGCTAGACAATTTGTTTATAAATTGGAGCTATAGTTAAACGGGGCTGAAATGACTGAAAAATTGATTCTGGAAAAGCTGGATGTAATGGAACGGAAAGTTGATAAAATTGAAACAGCAGTCGGGCTTATAGCTGTGCAAACAGAACGAATAAATAATGTCTCAAATCAAGTTAATTCTTTGTGGGCAAAATATGACGTTGCATTTAGTCCAGAAGGTACTATAAGCCAAATTAAAAATTTTCAAGCAAGCTGTCCACGTGATGAAATAAAATATTCGATATCAAGACAGTGGGTTACTATTGCGTTGCTAACGACAACCGTGATAGGAATAGCTTTAAAAGCTTTTGGTGTTCTGTAATGGATAAACAATTAATTCAAAAAATGCTTGTTGATGATGAGGGGTTGTCGTTATACCCGTATTTATGCACTGAGGGATACCATACAATAGGTGTGGGACGTAACCTTGCTAAAAAGGGCATTTCTGAGCGTGAAGCTTTGTTCATGTTAGGTGAAGATATAAACTCTTGTTTTACAGACTTACAGCTTATATTTTTAGATGACTTTGAGAAATACCCACAAGATGTCCAACATTCTTTAATTAATATGCGGTTTCAGTTAGGTTTCGGTGGATTCCGTAAATTCAAGAAAATGATATTTGCTTTTCAATGTAACGATTTAAGAGAGGCAGCAGCACAAATGCGTGACAGTTTGTGGTATAAACAGACTCCTGAACGAGCAGAACGTCTTGCAAAAATAATCGAGGATTTCGCATGAAAGAATATTTAAAATCTTTGTTGCCTGTATCTGTTAAGGGCAGAATGACGGCATATATCACGTTGTCGATTGTTATTGTGACGTTGATTATTTGTTTAACTGTATCAGGGGAACTTGGAAATATTTTAAGTAATATCGTTGAGTAAATGTTATAAGTCAATAGGTATTAATATGTATATAATTCAAGACCAAATACGTTATTATAATCCAAGATATGGCAAATGGATTCGGGTTGAACCACAGTTCCCGTCTGATGGGGCAACCGGCGCGGTTGATATATCAGGACCGCTTGAAGTATATGATACAAAGAAACATGCTTATATTCTTGCTTCTCAAGCGTGGATTATTCATGATAAATTGAAAAAGACAAAAAAGTTTGTTGATGGAACAAAATGCACCAACTTCCAGGCAAGCTGCATACTCTCAGATATTCTAAAATCAGAAGGGCGTTGGATCAGGGCAAGAACATGGTGGGTTGCAACTTACTTATGGGGCGAGTTTATTAGTATTATTTTTAAAATACGGAAATAATGTGTTGATGCACCGGCTCGTCCGGTGCATTAACTTATTAGCGGATTTTATGCAACAACGCTGTTTAGCTATATTGAAATAGTTTTCGTCAAGCTCTATGCCTATCCCATTCCTATTTGTGTTTTGGCAAGCTACCATTGTTGAGCCACTACCCATTGTCAAATCAACAACCAAATTATTTTCATTGCTGAAAGTTTTAATCAAATCTTCAAGTAATAAAACTGGTTTTTGTGTTGGGTGATAACCATCGTAATCTTTTTTATATTTGAGTATGTTTGATTTATATTTTCCGCCTTCCCAAAGGTTAAAAATACTTGGATATTGATCATTCATTTGTTTTAGGAGGGTTTGTCTATATTCGGTATCAATTTCTTTTAGCTCGCCGAAAGTTTTAAAATCGGAAAGCACATCAATGCTGAAAACTTCCATTAATTCCAGATATGTTTTTTCAGTGCATAATCCGTATTGAGTGCTATTTATATAAAAAGTATGTTCGGCTCTCCTGTGTCCCAATCTGCTATTAATTTGCTTGAGGTTTAGCCCTATAAAAATCATTATATATTTGAAGTATTCTCTTAATGGGTGCATACCTTCAAAATCATGCTTCTGATGCCTCTTGCTAAAGATTAAGACATCTTCGGTAAAAGAAACCATATTAACCTTTGTACCCAAGGCATTTGCAAAATTGTCCTTTTCCCATATAGCACGATAACTAAAGGGTAGATTAGGAACAGATTGGTCTATTAATCTGCCGGTATAAGGCTCTTGTCCGAACAAAATCATTTTTCCATTTTTTCTTAAAATACGGTTTGATATTTCATGGACAGTCGCAGGTTCTATTGCTAAATCCCACCCATCAATTCCCATCTTACGCCCACCGTCTGTATTCATATTACCATAAGGCAAGTCGGTAAGTATTAAATCAACCGATCCAGATTCAATATCTTTCATTTTTTCTAAACAGTCACCATGTATTAATTTTATCATATCTGTGCCCTTTGCAGTTCAGCGGCTTGTCCGTAGCAACGGTTTTATTAATCAAAACGGAATTTGGTCATCTGGTATAGGTTGTTGTTGGTTGTTCTGCTGGTTGTTATTTTGTGTATTTTGTGTTTGGTTATCGTTATAAAACACACGGCAATTCCCCAAGATCTGAGTTTGCACACCCTGTTCCTTTTCTTCTTTCGAAACTGATTGACTTATGAATCCGTGGTCACCATACTGCCCTTCATTATCAAGGTCAATAAATGTGGTTAGGTCTATATATTTACCTTTCTTGCCAGCAAAGATTCTTGACTTGTCTATTTTTGTGACATCTAACTTAATTGATATTCCTAACTTCATAGTGTAGCTCCTTTATATAATTTGTTTAAATATAGTTCTCAGTTCTTCTCCGTACGCATGAACCTCTTCTATCAACGCTTTTAGTGTAGTAGCCTAAGATATAAGTAAACGTCTCTTAAAAACGTTATTTAATGCTGATTCTAAAGAAGGATGGTAACTTGTTCCAGATTCGTATGTTTCACCAACCTTTTCACTTTTCTCACTCTTCTCAATTGTTTTGATCTCTGATACTGTGAAATCATTTTAGCTTGATGATAGTTTATATTTTCCTATTGTGATATTCATCTTTGTTCTCCTTTATTCCCTGTCAGGGGAGTTGTTGTTTATTTGTCGACTTTAGTATCTGATATAAATTCACCATATGCTGTTTTCCCATCTTTATCAGTGTAAAATGGTCTGTAGTTTAGTTTTTTATTGTGCCTAAATACATTATACTGCCCGTCTTCTTCTATTGTTCTTACAAATTCAACATGATCCCCACGACTTGTTAAATATGATTTTCCTTTTATAAAGGCCATCTTTGTTTTCCTTTTTGTATATTGTTATTTTATATTCAAAAGTAACGTGTTGATACTCTTAGTAGTAACACTGTGATACCCTTAATTTCATTTTTATACCTGTTTTAGTGCAAAGTAGTACACTCTTGTTACCCATAATCACTATTTTAAGAGTAACGTCACGATAGCGCTTGCCAAACAGACGTTAAGTCCGCATATTTTGAGCCGAAGAATGGGTTTAAAGATCCTTTTTTAGCTCCTGCCATCTCATCCTGAGCTTTTATTAATGCTGGGGCAAGCTTGTCTAATTTTTCACTTGTTTCCATATTATCCTCTCATACTATTATTAATATTAATTTTTTCTTCCTCAGTAAAAATATCACCATGCAAGCGCGAGTCAAACTTTTCAGGATTGTCTTTACGAGAACGTTTAATATTAAAAGACATTATGTTCATAACCGTTTGATTCATTTCTTTTATTGTTAAATTTAATGTCATTGCCCCTACTTCCATTTTGTATCTTTTGCCTATTGCGTTTGTTGCAATCTGCCTTTCTTTATCTGTTAATTTCCCCATGTTTCCTCCATTTCTCTATCTTTTTTCTGTTCATAAAGATAATCGCCATAGTCGCTTAAATAGTCGTTCCTTGCATCTTCGTACAGTTCTTGATGTAGGATATCATCTGCATCAATAAGCTGCTGTATATCGTCTAAAACCTTGCCAAAATCAATTACTATACCTTCTTTCTCAATATCAACCAGATCAGAACATTCTTTTATAATGCTTTCGATTGTTCTTGATTCATTCAAGATAATCTCGATTTCTTCATCAACCCCTGGTTCGTCCCATGTTGCCGGGTAGCCTTTTGATATTGTAAATTCAAAAGTTATGTCAATATCTAACTCAAATCCGTCAATCTCGATTGTTTTTGTTTTGGTTGTTTCATTTAATGTGATCATGCGATTTCCTTTCAGCTAATTCGTATGGTGTTGTGTCTATTTCTATTTCTTTTTTCATAATGCCATCCTTTCTTCTATATCTTTTATCATTTTAATTCCTGACTCAATCCCTTCTTCCAAAGCCTTGAACTTTTTAGCATCTGGTTCGATTCTTTGCACAAATAAGCGTGTTTCAAAGTTTGGGTTATACACAACATAGTCGCACCAATCTTTCTCGCATATAAGTAGCTGCATTTGCATTTGCCATATATATTTCGTGTCTATCTTTTTATCCAATAATAAATCAAGGTATGTTGAGTCTTTAGGACATTTTATTTCCACCAAGCCATTTTCATCTGCAAGTCTGTCAGGGCTGACTCCAACATGATCCCCTCTCGTAACAAATCCGACCTTTTTTAATACTGTCATGTGTTCAATACTATATTCACTTGCCGCTTTGTCTTCACGCTCAAGACCTCTTCGCATATCATCGTTTGAGTATGTTTCAATTTGAGCAGAAGAATAATACTCTGACATTATTTTACGGGTATATGTTTTCAATCCTTTACCGTTAACACCAATAGCTTGAGCATGGGAGCCTGTTAACCTCTGTTCTCTTATTTTCCACCATTCTGGGCTATATTGGCTGAAGTCATATATCATTTTAAGCCTCATTGTATTCTGACTCGATTTGCTTTCTTATCTCTCCAAATTCTTTTTCAGTAGTAACGTATGGGTTGAATTGATAATGAGATTGGAACTCTTTTTTAGTTGATGGATCTATTATTTTATTTCTTTTGCAGAAACCAACCAACCAAGCAACGTTTTCTTCACCTATTGTTATTTCTTTTTGCGGAGCTGGTGGCTTGTTTATATATTTAGTTCCATCCCAATTACCCATATAAATATCAGATGCAACACCAATTAATTTCATTGCCGTACTAAGTGCATCAGTTATCGCCATTTTAAAAGCCTCATCACTTGAATGTGGTCCTTTTGATTCTTTTGCGACTAACATACTACCACCATGACCCGGAATTGGTTCAGACCAAACACCAGCGTGTAAAAAATATAGCTCAATATCTGCAAATGCAAAAATTTGATTATCAGAACCATTTTCAGTCCATTTATTTGTAACAGTGTATTTCCAACCAATACCACACGGCCCAAAAACTTCTGTCATAATATGGTATCTCCACTGTGGTTTTATATCAGACATACCTTTTAACCGACCAGCTTTTATTGTTTTTAACATATTTGGTGGTGGTGTTGAGACTTTATTCCAGTAAATTAAATTATCCATTATTCTATCCTCATACCTTGTGAAAGGTTTTTGATTTCTTCCGGTGCAAATATTCCAACGTGCAATTTTGAATCATATTTTTCTGGATGGGTCTGAATATATGCCCTCTCCATCAATAATGACCTAATTTCAACTTCAACCTTTTCCATTTCTGGTATTGTCAAAGCTATTAATTCAGAACAGCATTTAATTGCAAAGCGTGGTTCCATTTTAATTATCCTCCAAACTCTTATAAAATGCTTTGATTTCATCCAACACATCTTCCTCGCACAAACATTCGTGGTCTGACAGATCAGGTAATATGAAATCATCATCAAGCTTGTTGCCGGTTTGAACTCAATCAGTGACCTTGTTTCTTGCTTGAGTGTCTAAATAATATCACAATGAAAGTTAAAGTCAAGTACAAATAAAAATAGTTTGACATTCATGCAATATTAAGGTACTATATGATTCAAGTGGAAGGATCATTATAATAAAAGGAGATTTAAATTGAAAAAAGAAAAGTTGTTGGCTAAAGAAATTAGGCTTATAGGTATGACTCAGAAAGATGTCGCAAAAAAAATAGGTACAAGTGAGATCACTGTTTCTAATTGGATAACTGGAAACTCTGTTATAAGCCCTTTTTATGTTCGGAAGCTGGCTGAAATAGGTATTCCAAAGACAGCAATAAGAGAACCATCCAAAGAGGTTTAAAATGGTTGACGGGTGGGTTAAGCTATGGCGAAAATCCATAGATACTGGATTAATTAAGAATCACAATGTGTGGATATTCTGGACATATTGTTTAATGAAAGCAAACCATAAAAAGGATTATAAGCAAGTGGTTGGATTCCAAGAAATAATATTACAACCTGGACAGTTTATCTTTGGGCGTAAAAAAGCTGCTGAAGAAACATGGTTGTCAGAACAGAAAATCAGGACTTGTTTATCTTTTTTAAAAAAGTGTAAAAATCTAACCATCAAAACAACCAACAAATTTAGCATAATAACTATAATAAATTGGGACACTTACCAGAACAAAGAATCAGTAATCAACCAGCAATCTAACCAGCATGTAACCAACAGACAACCAACAAGTAACCACAAACAAGAACATAAGAACAAAAGAAAAGAAATATATACAGAAGATTTTGAAACAATCTGGAAAGCATATCCAAGAAAAATAGGAAAATCAAAAGGGTTCCAAATATACAAAAAGATAAAAGAACCAATACCATCTTTACAAATAATTCTTGATTCAATTAAAATACAAAGCAAATCTGAACAATGGGAGAATGAAAAATACATACCACATTTTACAACTTGGCTAAATCAAAGAAGATGGGAAGATGAACTTGAACCAATAAACGGCAATTGTGAAATTAAAATAAAATCTCAATCTGAAATAGATCAAGAGAATAAGGAATATGGGATATGAATAATATAGATATTTTTGGAGATGAAATAATTGAAAATCCTTTATTGAGAAGCAAATTCAAAGAGCCACCATTCTCTATATTGGATACAAAAAGCAGATCTTGGCAAGGCAGAAAAAGGCAATGGGCAAGACTTGGGATGAAAAGCGAAATAGGCAGAGATTCTGTGGTAATAAATATGGACACCACAAAAAGAGATAAAAATTCTGCAAAATATGTTTCAATATTTGATCCTGCTTTATGCGAAGTATTATATCATTGGTTTTGTCCTGATGGTGGGAGTATACTTGACCCTTTTTCTGGTGGTTCTGTGCGTGGTATAGTAGCAAATTATCTTGGTTTTAAATATACTGGTGTAGATATAAGGCAAGAACAAATTGATAGCAATAGAGATCAAGCCCTCGACATATTAGATATAAATAACCAACCATCTTGGTATGTTGGTGATTCTAACGAAATATTAAAAGATAAATGGTTGAATAAATTTGATTTTGTCTTTAGTTGCCCTCCATACGCAAATCTTGAGGTATATAGTGATTTGGATGGGGATATCTCTAATATGGATTATCATTCTTTCTTAGAATCATATACAAAGATTATAAGAAAATCATGTTCTTTATTAAAATCTGGGGGGTATGCTTGTTTCGTTGTTGGGGAGGTAAGAGATAAAAAGGGTAATTTTATAGGTTTTGTCCCAGATACTATAAATGCTTTTAAAGAGTGTGGTATGTCTTTTTATAACGAAGCTATTTTACTAAATATGATAGCAAGTGCAAGTATGAGAGCATCGGGGAATATGAAAAGTAAAAAGCTTGTAAAAATACACCAAAACGTCTTAATATTTAAAAAGACATTTTAAGGAGATTATGATTTTACCTCACAATACAGACATAGAAGACCATTTGCTGGCATCTATAATTTTAATGCCTGACAATATACACAAAATAATAGATTTAGACCCTATTGATTTTTACAATTCAATGAACCAGAAAATATTTGGTGCAATGCTGGTATTAAAAGCCAGAAAAGACCCGATTGAATTACCCATGCTTGGTGCTGTATTAGAATCAAGGGGGTATCTTGATGATAAAATAGGTAAACACCTTACAAATATTGCTGATAATTCTGAGGTAGCATTAAATCCTTTTGAATATTCCAAGAAAGTTAGAGACTATTCAAAAGCAAGAGACTTGATGATATCCTGTATGAATATTCTTGATAAATGTAAACAATCAGACGCACCGGATAAAATTATTGAATATGCACAAGAGCAAATAATGTCAGTTGAGCCAACAGGAGCAAGAGATAAATTTTATGATTCTGAAAAGTTAATGATGGATACTGTTAACCGGATAGATAAAAGCCAGAAATCAAAAAACAAAATTGGGATAAATCTTGGCTTGGTTGGTATAGAAAACAGAATGTTTGTATCAGGATCAAGATTAATTTATATTTCTGCAAGACCTGGGCAGGGGAAAACCGCACTAATGCTTGCAATGGTTAAACATATAGGATTGCAAAATATAAAAGTTGGTGTGTTGTCAATTGAAATGGACAAGGAAGAATTAACGGACAGGATGATGTCGGCAGAGACAGGGATTAACTCTTTAACTTTTTATAACCCTGGCAAATTAACAAGGGAAGATTTTTCAAAAATAGATATGGCAGCAGATACTTTATCAACATTGCCAATACAAATGAATGATTCAAAATCGAGTATTGAAGATGTGGTAAGAAGATGTAGAAGAATGAAAAAAGATGGGTGTAAGATTATTTTTATAGATCAGTTATCTAAAATATCATACGCTAAAAGCCTATCTGAATTTCAAGGTTATACAAAGAATAGTAACAGATTAGCAGAGTTAAAGAAGGAATTAAGAATACCATTAGTTGTGTTGTGTCAGTTGGGTAGAAAGGTTGAAGAAACAGCAACAAAACGTCCACAAATGATATATCTCAAGCAGACTGGGGCGATAGAAGAGGACGGGGATGTGATCTTATTCATCTATAGACCAGGGGTTTACGGATTAAAAAATAACGCAGGTGAAAAACACGATAAGTCTTTTACAGAAATCATAATGGCAAAGTGCCGGAATGGAATACCTGGAAGTGATTTCACAACGAAATTTGATATTAAAAAAGGCTGTTTTAACTTTAATAATATAATTAAATATGGAGATGTTTAAAATGACAAAAAAAGAAATGCACGAAGAAATAACAAAACTAAAAATTGAGATTGATAGATATAAAATAATCATTGAGCAACTAAAAAAGCTTGTTAGTTTGTTGAGATTTTAAAAAAATAATACTAGCAGAAAACCTAAAACAATTAATATAATAAAACCGTTGCTACGGGCGAGCCGTAGAACTTAATATTGGAGCGGACTATGAATAAAATTATCTATGTAGCAAGTTGTTTAACGTGTCCTGAACGTAACATTATCAGGACAGGTGGAAATATTGGAAAGCAATGGTGCGGTTTTTCTCAGGAAATATTACCGGACACTCTGTTAAGGTTCCCAAAGTTTTGCCCCCTTGATGACCAGCCGTCCAATACTGCAATGCACGTGGACAAAGAGCCTTGCAGTTATTATTGTAATTACACCAAAATAAATCACCCGAGTCATAAATATTGTTGCGATTGCGGACGGGCTCTTAGCCAGTGATTTACGACATTATTTTTAAAAAAGGAGTGACGATGAAAGTACCAGTATACATTACCACTAATGCAAGCTTTTACATTGGTGACGTTGAGATAGACACACCAGAACAGTTTATTGATGCATCAGACAAATTATGGGAAAGCCAAGATTATGACACCCCAACTCTTTGTCACCAGTGTGCTGATTTGGAGCTTAGTGACTTCGATGTTTTGGAAAGTCACCTTGATTATTACTTCAAACCAGAAAAATAATAAAACAATGCTACTGGAGGAATAATGGATGTATTAAATTTCAAACCTAAAAATGTATTACCAAATGAACTTATAGACCAATTATCAGAATATTGGTGTGATTCAGACGATACCAGGACTGAAAATTTAGAACAATTTATTCAAAGGGTTGCAGAAATTGGGCAGTGGTATGGGAGGAAACAAAACTAAGACGGTTAGACGGTGATTCATTAATGAAATGTGGTGAGTATAGGGAGTAAATATGCAAGATTACCAAGAGATAAAAACACTAAAGCTGGCATATATTAAAAAATGTAAAGAGCTTGAAACTGCATTATCTAAATACCAAGAGCTATCTGAAAAAATGGCAAGCACAGAAAGGGATTATTTGGTCGCTAAAAGTATATGCATACTTGACTTAAAGGATCAGGGCCAGTCTGTTACATTAATTCCTGCGATTGTAAAAGGCAAAGTAGCTGACGAAAGGTTCGAAATGCGAAAAGCGGAGGGTATATTCCATGCTTGCAGGGAAAATGTGAAAAGGCTCCACGCTAATTTAGACGCTTACAGATCGTTGTTATCAGTTGCTAAAAGCGAAATGGACATAAGATGAAAAAACTCAAAAGAAATAGCAAAGCATGGAAAGACAGAGTAGACGCTCTTTGTGAAAGAGAAAGCCATTTATGTCAATGTTGTGGAAAATGGTTACAAAGAAACGAATCGGCAGCCCATCACATAAAAACATTCGGTAGTTCTGGCAACGATAATCTTGATAATTTAGCTTTAGTTTGCACAAAATGTCATTTTAAAATTCATTCAGGTAACTTAAAGATTAAAGGAATATGATGGTTTATTTACCAAAAGCATATAAAAATTTATATCCGAAACAAAAAAAGCAGAAATACAACAACAAAAAGACTGTTGTAGATGGACTAAAATTCGATTCGATCAAGGAAAGTAAGCGATATAAAGAATTAAAATTACAGGAGCATTGTGGGTTTATCAAAAACCTTGAATTACAGCCAAAATTTAAGCTACAGGACGGTTTTAAACATATGGGTAAGACTTACTACCCGATTAATTATTATGCTGATTTTAGATATACTCAAGAAGGTAGATTGATTATTGAAGATGTGAAAGGTGGAAATGCGACCAAGACTGATGTTTATTTGATAAAGAAAAAACTTTTATTGAAACAGAATCCTGATATGAATTTTATCGAAACTTAATTGAAATAATGTGTTGACATCATACTATTTAAGAGTTATATTATGTACTGTAAATATTAACCATAAATAGTAAGGTGCAAAATGGAATTAGTAGAATTTAAAAGAAATGAGATTTATTGTGACACAGGAGTAATCGCAAGAAAATTTGGGATGCAACACGCCAAAGTCTCTCAAGCAATGAAAACATTAATCCCGAAATTAGATGATTTTAGAGTGACAGGCTTTCACCCTAAATTTGAAATTGAGGATAGAGAATATAGAGGTAAAAAGTATAAAGCGTATTTATTAAATCGTGATTGTTTTATTCTTCTTGGTATGAGATTCGATACAAAAAAGGCTCGCCAGTGGCAAGGTAAATTTATTGCAGCATTTAATGCAATGGAACAGCATATTTTGATTGCTGACAAAAATGCAACGGACCCTAAATGGTTGATCCAAAGAGAACAGGGCAAGCTTGCAAGACTTGAGGAAACAGATGTTATAAAAGAATTTGTTGATTATGCCACAAACCAAGGAAGCAAATCTGCTAAGTTTTATTACAAGCATATAACAAATGCCACATATAAAGCTCTTGGATTAATGGCACAGAGTAAGCCGAAACTGCGTGACACAATGAATCTTTATGAAATATCTGAACTGTTGCTTGCTGAAAGATTAGCTAAAAAAAGTTTAAAAAAATATATGACTATTGGTAGACATTATAAAGATATTTATAATTCTGTGAAAGAAGATATACTTTCTTTCGGCTCAGTTCTAAGACTTAAATAATAAAAGGAAATGCCAAAATGGAAAAAGTAATTAATTTGTTATATGTTTTAACCGGAATGTCAGGATTAATAATGGCAATGAATGAAAACGCTAATCATATTAATATGATCGGTGTATCTTTAATGGCTTTGGCTGTTTATTTTGGCAAAAAAAGAATTGATTAAATATAACATGCTGGTCTGGATAACATTACAATTTACAAGTTACACAGATCTACATAACTACTTATCATACCTTAACGAAAAGGAAGTGAAAAATGAATGAATTTCTAAAGGAGTTAGAAACGTTACTCGTAAAACACAAGGCAACCATCTTGAGGAGCGCAGCCAGTACGAGTAAGCTTGTTGTTAGTTTAGAACAGAATGACAATTTTGATGAAATTGAGTTTGATGAAGAAATAAATGATTCGTCTATTAAACATGGTTGGTTTAAGCAGGTATAATAACCGTTGCAACGAGCATCGCTACGCTCGTCGGTGAACTTAGGACATTATTTTTCTTTAGGAGGTAAAATGTCACCATTGCCACAAAACCCTTTGTACTACACGTTTAAAAGGAAGTATGGATACTACCCTGACAATTGGAGGGTGGGTGGTTGGACAAGAAAAGAAACTGATATTATGGCATTCCCTTCTTACCAAGAAGCTAAAGATGCCGCCCCACCAGGAGCCGTTGTTGAAGGGGTTTTGGTTAGATATCATGTCCTACCAAGAGATTTATTCGACCACGAAAAATAATAACCATTGCAACAGGCAGCAAAGCTGCTGATGAATTAAAATATTATTTTTATTTAGAATGGAGGAACGATGTCAAAACTATATAAGAGAATGACTTGCCCTATCTGCAACTGTGCAACAGTAAAGCGTGATGAAGAAATTTATCATTGCATGGCGTGTGATGAGGAATGGAAAATGGTAACTAATACCGAAAAAATAATAACCGTTGCAACGGACGCTTTCCAGTGCAAAAATTGTGGCGATTATGAACTACCACAATTAATGTGCCCTACTTGCTCCGACGTAATAGAGCGCCGGTGAACTTAATATTATAAAAATTACTTGGAGGAAAAATGGAAAATTTAGTAGGGCTTATATTTTCAACAGTTTGGACATATATTATTTTAAAGCTATGCAAAAAAGATTGGCAATTATACATTGGTGGCGCCCTGTGCACCCTTATTATGGACTTAATACTAACTTTAGGCGCGTAATTTTATAATCAGCTAATGCAACGGGCGGCGTACCTTGCCGCTGATCTGCATTATTAGGAGGACTATTAGTATGTTAAAAACTTGGAATATTACCGTTAAATTTCACGATTGTCCCAGTCATTATATGGATGACGGCTTACGCTATTGTGCGTATGAGAATGGACCTGTCTACTGCAATGAAGCTTATTGCCCTATCAAACAGCCTCCTAATCAAGTTGTTGAAGCTGGACAGGCTAAAGAGATTTCTACTTGTAAAGTATGTGGCAGTGATGGATATGGTTATTCTTGTAAACATTGTCCAGAATAACCGCCTGCCACTTAACACAAAACATTAGGAGGACAAAATGGGACACAGATCAGGGAAATATAGTACTCTAGAACGACGAACTGCGGTGTTAATGTATGAAAATGGGTTTACGTTAAAAGAAATCGCTGAGATATTATATAGAAAGAACCCGGCTGCAATCAGGCAAGGCATCCAGCGCTGGCGGCAAGAAATAATAACCGTTGCAACGAGTAATTTTAGTCGTATCTTACCTTCGGGAAAAGTGGTTGGAATCGAATAATTAAAATGTTTGCTATTGACATAAACACGATATTTTTGTATATATTAATTTTAGTAGTGAACACAATTTATGTAGGATGGTAAGTTTGATTTTTTCATTTTTCTCTTCCTTCGTCGATAGTCCAAGTCGGTATACAATTGAGTATACCGATGAGGGCTATTTTTGTTTGTGCTGTAGCTAAATATCTGATATAGTTGACATTATTAATGAACTTTGAGACTCACAAAACAAAGAGTAGCAGGGGGAAAGAAAAAGAAACAATAAAATCTTTTTTAGACAGAGGTGGTAAAATACAAATACTAAATAAAAAAATAGATTATATTGAGTCACAGGTGATAAGACCGAAGGGTAAAAGTAGTCCTGGTGCAACAAGTGGATGTTACAGCACTGGTAGAGTATACTGATGCTAATATTTAGGCACGAACCGGTTACAAAAACTGCAAAAGAATATGCAAGAGACGAACCGGATTGGGATGATAAAAAATATGCTAAAGATCTAAAAGCAGCAAGGGAAAGAATAAAAGAATGTCAATCAAATCAAAATCAAATCAAAGAGTAGCTAATAATAATTACAGAGAGAATTTTGACCAAATTATTTGGAATAGTATAGAAAAAGCAATAAGTTGCAAAGATTCAACAAAAAGTGGAACATTACAACTCAACAAGGTAGGCAAATTTAGCGTTTTGAAGGTTAAAGCATAGAGAGGTATCATGGCTAAAGTCGGGAGGCCAACGAAATATAATAAAGGCATACTTGAAAAGGCACGCCATTATGTTAATAATTTCGAATTATTAGGGGACGTTATACCATCTCACATAGGGGTTGCATTAGCTTGTGGCATTAGGTCATCAACTCTGTATGATTGGGCAGGGCATGAAGATAAGAAAGAATTTTCGGAGATATTAGAAGAAATTTTACAAAAACAACATCAAATCTTAATCAATAGTGGGCTTACAGGGAAATTTAACTCTAACATAGTTAAGCTTGTGTTAGGTAAGCATGGATACCATGATAAGTCAGACAACACACTATCTTCTCCAGGTGGTGGGCCTGTAGAAGTAACACAATTTACTCTCGTTAAATCGGAGACTAAAAAATAAAAGCTGAAATACCTGAAATATTTGAACCATTATTGCAGACTGACTTTAGATATAAAGTATTTAGAGGCGGTCGTGGTGGTGCAAAGTGTTTTGCTCTTGGTACGCCAGTGTTAATGTATAACGGTAAGCTAAAAAATGTTGAAGATATCATAATCGGTGATAAGCTTATGGGGCCAGACTCTAGACCGAGGAATGTCATAGATACGATGGTTGGTGAGTCTGAAATGTTTGAAATAAATCAAACGTCTGCTATTAGCTATACCGTCAACAAAGACCATATCTTGTCTTTAAAAAAATCTAAATCCTGCGCTAAAGATAGGGGCATAAAATTAAAATCTGGTAATTATAAATGTCCTAACGGTAGATACCCTGGATGGGGAGGTATCGTCAATATTTCTGTATCCGAATATTTAAAACAATCAAATAGATGGAAGGAAAACTTCAGGGGGTATAGGGCTGGGCTTATAAAGTTTAAAGGGCAGAAAGTAGCGATAGACCCATATTTATTGGGGGTTTGGTTGGGAGACGGGCATAGCAGGGATATGGTAATCACAACAGCCGATAAAGAAATAGTTAATTATTTAGAAAAAATAGCACCAACTTATAATGTAAAAGCAACTTATTGCACAAAAAAAGGTAAAGCACAAAATATAGGACTATCAAGGATAGTAGGTAATAAAGGGCGTCAAAACCCATTAAAAGATTTATTTAAATCTTATAATTTGATACTTAATAAGCATATCCCAGATAGTTATATATCTAATTCCGAGAATGTAAGATTGCAACTACTTGCAGGCTTAATAGATACCGATGGCACATATAATGGCAGGGGTAGCTATAAGATAACCTTAGCAAATAAAAAACTTATATATGATGTCAAAAGGCTTGTCGATTCTTTAGGTTTTAGAACTACTATAATAAAGAAATCAACAATTTGCACAAATAATGGCGTGAGGGGTGTGGCTTGGGCTGTCGGAATAAATGGGTTTGTTGATAAAATACCATGCAAAATAAAGAGAAAAATTTGTCATGGGGTTAAACCTAATAAAGATAAAACATTATCGTATTTAGTTGTAAAGCCAGCCGGTATCGGTAAATATTATGGTTTTAGCGTTGACAGTGACAATTTGTTTTGTTTGTCAGATGGTACAGTTACCCATAATTCAAGGTCATTTGCAGCAGCGCTAATAGGATACGCAAGAAACGGAAAGCATAGGATCTTATGTTGTCGTGAGATTCAGCGTTCTATAAAAGATTCAGTAAAACGAATATTAGACGATCAGATAGAAAAGTTTGGGTTACAAGAGGAGTTCGAATCGACTCTAAGTGAGATAAGACACAAGCGTACAGGCTCTAATTTTATATTTGCTGGGCTTAGATCTGACCCAGACGGTATAAAGTCAACAGAAGGGGTAGACTTCGCATGGGTAGAAGAGGCACACACTTGTTCGCAAATATCTTTGGACATATTAATTCCTACGATTCGCCAAGAAGGTTCAGAAATTTGGTTCTCATACAATCCAAGATTCGATGACGATCCAGTTCACGCAATGTTTTCAGACGAGATTAAGCCTCCACGATCTTGCGTTATTGATGTTCAATATTACGATAACCCGTGGTTCCCCGACGTGTTAAGAGAAGAAATGGAGTTCTGCAAGACAAAAGACTTTGATAAATATCTCCACGTTTGGGAAGGCCAGACAGTCCAGCAGAGTGACGAACAGGTTATGCACGGATGTTGGAGAATTGAAGAAGTACCGAAACCTCCGAAGGATGCAATCTTAAAATATGGTGTTGATTGGGGGTTCGCAGCAGACCCAATGGCTGTAATCAGGTCATGGATTCAAGACGAGACTATGTATATTGATTATGAAGCATGGGGGAAAGGTGTTAAGACTGTTGATATAGCTGCTTTTATTGATACGGTTCCTGGTTCAAGGCAATGGCCCTTGATTGGGGATAGTGCAAGACCGGATACGATAGACTTTGTTAAAGACGAAGGCTTCCATATCAAAGGATCTAAAAAGGGAAAAGGCAGCATACAAGACGGTATTGAGTATATAAAAGGATTTGATGTTGTGATAGACCCTCGGTGTGTTGAGACAATCAGCGAGTTTATACACTATAAATATAAGAAAGATCCACATACGGACAATATCTTGCCGATTATTATTGATGCAAACAACCACATTATGGATGCTTTGAGGTATTCTCACGAAGGTGCGTACAAAACATTTATAAAAGGCATGGATTTATCATGATTTCAGTAAAAAACAGTGATTTTGTAAGTGGTTGTAATTATAACGTTAAAAAAATAAAAGGCTTAAATCTGCATAGGCTTAAGACTTTAATATGAAACCAGAAACAGAAGCAATTTTAAATCAATATTTGTTAGATCATGAGAATGATATAGTATGGGGAATCAACGATTTTGAAGAATTGTTTGATGTGTTTTTTGAGATTGTAGGGCGTGAACCTTCAATGGACGCATTAAAAAAAAGTCAAGATGCTAATATTAAAAGAATAAAAGAAAACAATGCCGAGATTTAAAAAAGAAATATACGGCAACCCTTTCACCAATGCTTTTGTTGCAGAGATGGAGGGAATTGAGGCTAATGTCCGTGATTATGCTTACCGGGATGCTAAGGACAATCTCTACTCTCACATTACAGGTGGTATAATACTTCCTACATTTTCTCACAAGGGGTATTTGCTAACAGTTGGCGTTAAATATGATGATACAATAACTTTTGACTGTATTGACGAGTTTGAAACTGATGATGCTTATGAGCTTGTCGCAAAGGCAAAAGAGATACAGAAAGAATACGGCGAAGGGATTATTACAAATTGGTGGGGTGATCCTTTACAACTAATGAGTATTGTTAACGAATTAAATATAGAAGATACAAAACAAGAACCGGTAAGAATATCTAGCCCGATTGACTATAACCAGACTGATAACTTTGAGATATACACAGCCAGAATTAAAGTTGCATTGAATAAAACACACAAAACTCTTTACCTGGGCGAAACCAATTTGGTTCGCAACTACATTATGTCGTTTATAGAAGAGAAAGGCGCAAAGCAAGATTCCAACCCGTCTATTTATGTGTTGGGGTCTGTTGTTCATACTCTTTTGATAATGCGACCGTGGGAGCAGGCAGTCGAAGTAACTGATTTAGTGCCAACTACTTTTGAAGATATAGCAAGATACGAACACGATCAAGCAATGAAGCATATACAAAATAATTTAGAAGGTGGGTTGATATAATGAGAATATTCAAATTTAGAGCGTGGAATGGGAAAAAATTGGGTTACTTTAAGTTATCAAACATTTGTGCAAATGGTGATTATATCTATACAGACAATGGCAATGAATTTGATAGTGATATGCCGATTATGCAATACACAGGATTGAAAGATAAGAACGGAAAAGAAATTTATGAAGGTGATATCTTAACGTATATAGACGATTTCCCATTCTTTTGTGAAGTTTTATGGGATAATGAAGGCGGCCAATATTATGTTAAGTTTGCAGACGATGGGGATACAGGTAGCCTATCTGGTTTTTTCGGTCGTGGGACTATCCAGTTTGAAATTGTCGGTAATATTTATGAAAACCAAGATATTCTAAAGGCAGGTTGATATGAACGAGTACATGATACAAATATTAATAATACTGTGTTTCTTAATTCTATTTTGGTCGCATTATGCAGCAATAAAAATAGGTTTTAAGATGGGTTCGCAGACTGATTTCAACAAAGTTCAATCGTCAGAAACAAAAATAACAGACGATATTGTTTATGACCCTGGGCCGTCTGATTTAGATAAGGAGGCTTTAGACTATGAATAAGCACATAGAATTATTAGATAAACTTGACGATATTCAAAGATCTAACAGAAATCTACTCACGGATTATATTACGTTGTTTTACGCATTTATTGCAGCTAAAGAGTTGATAGAACATATTCCCAACCATGATGGAACTAAAGATATGTGTGGTGCATGGATTAGGTATCAACATGAATTAAAAAAAGTTGAAGACAGGAAGGTGCTAAGTGAATAATCAATTAGTTGTTTGTGATATCTGCCATCATGAACTTGGCATAGTCGATCTTGATACGCT
>Ga0307928_10000934_pt1 | contig 21905 bp, 31 predicted proteins | sample AceLakmetagen232_FD_201815 | JGI IMG/M metagenome (GOLD analysis project Ga0307928, IMG submission 201815) | Saline water microbial communities from Ace Lake, Antarctica - #232 | ecosystem: Environmental > Aquatic > Non-marine Saline and Alkaline > Saline | place: Antarctica: Ace Lake... | reverse complement strand
GGTGGGTTATTATCAGCCGGGAGTACGGCACTTTCAGCATTTGGCCCTAAAGCTGCCGGACCTCCATTAGGCGCGGGAATGCTAAAAGAAAGAAATACAGGCTTATTTGAAAAGGAAGTTGGTAAGCTCAGTGAGTCCGGGCTTGATCTGGAGCAGTCAATCAGTAAAGCACTTGACAGATACGGGGACATGCCCGGGGTACGGGAATTTGCTAGAAATTTGGAAATACCTAAGACATCTGGGGGAGAGATTGATTATGAAGCGGCTGGTGATTTAATAAAGGGATTGCAAAAAGCAGGATTTCAGGATTTAGCCGCAAAATATCTCGATCAATATTTTATAAATAAATAGGCGGTTAACATGGGTAGATCAAGAGAGGAAATCGCAAAAGAGTTAGTCGGGTTATTTAAGCCGAAAAAAAAGAAAGCACCGAGACCTCCTGCGCCGAACAATTACAGGATAGCCCTGGATACCTTGGAGCGTGCCAAAAGTAAGCCAGGAAGCGTAAGTGATATCCGGGTAAAAGCCGCTCAAAAACTGGTGTTTGGGAAGGTAAAACGCATATCAACCATAGAGGATATACAGAGTAAATACCTCCTTGGTTTATCTGAGCAAATTGATAAGCTTGAAGGAAAGGTCCAGCGCGGAGATATTACCCCAGAAACAGGAAGGAAAAGAAAGGCCCAAATGGAAATGGCCGCAACCGGAGAGCCGAATATAAGAAAACCTGGTTTAGCGGAAATTGACGTGTTGGAAGCAGAGCGCACGGCAAGGGGGGGCGCACAACCTTTACAGGGAAATGTTCAGCAGTATTTACATGGACCTCAAAGAGTGCAAAGTACAGCAGATTACGAAGCTCTGGAACCAGGTGACACTTACATTGACCCGCAAGGCAACCGGAGAATAAAGAAATAATGGCGAACCCCTGGGAACAAGACGAAATTGTACAGCCGGTAGCCGTTGCGCCGTGGGAGGCCGACCCGGTGGCCGATCAGCCGTATGTAAGCGAGACTGACCGGGCGTTGGAGGAACAGCAGGCCGAGGTTGAGCGGATAGCGCAGGAGCAGCAGGAGCAAGAGCAGGAAAAACAGGCCGTAGAGCAATTCGATGAAAAAAATATACCAGAAAAGAAACCCGGCACACTTCGTACAGATCGGGATATTGATAAATTATTGAGTGAGACCCGTACCGGCTTTGTCTTTGATCCCAGCCGACCGCCTACTACAAAAGATATTGAACAAGGAAAAAACTTGACAAAGGCTCTTGGTGCTGGTGGTGAACGGATTGCGGCAGGACTTACCCAGACCTTGCCAATGACCGCCGGAATGATATATGATTTATTCGCCATACCGCAGAATTTGGTGGCTAAATGGGTAGGGCGGCCAGATATGCAAGTCCGGTATAGAGATATTGCAAATGCTAAACTGAACCCTCTTAAATTTTATGAACAGGCCGCTGACGACCTGGTGGAAATGTCGAGAGATTTATCACCGAGTTCTAAATTTGACCAGGGAATTATTGATAATTTCAAGGCCGGAAATATAGAGCAAGGAGCAGAACAATTATCATATGCCGTGGCTGAAAATTTACCGCAGTATCTATTTCTTGGGGCTTCTGTTGTTACCGGTAATCCTAATGCTGGGCTGGCTCTTTTAAGTTCATCAGCAGCAGGGGGAGAGTTTCAGGAATTAAAAACCAAAGAAGGTATGTCAGATGCGATAAAATATATTAATTCTGTCACAAAGGGACTGAGTGAATTTCTATGGGAAAAAGCTACGACCTTACCAACTATTTCAAAGCTTTTAAAAGGCGGCAAGGCTGTCCAGGCTCCATTGAAAAAAGGGATTATGACCGGTCTTAAGAAATGGGCAGAACGGTTAGGATTAATCGAGGGCTTTGGTGAATGGGGAACTGAGGTAACAAACAATATTACTGATATAGTTACCGGTAATCGTAATGCCGATGGTGAGCTTCCAGGAATATTCGATAATTCAGGGGATGCAGCACTAATTGGCACGATTATGGGGAACGGTATGACCCTTGCAGATGCCGCCATAAACGCCCGAGAGACAACAGAGCAGGAGAGACAAGAGCGAGAAGCCCCGGACCAGGCCCAATTACAACCAGGATTAAAAGAATTGATAGCAGAGCAGGGCGCACCGCCGAAGCTGCCTCCAGGTGGTCCTCCAGGACCGGCGAGTTCAGGAGCATTAATCAAAATTTACCGGTCACAGGTAGTAGAGGAAACCGATACCGAGGTGTCTTTTAGAGAAATAACACCGCAGGAAATTACGAGCAAAGATCCTAATGCGCCGAAGTTCACAAAAGAAATTAAAACGGTTCCCAAAGATCAAATAGAGATTACTGAACCATCTAAGCCACACGCCGGACCTTCAGCACAGGAAGTAGAACAGATGTCCCGAGAGCATCTACAAGGGGTAGCACAGACAGCAAGAGAGGCAGGCGATGAAGTAACCGCTAAGGCCGCTGAGGAAGCTGCCACTAAAGAAGTTATTCCTGAAACCCCGTTTGAGCCTAAAGAAGTGGATTATTCCAAATTTGATCCCCGGGTGCGGTTTAAAGAAAAAATATCTCGCGAAACTAATCCCGATGAAAAATCTGACTTGGAAACTTCTTTAGAGCTTATGTCGTCTGACGTAACGGACAAAATGATGTCTCAAAAGGCATTAGATATTGGTGAGCGATATCTTGTCAAAAACGAGATACCTTATACTGTTGCGTTCTTAGATTTACTTAATTTGGGCGGTGCGAATAAATACCTACCCGGGAAACATAGCGAAACCAATACGGCCTTGCGGAAAATATACAACGATATAGTGGTTCCCCGGGTTGAGGAAGCTGGGGGCAGAATTGCACGGCAGGCCGGATCAGACGAAATTATGGCGATACTCCCAAATATGACCGAAGCCCAGGTAGAGGACTTAATGGCCGAAGCCAGGGTTGAAGCGGAGAAGGTGGCCAAAGAATTAGGCTTGCTCGAAACACGGCATCCTAAACACGCAGGGATGCCTACAGGGGCGCTTCTCTTTGATTATGGGGTAGCAGCTCAAACCGACTTTACAAGGCCAGGAGAGGCTCGCAAGACTGCTGACATACGCATGGAGTCCAGAAAAGATCATTATTTGCTTGACATAGCGACTAAGAATAATTATGTTTATAATGAGGAGACTGAAAGCTATGAGCCAAGAAAAGATCAACCTGAGACTGAAGCTGCCCAGAAACGCGGGGCCGAAGCAGAGGTTGCAGAAGTTAGCACAGTCGAAAGACCGCCAGACAGCGGTGAGCGCAGTCCTGGCCCTCGAGAAGCTGAGAAACCTACAGAAGTAGAAAAACCCGCTGTTCCAGTTCAAAAGCCCGGAAAAGCCGAACTTAAGCCTGCTGAAAAAGGAAAAATAGATGAACCCGCTAAACCCACGGACAAACCAGCGCGGCCCACAGATACAGATGGCGCTACCGCCGCATTTCTGCGACAGTCCGAAAAGCAGGCTGGAATGGAGAAAGGGGAGATTTCTGAGGTCGTTCCTACGAAGGGAGAAGCCGCTTTATTACAGGTTGCTGCGACCGTCTCTCCACGATTTGAAAATGTCAAGTTAGTCTCTGCCGGTGTAGAAACTGTCAAAGGTTTCTACGACCCGGATACCAAAACCCTTTATCTCAATACCGACGATATAGGCCATTCTGTATTCTATTCTGCTATCCACGAAGCGGCTCACGATATAAGCGATACTGAATTTGAGTCTGCCTGGGAGGTAATGGACCAGGAGCTTAAAGAGGGTTCTTTAAAAGGGTTTGCAGAGAAACGAGGCTTGACCGGTGCGGAGGATATTAAGGTACGCCGGGAATTGTTCTCTGAGGCTATGAGCGAATTGTTTACCAAGCCGGAAACTTTTAATCGTATTGCCGAGACTTCCCCGAATTTCATTAAGAGATTACTTAAAATCCTGCGTAAGTATGTCCAAAAATTATCCTTTATGCCTCAGTATAGAACGTCTCAGATGTTCAAGGATTTAAAGCGGGTACAGGATAGATTAACGGAGATTGCAGCCCGTCAGGTACGGGGTACGACGCTAAAGGATATTATTGCAGATAAAAAGAAAGGCCCGTCAAGTACGGAAGTCCGTGAACACGCTATTTGGTTACGTGACGAGGCGATAAAAGAATATGAGGCAGCGAGAGAATTTGGTATTTTAGGCCAGGTTGAGAAGCTGATCGGGCTGAATAAAATCAATAGCAGTAATTGGAAAAAGAATAGAGCCTCAGTATGGGCTAATATTGCCCCCGCTATTAAGAGCAGATACTTTACTAACGAGGGTGGTATGTCCACGGATGAAACTGCCGGGATATTAGGCGTTGATGATAAGGATTTACTCAGTGCCTTTGAGGGTTATGAAAAACTAGAAAAACCGAGTACTAAACTTGATGATTATTACCAGGAAGCGAAAGACGATTTAAAAGCACGGGAAAAAGGTGATATACCGTTTCAGAAAGCCCTCCCCGTCCAAGACGAATTATTCGACGTACCTGATATCCGCAAAGACCGTGAAGCCGAAGTCGTACCCATGATGGATGAATGGTTAGGCAACCGGGAAGTTGAGATACAGAGAGGCAAGGCTACGGGTGCGGTAATCCAAGACCGGATTGTGAAGTCGTTAGGACAAAAGAAATTTAACAAGAAAGCCGAAAATGTCGATAAGGCCATTCAGTTATATATTGACATGAAAAATTATGACCAGGCTGAATTGGACGATTTCGCTAAGGGATTAGAAGGTGAGGAAAAAGAAACTTACGAGTTGGCTAATAATCTGAATGACAAACAGCAACAGTTAGCTGAGGACGTCATTTCTCTGAACCGGGAAATTGGAGTAAAGGCCAAAGATGCCGGAGTGATTGCGAATATCGTTGATAATTATTCTATGCGTTTATGGGAAGGAGAAACCCCGTCCGAACAGGTAAAACAGGAAGGATCATTACGTCGTAAGTTTGGACTGAAAACTCCCCGGTCAAAGCGCCGGACATTGAACAAAGCCGGTATTATTCAGGGATGGGCTAAAGGAATGACGCTTCGGGTAAAGGGTGCGTCTAATGCTCATATGGTTATGAGCGAACAGATCGCCCAGGTAATTGAGGACCGGAACCTATTGGAAATGGCTAAGAACGCCAAACTGATATCCGAACAGCAATATGAAGGATGGGAACAGGTTGAGCATCCTAATTTTACAATATGGAAATTACGTGGAGAAGTTGAGGCTGGAAAGGTGGTTGGTAAGAATTTCTTTATTGTAGAACCTAAAGAATTGGACGTACTGCACCGGAATAAAAAAATGTTATTTGAGCGTGTCCCGGTATTTGCCGAACCCAAGTTGGCGAAACGATTAAATAATATCCTGGGTACAAGCAAGTTGAACGAGGTTCCGTTCTTTGGTGCGCCGATAAAGACCATCACCCGGTATAATGCAGAATTAAAGCATACGATATTGACCCTTTCCCTGTACCATCACCAGGCATTTTTACGGTCGTATATGTTTGGCGCACGGACCGGGGTACGAAATTTAGGCCCGAGAAAGGCATATAAGGCAGGCTTAGAGGCCATTAAATCCTTTGGACCGGAAGTACAGGAGTTAGTCTGGGGTGGCCTTACGTTGGGCAAGATACAGGATTTTGATGAGGAATCCTGGCAGCGGGAGCAGACCAAGGTAGCCCAGGTAATCGACAAGATCCCAGGAGCAAAACAGGTAAAGGATAAAATCCTGGCCCTGCGTGAAAAGGGTACTAATTTCCTGTTTAATAAACTTGGTCCGGGCCTGAAAATGCAGGCTGCTTTATTGGAGTACCGGCATCTATTAAAGAAACATCATAAGGATATTGTCAACGGAAAATACACGCCTCACGATATGGCGAAAATGACGGCCAATATTATCAATGACGATTTCGGAGGACTAAATCTGGCCCGGATTGGAAAGTATGGCCGAAATCCTACTACTCAGCATATCTACCGGCTGCTCTCCCTGGCTCCGGATTGGACGGAAAGTAATATCCGGTCTATGGTAAAAGCATTTAAGAGAGGTGACGAGGGGGCGGTTTACCGGGCGTTCTGGACTAGGATTGCGCTGAAGTCCGCAGCGGTTACTCTATTTTTCGGTATGGTTGGTTCTATGCTTGCCAAATTGCCTTGGGTAGAGGATGAACCGGATCTGCAAGAACGGTACAAGAAAGCATGGGAAGAGGGTCATTTGCGGTGGATGGACCTGGACTATACCCCGTATGTAAAAGCCTTGGGCATGAACCCGGACCATCGGAAATACTTTTCTATCATAGGGCATTTCCGTGATCCTATCAAATTTATGGTTCATCCGGTCCGGTCTGCGAAACACAAGGGCAGCGTTATGACAAAATTTGCTCTGGAATTGGCAACCAGGACCGATTGGGCCAGCCGTAAATTTACTACCATACCGGAATTATTTGGCCTGGATGAAAAGGGCGTTTATAAAACTGCCCGGAAAGGTTACTATAAAAAAGGAGATCCCAAAGGTGGACAATTAAAAGGACGGTTGGTGCAGAAATACCGGGGCGGCGTAGACCCCTTATTCTATTTACAGATACCTAGTTTTGCTCTGTATCAGGCCCGGAGCGTAATGCCTATACCGGCTCAGTCTGGTGCAAGCTTTATAGGCGGGGAACTGGATGCATGGGATGCAATTGCTAAATCATCGGGATTTATGGTATCCCGATCTTATAAAAAACCGAAAGAAAAGGAAAGATTTCATTTTAAACGTTAACACTAAGGAGGAAGCAATGAAACAGCTTCTTTGCAGTCTGGTATTGACCGTTATCATGGTGGTGGCGGTAAACGCAGCTGGTCCGAGCGCTTCTGAGTATAGCACGGTTACTTGGGCTGATGGCATTGACAGTCTCGAAGTAGACGGAATTGATACGTCAATATCCGATACTTTTTATGTCCGAGGTTATGGATATTCTACTTACTGGATAGCGGTAACTCAGGCCAATGATTCGATTGATATTGATAGCGTTATACTCGAATTATCACCTTCAGAGGGGACAGGGATACGGTGCAGAGAGACCTTTATGCGGCCCAAGGATATCAACGGCGATATTGATTGGTGCTTCCTTGACGTTCTTTGGATGGGTACAGCCACAATTACCACGGCCACTACAACCGCCGCTTCGGTAGCGCATCCTTCTGCTGCCCGGGGGAGGATTATTATATATCAAGGTGGTGATACCGGGACGGCAACTAAAACAATAATCTGGCGAACCCAAAACCAGTAAGGGGATTGAACCATGAAAAAACTACTTTTAATTGCTCTCTGCCTGGTCCCGCTGGCTTCGTTTGCCGGTCTGAATAAGTGGGATCACAAGGGAGACAAGAAATTCAAAAAAATATATATCCGAGACGCATATTCGTATGTACCCGGGGATAGTCTTACGGACAGTACTACCGTCCACACATATTTAAAATCAAAAGGCTTTATCGGCCCTATTTATATCCCTGCCGGTGATACGATATTTGCGAATAATTTTAAAGCCGCTTCCGGGGATAGCATATTTTTCCACAGTCACGTGGTTTTACATCATAACGTGTACCTGGACAGTACTTTTTATTTCCAGTACAAGGCGGCTCTTGATAGCCTGATAGCTAATAAGAACAGCAATATCTATGTACTTGACGATATCACTATGGCTGATACGACTTACATAGAATGGGATACCACTTCGCTTTTTACAGAGATAAGCATTGTGGATGCTTCCTGGCGGTGTATATTTGATAGCGCAGGAAGTAAACAGTTGTATTCTCAATTTACAGTAACAGATGATCGGTTTTGTGGTACGTATTATGATGCAGTAAGTGCGCCTTATACAGCAACCGCTATTGCGCGATCCGTACTAGGCGTTGATTTATCATCTATTTCAGCAGACTATGTTGGCACGAAATTAATTTTAAATCAAAATACAAATGATGCGACTACAGCAGACAGCGTATTTGTTATTCCAAATTCAAACAATACGATTGAAAAAGAGGATTATGATTCGCTAACGGCCAGCAGTCGTGTTTTTCTAACAACCATCAACGGAGGGACTACTGACAATGATACTATCGCTATACCTGAGTCGCTGATTACTCCCGGAGGCTGGTTGTGGATTGGGTTTAAAAATACTGATGAGGTAGTCCCTGGCAGTTCGCCTAATTATGATTGGGATGGTTGGAATAATTCTGCACCATCTAAATTAAGAGTCAGAACTATGGCGAGTTATTTAAAAATCGCACCCGATACTACCCTGATGGAAAACACAGTCATAAAGGGTAAAGAATTTTGGGGCCTTGGGACCAACTCTGTATTTGATACTCTTACCATTAATAGCGGCGTATCGGTGCCGCGTGTGGTAGCGCCTTCGGGTAGTAATTTGTCGTTAGGTAACGGGCCGTATTTAAAGCTAGACGATAGCACAGTGGTAGGCATTGACACCGTTACCGAATTAGGACGCCGGAATTATCAGTGGAAAGAGGTTTGGGCCCGTAAATTTATAGGGACTGACCCCACAAAGGCCGATTCTTTCCGCGTATATGACGATGGCACGAATACGATTTTTAATGCAGATAATCCAACGAAATACGAAAACGAGGTATTGCTTACCGATACCCTTCGCATTGATTTCGGCCTTGGCGATATAGCACGGTTCTGGATGAAAGACGGCGGCGGCGGTACAGATACCCTTGTTATTGACGGGGTTATCTTAAAGTCAAATTGAGGCTATTATGAAATATCTATTATTACTATTGCTTGTAGTCTCTGCCCGTTCTGAAATAGTGACCGAAAAAATAGTATGCAGGAGATGCTATTACTATTACAACGTCTAATTTAAGGATACTAAAGGTGCACAAATGAAAAACCTAATACTCGCTTTCTGTCTGTTATTGGCTGTAACGGTTGAGGCCGGACTGCTTGACCTATTCGGTCTATTCTCCTGGAACGACAAGGAGAGCAAGGAGTACATCCAAAAGAACCATGTCATCATCCAGGCGGTACGATTCAACAAAGGGGTGATGATGAAAGGTGGTAAGGTGATTGTCAATCAGGCTACGGTTGACAAGCTGGTCAAAAAGGATGCAAGCAATCGCAAAGCAGCGACCATAATCAAGGATTATAATCTGGTGGTAAAATGAAACGGTTACTTTTAATGCTTCTGCTGGCCTGCAGCGCCTGGGGACAGGTTACGTATATCGGCCCGGTCGTGCCTCCTTTGCCGGGTTATCTTAAGGGGTACTGGTTATTTAATGAGAATACCGGCACAACGGCAGGTGATAGCTCCGGTACTGGCTACGATTTGACCTTGACTAATGGGCCTGGGTGGGTAGCTAGTAAAGCCGGTTATAAATATGCGGTTTCCTGTACTGCGGCACAATCACAATATTGCAAAAAGACAGTGGCTAATCCATACCCCGACCAGCAGGGGGGAATTTTTGTCTGGATAAAGATCGCTTCGAGCGGAGCGAATAAAGTTATATTTTCGTCCAGCGACGAGGCAACAATTTTATATAGTTTTTTATTTTGGATTTCAGCAAATGATTCTTTGAGATTGACCCATATTGACAACGTAACCGCAAACGACGCAATGAGGGGTATTTATAAATTTAACAATGATACGTGGTATCATGTGGGCGTAACCAGCAATGGTTCACATTATACCTTTTATGTTAATGGTGACACAATCCCGTCCATAGCAGTAGCCGGGGCGAATACAGGTGATTGGCTTGGTGATATAGCGAATAGAGACCATGCAGATTGGGGAGCAAGGGAGCGCCCCACAACAGATTTATATTGGGATGGCTGTCTCGATCAATGCATGTATTACAATACGCCGCCTGAGGGATGGGAAGTAAAACAGCTTTATATGGACACACAAGAGGGTCATATCAATCCTAAATATTCGGCAGACAGTACCATAATCGGGGGGCTGTCGCAGGACAGTACGTTAATAGGAAAACAATAAATGATAGACCCTAACACTATAAGCCTGGCGCGTGACTTGTATCACTCCCCGGTAGCGCGGGCCGCAGTAGTATATATAATCTTTCTTGTTTCTCGGTATCTGGTTAATAACATAACTGCATATTGGGTATTGAAAGGACAACAGGTAGAGTATGGTGTTTTTAAAGTCAACGGGGAGAAGGCCCGGTTTGCACCAGGGGATTTCGGGTTGTTCAGATCGAGACTGCACTATATTGATAAGAAAAAAAAGATAGACGACAAAACAGCAAAATAGTTAAAATGGATATACGTTTTTCACATTCAACTAGCGGAGGTAGTAATGAAAAAGCTGATAGTAGCGATAAGCGGAAGTAAGTTGGCAATCGGTACAACTATGGCGCTCGTGGCAAGAGAATTGTCTGTGGCGACTTTGCTTCAGGGTTCTATTTCACAGGGCGTATTGCAAATCGTGTATATTTTAGGCGGTGTTATCATTTTAATTGGTGGCGTTGACAAGGTGGTCAAAATCAAGAAAGCAGTCAAAGAACAGCCAGCAGCGAAATAATGAAACCGGCTGATTTCAGTTATAAACTGCGGGACATTTTGTCTCGATTCGCAAAGGATTCGGGGGCGTCGAAGGATATCGGCGCTCCCCTGGATATTGCCGAGGGTGAGGTTAATGCCCTGATAGCCATTTCTCAGCTTGACGAGGTGCAGATAGAACCGGGGAATTATAAGGGGAGGCCAATACGGGGATGAGAAAAATAGGCCGGTATTTTATGAACTTCCTTTTATCTCTTGACCAGTTAGGGAACTCTGTTTTATTAGGAGATCCAGACGAAACTATAAGCTCTCGCCTGGGACGCATCAAAGAAAAGAATGGAGGCCGCATCCCCTGGCGCAGACCGGTAAGTAAATTTACTGCTTGGTGTCTGGATAAGATTGACAAGAACCACGTGGAGGACGCTATTGAGCGTGACGAAGGTAAAGACGGGTTATTTGATAAACCGGAGAAAACATGAATATTGATTGGCCTACCGCAGCAGTGTTGATTTCAGCAATAGGTATTGTTGCCGGGGTGTTTCTGAGATTATATACCACGTCAGGCAATGAGAAATTAAAGGATATTCAAAAGCGGCTGGATGAATTATTTAAACTGCTGAATGACAGCAACGGTAATCAGGGTCTTATCTCCAGAGTCCGGGTATTGGAGGCGCTGGAAAAGAAGCGGCAGGGAGATTAATTATCCAATCTTTTATATGCCCTATAAACAGCTACTATCGCGTCTTTTTCAATTAATAAATAACAACTAAAAACAACCGTGCCAACCGAAAAAAAGACTATAAAAAATATTGCTATTGCTCCTTTGATTATTTTTTTCATTTAATGATTCCTTTTTCGCTTAACATTTTTTTTCCGAGACGGCGGGCTTCTGGATACTCCGTAAGAAGCGAGAAGTAACAAACAAAATACCATTTATCTCCATAATAAATAGATACTTTTTTGTTTTTTGTATTCATTGCAATGGAAAAATTAACGGGGAAATGTTTTTTACTCATGCCGGTTTCTCCCCACATTCAAAATGATACGGATCATATCGCTCAAAATGTCCTCCCCAGATACCCGTCAAGCTTTCCCAGAACTTACCCAGAATATCATACCGGGGATCCTTCCAGAGAATTTCCTTCCCGGTCTTGGCATCTATAATCCAGATATCGATTGCCAGGGACCAGCGGTGCTTTGAATTGAGTATCCCTGTACCCTCCTTAACGTACTTCTCTGCTACGAACTTGGGCCGGTGAGCTTCCCCCAGACGGATAGGTATATCGTGACTCTGGGCGTGTAGGATAAGGTGAGATACCATATCCAAGAACTTAGCGTACTGGTCGAAACGGTTCATTTTAACCCCTTTTTTGTTAAATAATTTTGTCGTTATTTTATTTAATTATTTGGTTACATTCTGAACAATATCGAGGTTTCGATTTCTGGGGCATCCCGGGCCTATGGTCATGGCAGTATTTCCGGTTTCCGTCCCGGTCTGCTTGGCTGAAAGTAATTACGGCCGGTAGTTTACAGTTTATTACATCACACTTTTGGCCGACCTTCATTTGTAATATTCCGTATCCGGCTTTCGGATAGTCTAGTTCGATCATGAATACCTCCTAAAATTGAAATTCAAACGTTTGAATCGCTCCGTCAGCCATTTTTCTACTTGATTACGTCTGCCAGGGCAAGGTAGTGAACGAGAGCCTTAAACATGTCCCCCGCGTTGTCATACGATTTATAGCAATATCCCCTCGATTCTGCAAGTTCTTTAAATTCTTTCTGTTCATCAGATAATGTACCTCCTGGGGCTTTCGCTTCGATAAATAGACCGTGATACCTGCCTCGTGGTTCATGAAAAGTCAGATCCGGAGTACCTTTTAAATAGCCCATACGCTTTCTCCTGGTAGCTTCCTTGACTCCGGCGTTCTCTACCGGGCTTATAGTAAAGAGGACCCGGGGTAGATATTGCCTTACGCTCTTTACGAACGCCTCTTGAATTTTATTCTCTGGGTGATTCATTCAATATCCTCTTTTCTGTTGTGGGCGTTTTTAAGCGTGCAACTGATAGCACACGGACGAAGTTAAGCATGAACAACTTTAAAGCCATGTTCACGCATCCAATCACCGTTTACAATTTCGGGCCAATTATTAGGCCACGGTATTTCAGCTACCGAATCTCCGTTTACTTCTACGCTCAGGCCCCACCCCTCACCTCCGGCGTGAACAGCGACTAGTTCATGCTTAATTTGTGGGGGCTCGTCGGCTGGTGTGTGGGCGCACTTTTTCTGTTGCTCGATGTCTGCGAGCAGCTTGTCTCCGATTTTAGCACACCCGGTAGAATCAAATACCCCGGTAGGCCGAGGCTCCCACTGCATAGATGCTTTCCCTAACGCCTGGAACACAATCTCTTTTAATTTATTATCCATTCTACTCTCCTTTGCTCTTGCGAGCAGATTTTGTGCATCGAGAAGTGTAGTGCGAAGTTAAATGCGCTGACCTGTACACTTGTGAAAAGGCAAGTCGCAATAATCAACGCCGCGATGGGCATACTGCGCGCCACACCAGATAGGGTTCCCAGCGCATTTAATTTCTGTGCCGGGAATGCTCTTTTGGGCAACCGCACTACACCTGTTAGGCGATTTCATTTTTAAACCGTCAAAATCAGCCTGGGTGATACGCAGAGACCACAATCCATCGTCTCGTTTAATCCATTCGCCAACACAAATACTCTTTTTATCGTCAGTTTCTACTTCGACAAACCGACCAGACCAACCGGCTGGGCCATCAAAAACAACGTTAATTGCTTCCATTTAAGCCTCCAGATGTAGGAGGCTTGTAGCCCAGGATACTGCGAAATTCCCGATACCGGCCTAAAATACTCTGGATAACCTCCGGGCCTTCGGCGCATAAAGCCGCACAAAAGATACGCTCAACGGTATCAGCTTTGTCGGCCAAATTAAGATTTAACTGCTCAACTACCTGTTGTGCGTCTGTAACGCTTTCAGGAGTGCGAACACTGGCAATCCAATAATCTAAAGCGTTATGGACCAATGCACATTTATGCCTATCATGATTATCGAGATTTTCAATCGTTGGTCCATTCCACCACTTTGCAAATTCAATCATATCATTTTTATTAAACATAGCGCCTCTTGTTTTAGTTATGGCGTACAACGAGGAATGCATTGCGAAGTCGCGTAGCGATTTGGGCGACTGCCCGAGAGGGCGCTTAGAAACCGTAATGCATCTGTTGGTGGATGTACTGCTTTTGTGGCTGCGCCCAGGACGGGCGCACCGTCTTGCGGTTTCTATAAGCCACTTAGCAAACGCTGGCGGTGTATGCAATCTATCCTTTTTTGATACTGGTTTTTGCTCTCCGTAAGTGCTGCGGATATTACCTGATCCGTTTAGCTTAAAACTTCCAACACAATATTTTGGCCGGCCATCACGAAATGGGATAGGCGGCAATTTGCTATAAGGACATCCGCAAATATAAAGAAGTGTCTTTTTTTCCGCTTTGTGGCCCCACCAATATTGAGAAATCTGAATTAAATAACCTCCATGTTTATCTGGTAAATTAAGTTTAGTTGGTTTATGAACTCCGCATTCTGCAAATAAACTTGAACCATTTGGATGTTCGACTACACCGCCAAATTTGCGGACCTGATCAATCGACCACGGCCCCAGGCTATGCTCGTGAGGAGGCGCTGCTGTTGCAAAATGTTTTAATCGACCCCAGGTTCTACAGGGAGGATGAGCGACAACGGGCATTCCTCCCGGAAAAGACCAGGCATCACGATGTATATCATAACAATCGACTCCGGGCATGGATTTATAAATACTATCCTCCATCACGAATAAAGCAGCAATTTTTACCATTCAAATATTAGCGCAGGACGCGCTATTCCTTTAAGCCGCAAAAGTAGTATTTCCACCAACAGATGCATTACGGCTCGCAAATGCGGCTCGACCCAAACCGCTACGCGGCTTCGCAATGCATTCCTCGTAGTACGATGTGGCATTGTTATTATTCCCAGTCGGCGCAGGACGCGCCGCAGTCGGGTAATATTATTTTTACGTCACGGCCCCTATTGGGATCGAGTTCATCCAGGTAGCATTCTTTTAAAATGCGCGCCCCAATCCGGCGTTCTAATTTTGCACGGCCAGAAAAAACCTCTGGGAAATCAATCCTTATTTTATTCCAATATCCCATACCTCCTTTAAGGCACCCAATACAATTATTGTTTGGATAACCGAGTTCATACATTGCTGGCCTTTTTATACCGGCCTGGGCTAAAATTGAGTGAGTGTTTTCTTTGGTTATATTTTTTTCGATAAGCGGAAATTCATGAATAGCATTAGGCTGATATTTAATAATATCGTTTGCTCTGCTTGTTTCTGAATTATCCATGCCCCAAATAAAAACATGCTTATTTAAACCATCAAACAAAGGAAGCAATTTGTTTTTGGACTCCCAGGCCATTCTAAGCTTGCGTTTCAGCCTAGTGGTGCAAGCTGCACCACGTACACCCCTGAGATAAGACGCCATTAAACAGGCGTTTTCTACCGAGCCAAGATCAGATTTATAATATTCTATTTTCTGCCCAAACCATTTTTCGCAATCGGAAATAAATCTATAAGTGTCTGGGTGTTGGTCCTCAATATCAAAATAAATAATTGATATTTTTTTATACTTTTTTAAAGCAATCTTAGTTACGACCGCAGATGACACACCAGCACTAAACCAAGATACAATCATTTGTCCCTTTTTAAAAGGCGCAGGAAGCGCCGTTAAAAATGCCATTTTGTACAACGAGAAGCATTAACCGAAGTTACCGAGTTGTTTAATTTTGTTAGCAATCCACTCCAGGTTTTCGTCTACCGCTAGCTCAAAATATTTTTTTCCATTTAATCCAAGTTCATTAATTGCCGAATCGATATCCATCGCAACACCGTGCAAAACGGCGGTAAGCGTAGACATTTGACAGGTTGCTAACACTTTATCCATGTCCGGTAATTTGGGCGAAGCGTTCTTTGCGGAGCCGGTTAATGTCCTGTTAGTATAATCTTTGGAGGCCGCTTTGAGAGCCTTGATAAGCCCGTGTTTATCCACCATATCAAGGGCAGTCTTTTCATGTTGTTCAAAATCTGGAATAATCTTGGATAATAACGCATACCATTTTCCGTCCTCGGCGGTAACGTCGCTTCGATTTCGTATATTATTTAACAGATTTTGAATCTCGGTATCATGATCCATAATTGGCCTCCAAAATTTTTACTAACGAGGAGTAAATGTACGAAGTGCACGGTACGGGTAACACGTCGCAACACATAGCAGATCATTACTACATGAGACCGTAGACCACTCTTTTCCATCCATCGTTACCCCACTTAGTCGGTTCGTGCCGTGCATTTCGTACTTTACCTGTTAGTTGTTGAATTTCGCATAATTAAAAATTTTCAAGTATTCTTACGCACATAGCGGCCGTATGTACAACCTCTGTTCTAAACTGAGACAGGGTTCCGTCGTGAAATTTAAAATCGACTGCTGCCTTTGCTGCCTCATCAGCCTCCTCTGCCATAATAGAAAATTGATCGGTTAAATCGGTAGGCCATTTAGGATGCGCTTTGCGGCCGCGTGCTACTTCATCTCGGATCATCTTGATTGTCTCTGGTGTCACGATATTTCTCCTTTTTAATTATGCGAAGTTTTACAACTAACGAGGTTGTATGACGACATACGTCGCATAAATCCTGATTTAGCTTTTTATATGAACCTCATTATTATCATTTCGCCACCTTTTTGCTTTTAGATGGCGTATTAGGCCACGGACAGGCTTTAAACTTTTTAATCTCAGTCCATCCGAATGCCTGATTATAGCACCTTTTCGTATTACCATCGTAATTATTGCAGATGGCTTTTCTTAGAGGGCAGATTTTGGCTGGCATTAATGTGTTTTCTCCCATAAATTGTCAAGATCGACGCTCATTCCTTCGTCTTTTTCTATCCAGATTATATTTACCTGAGCTGTGTCAGGAATCGGTGGATGTTGCTTGATAGTGTACGGCCCCATTTTTAATTCTGTTAATTCGGTCATTGCGTCTTTTACGGCTTTCCAGTTTTGTCCTATGTCCCTTTGAACGGTTTCCGGTAATTCTAAAGAAAGATAGGTTATTGATTTGTCCATTAATTTTACTGCTTTTTTAAGCTTCTCCATCATTTCCTCCTTAAAACGGTAAATTATCATGCTCCACCCCTGACCGTGAAATATAAGCAAGGCGGTCTTGGTCGGTTGCGTAAGTCCATTCGCTTTCCATTATTGTATATCCGCATTGTTTACAATCATGAATGTATGTTGTCCAGGGAAATGTCTCAACTTCCTCCGCATCCTCGATTGACCCACATTCCGGGCAGACAATTTTAACAGGTATTCTTTTCACGCTTCCTCTCGGTTAATAGGGATTTCAAACCTTCATCGGCATAACAATTCCTATGCCCTCGTCAAATTTAAAAGGTATCGGTTTTAAATATTCGACCGCTTCGGGAGCAATCTTTATCCCTGGTAACTGTTTCAATAATCGCAGATAAAAAGCATTCACGTGCTTCGATCCGATAGGCGTAGGATCAATCATGTTAAAAAATCCGCTACCAGAACAGGCGCTACACTTGCCTTTTACCTTCCCTTGCCCGTCGCACATATGACAAGTATCCTCATAATCATATCCATAATCTGAGGTCCATGATATTTCGCATCGACCGCCACAATCAGGACAAGGATAATTTTCTCCTGTCCCGTTACACTGGTCACATTTTTCTGTAACCTCTTTTTTTACCTCGGGTATATCAAGCCAGGGCGTTTTAGTTGGCATTGCTCCCCAACAGATAATACCTTGCGCGGATGCGAGAACTGGATTTTTGTTATATTCGTACATTTTGTCAATCCGTATACCTACCTCTGCATTTGTCGCATAGGTATATCTGCCTATATTGAACGGGTTTAACAATTGCTCTCTACTCTCGTCTTTACTGCAAAATTTTCTGATTAGGCTATCGTTCATTATCTCCCCCCTGTACTGTATTTGGGTTAAATGGGTTTAATCATTCCTTTGGTATTCCCTCATATTCATAAAATTTATTTCTATTCTCATGTACGTTAAAAAACATCTCTCCAACATTTCCAGTATTAGTGTTTTTCCTGGTGACAACCTTTGTCATTAACTGTTTTTTATTAGCAAATATGGCAAAGAAGTTTTCACATTCTTGGCTTATTGACCCGGATCCTTTGCCGGATTGAAGGTCTAGGGTCTTTGCGCCTTCATTACTGGGATGTGCCACAACAACGATATGAGCGTCATAATCAGTAGCCCAGGTATGTAGATAGCGTATTGTCTCGCCTATTAACTCTGATCTATTTCTTTTTGGTGCGTGTGGTATTATATAATCAAGATGGTCCACTACAAAGAAATTTATGCCTAAAGTCTCTGCGCTGTATTTAATAACGCTACCCAAGCGGTCAACACTGTAATATCCTTTATGAGATTTTTTCCTTTTATCAAAAAACCATATATTATTATCGTTCATTTTTATAATTTGGTGTTTAATCCATTCGGGTTTTTCCGATAGGTAATATTTATTATCATAAGATGAATATTGGAAAAGCTGTTTTTCGGTAACAATCTCTAGCGTTTTTCTTATAGCCAGTGTCATTTTGCGCTCAAAGGGCAGCACCAGGGCTTTCATCCCGGCCTCAGTAGCCCAATAAGCGTAATTAAGAGCAAAGGTGGACTTGCCTGACCCTGTATCGCCTATCACAATAGTAACCTCGTCCGTACGGATACCGCCCACCAGTTCATTAAATTTTTTAATCTCTATGGGCACCCCCATCATTGAGGTTGCTGTTAATGATTCAATAAATTCCTCTGAATGATCCCCGGGCCGGGTTATCTCTGGTGCGACATTATGAGATACTTCCTCCGTTGTGACATCCTCTAAATCCATAATTGGAACAGTAATGTCTTCTGTTTTCTTACGCTCAGAGTCCAGCCGGGCCACCCTGCGCCTACGTATGCCAAACTCCCGAAGTTCCCTTGCTAGGGTTTTGCATGATGCCGGTTGTGCGTCCTGGGTCATAATGTCGGATAGGAGCGTTTCGCAGTTTATAACTCCGTCTTTGCGACAAGCTTCAATTATTACCGCAATATCATTATTCCGTATTTTATTTAAAATATTATAAATATGTTCGTAATGAGAATTATAAAAATCCTCTGATTTAAGTATATCTGTAATATCTGAATATTCTAAAAGGATTGAACATAATACCTTTTTTTCAAGTTTATGATTTATTAAGTTGTTGGCCATGTCTGCCCGTCCCCCTGTGGTTTTGTTGATGCCTGCAAATAGCTTTCAAATTTATTACCAAATAATGTCTCGGGCCTCAAATATTTATTCATTTCCGGGTTTTCAAGCCATTCGTTGCACTTACTGTCTATTACGGTTTTAAAATTTTCCAGCGTAAATCCCTCATTATATCGTGTGCTAACAAGTACTTGGTTTTTTGAAACAGACGGTCGGTAAGACGAATTTGATTTTTCGTTTAAGTAGTTGATTACTTCTGTAACAGGCACAACAATCTTTTCTTCTCTTTTCTTTTTCTTCTCTTCTTCTAAGACACAGGTTTTATCATTCTCGTCTACGACTGTTATAAAGTTGTGTAACATATTGATAGTCAATTCAATAGAGCGCTTTTTAAGGTTTAAGCCATTCTTTGTTAAATATATAGGATTTAAAGGTAATGGCCGTTGTGCGCGAAGTTCAAGAAGTATAAATTTTATAAGCCTCCCCCAGTCTATTTCATTTTCAATTAATTCACAATCTGGATCACCCTGTACCATATCAAAGTATATTTTGGCCCATTGTAATTTTCGGTCTTTGTATCCTGGATGGTATTTTTCGAGGGATTTTACGTGGATATACTCCATTAATTACCAGACCTTCTTTTGTAGTATTCCTGTTTTGATATTACTTTATAGTCAATCCTGCAAATTGTTGGTTCATGCGAATCAACTGGTTTATGGTAAAGAAGGGCAAACTCTCCGGTGTCAAGCCAAAATCCAACTGGATCATTTCTGTGTTTTTGTTTGTGATGGTCATAGCGTTATAAGGTCGTATCCGTCATATTCCCACGGTTCCCGGCCTCGGATATATCTTTGATGGTGTACTTCGAGATTTTCCTCTGACCCACAGGTAAAGCACCTGTGCCTGTCTCTTTTAATCACCTCGCGTCTTTTTGCTTTCCACCTGGGATCAAGCAACTTTTTGGCATACCATTCACTCATCACCACGCCTCGCAATATATAAAACCGCGCAGGGCAGTGGGACTAGCACTGTCCGGTATGGACCGATGGCCCTGGCGGTTGTTAATCTCTGGAGTTATCATGTGCTAGTCCCATATACCCTCATTATAAACAATCCCTTCGCTAATTGCAAGGAAATAATTCATTATTTTTTAGGATTAATGATTACAGTAAATTCAAGCCCTTCTATTTCTTTTAAGCTTAAACCGGCATGCTCTCCTATTGTGTGAATCATGGCTTGCGGAGACATAGCTGTGCCGCTGTCACCATTTTCTGTAATAGTAAATTCTGTAGAGAATCCATGTACTTCTATTCCTGTAATTTTAAAATTAATTGCTTTCATCTCACCTCCGCTATTGTCAATATATCGTCATGGTTTTTTAGGGGGTTTGCTACGATCTTTACAGATAATAGCCATCTTGTCATGATACTCGGCTTGGCGCTTATGGTCTTTAGCGTTTCTTAAATGATACCCTGCATTCCAGGCGTAAGATTTTACCTGGTCTTTTTTTATGCGCTCTGCCCTAGTGACTTCATCCAGCTCGTGTTGTTTAATTTTTTCCTCACAAACCTTTTCGGCTTCCTCTTTTGTTTCGCATATAACGCCATCATACAAAACATAGCAACTATTATGATATTTAACTTTCTCACCGTCGGCAGTTTCGGTTCTGTTTATTCTTTCGATTTTTACATACTCTACCTGGGACGTATATTTGTATCTGGTCGTGTACCCTCGCGGCGTTTCAAACCTTGTGCTGCAATAATTACAAGGTATTTTAACCACATCACCATTGCCGAGCGTTACTTTTACAACAAGATCCCCATAACATACAATGCATTTTTCCTTTACCTGAGTAGTTCCGCACTTTGCCCACCAGATCATATCACCTACTTTTAATACTTTCATCACATCCTCCTTTCCAAGATCGTCATTGGGGGTTAGGTACATAAAGCGAAATGCTCTGCGAACCATTCGGGAGAGGGCATGGGCTTGTCATTATATCCTATAATGCCACCCCTGTCACCTCTGCTTCCAAAAAGAAGCGACATACACCCTGAAGCAATAATGTAGTCATCGTATAATACAGGGTAAGCCGTATTAAGCCAATATTTCTTATGGTCTTTTTCGCTTACTTTTTTAATGCAAATCACCGTATTATCCTCTTTTACCGTCCGATTATACCACGTTTTCTTTGCCATAATTTCTCTTATTCCGGCGATCTGCCGGGTTAAAGATAAGTTTTTACTACTTTCGGTTTGCCATTCGGCTGAAAGGCTAAGCCGGAAACAAGCTCTTTTGCTTCTTTCTTGCCGCCTAATGCTTTTTCTACCTGGGCCGGTGAGCTTAATACCATAAAATCTTTTGAATTAAAGGGCTTGTCCTGTACTTGTTCAACAAACCCCTCGATATCAATAAGCGCCTGCTTCTGGTCCTCCCATACGCGCTTGGTGGTCGTTTCGCCTTTCTCGTACCCTTCCGTTTCGGTCCCGGCCAGGATCTCCGTGTCTGCTGCGTCCAGTGCTTTCTTGAACCAGGTCAGACCGGCCAATAGGTCTTTGTATAGCGCTCCCCGGGAATCGGGAGCCAGGCTATTAAAATACGATTTAATATCCAAGTCTCGGGGGATGGTCAGTGCTGGCTTGGTCAGAGCCGGGCAGATTCCCGCGATTGCTGCCTTGCAAAACATACACTGCCGATCCCCCGGGATGCACCGGGCTTCCGGTTCTTGGGTGGCCTTAAGCACCTTTTCGATACGTTCCCCGGATTCATCCAGTTCCTCTTTGCTGAACGTGTACTCGTCCATAATGTCCCGGGCCGGTTGTAGAATTATACTGCGCACAGACTCCGCGCCGTACTTATCCATTAGGCCGATAGCATAATCCTGTACCTGGTAATTGTACTGTACGGACGGGACCGGATATGAACCATACTTATAATCTATGATAATAATTTGATTATGAGTAGGCAGTATTAAGAATAGGTCCACGGTCCCGATC
>Ga0307928_10000932_pt1 | contig 21928 bp, 40 predicted proteins | sample AceLakmetagen232_FD_201815 | JGI IMG/M metagenome (GOLD analysis project Ga0307928, IMG submission 201815) | Saline water microbial communities from Ace Lake, Antarctica - #232 | ecosystem: Environmental > Aquatic > Non-marine Saline and Alkaline > Saline | place: Antarctica: Ace Lake... | reverse complement strand
AATATCTCCTGTTAGATCACAATTAAACTTTTCAGAATAATCAGTAGTCCAAGTATCATGTCCTCTTTCTTTTGCAACTTTAGAAAAGCTACAAGTTCCTGCAAATAATTCCACTGTTTTCATCTTTACTCTATTTTCTCTTAATTAGTTAAACCTTGAACTTTACTCTTGTTTAGTTAATTTCTTTTCTAATTCACTTTTACAGATAAAGTTTTCAAAACCATCATCAAGTTCATTTTCTTTTAACCATTTTAATAAACTATCAACTAAAACCCATTTCTTTTCATTGTCTTTATTAAAAGTTTCGCTTGTATCAAACATAAAAAATATATCTTCAGTTGTTTTTATTTTCATTTGTTCACCTTCTGTACATGTTTCATTGCTTTTTCGTAAGCTTTGAAATGTTTATCCCAAATGTAATCTATAAATATATCTTTTTGTTCTTTATTCATTTGTTCACCTTCTTATTAATATCATTTCTTAACCTCATACATTTGTAAAAAATCTCCAGTATTCAAACCTTTACTAAATCCCTTTTCTAAATTATTAATTTTATGAAAAATCTTTTCTTCTTCTTTTTGGTCATCCCAAGGAATCCCCATAGTTTGATGATTAGTTACTTTAACTTTCCAGAAACAATCTGTTTCTCCAATTATCTCTCCATCTGCATCATACATATCTCTTGGACTAGATATATTAACTTTACTTCCTATTTTCATTTGTTCACCTTCCTAGTAATATCACGAATTAAATCGCACTTAATCTAAACATACTCTAATATTCTTTATTCTTTAGGACAAAGGTTAGAATGGTTTGCGAACCACTCACTTTAAACCATATAAATAATAATTATTAGGTAATATTATTTTACCATTAGTACTTTCTACATAAATAGTTAATTGTGTTATCTCATGGTTATTTTTCCAATTACCACAAGTTGAACTATTCCAGTATTCTAAATTACAATTAACAGTAACATATTTGTTTCTTGCTTTAAATCCTGCTTCTTTTAATTGATTAACCATATTAGTAGTAAACTCAGTACAATCATACTTATCTAACTCATAGTTCCTTAAATTAGAAACAGATTGTAGTATGTTATCTAAAGGATCAGTAGGTAATTCTATAGTATAACTAGGATTACAAGTAGATTGGAAATTAATTATATTTTTTTTAAGATTTTGTTCTGTTCTATTTAATTGTAATTCTAGTGCAGAAGTATTTAAGTTACATTTTAAAGTCTTATTCTCTATAATTGTGTTTTCCTCATTTAACTGTATTATATTTGAAATTACTAAACCAAATATAATTATTATTAAACCCATTATTAATGTGTTTTTCATTTTTTCTTATTCTTACTCCTTTCTTTAACTGCATCCCATATTAACATAGGGGATAATAATATAAATAGAAAGATTATGAAAATTAAACAAAATATAGCTTCTATTGTTTCCATCATATCATACAAAGTTAAACTATCTTTAATCCTCATTTCATCTTTACCAGTTTATTCCCTACTTCTTTGTACCAAATACCATTCCAAAGCATTTTCTTAGTAGTTCCATGAAGTAATCTCCAATCTTTTATTTCTTTCTTCATAAACTCTTTTTTTTCATTTCCATTCATATTATTTCTCCATAAATATAACCTACAGGAATAATTTATTATAACCATATAGCGAAAAACCCCTGTAGGTGGCGAGGTTAAATGCTTAACTCACCTAATAAGAATAGTATATCTTTAGACTATATAAAGTATCGCTGTCACCTGATAGTAGTTAGAACTATTTATTTATTACTTCTTGAAGAATTAGTAAAGATTGTGATCTACTTAATTTTAACTTAGAACCTAATGCAATAACTTCATTTATTTTATTAATTGCAGTTTCTTTAATATATTCTTTTACTTCTTGAGTTTCCATAACTATCTATTGGAATTAGACTTTATATAGTTTACCATTAATTCCTTAAACTCTCTATTAATATGTGCTTCTGCTAACAACTGCTCTTGCATAGATTTAATAACATTATTCTGTTCAACTAAAGTATTTTCTAATCTTTGTAGAATTATAGGATCTTCTTTTAACTTATTCATTAAAGGAATAACTATACTTTTCATATCTTTAGTAGAACTTACAGGATGTATAGTTTCTAACTCCATAAGATTAAAGGAATTATCCATTAAAAGCCATTCTTCACCATTAGAATCTTTTACTTTAAACTTAGTAACTCCTCTATCTAAATGCCATTTAGCGATCTTATTCTTAATAGAAGCATGGTGACATTGAAATATATAATTATTATCTATCTTAAAATCAGTCTTTAATATATTACTTAATCTAGTCATAGTTTTCTTAAATTCAATTATAGCCATACTATTATTAAGATCTACATTTTTAGTACTAAAAGACTTACCCCTAATAAAAGTAACTTGAATAGTATCATTATACAAATAAACATTATGCTTTCTAACTTTAATTATTTGACCTTGTGGTATTGGTTTGTATAAAATGTTTTTGTTATTAAAATATCTAGTTCTAATATTCCACCCTGTTAAATGAGGAACTCTAATCTTAAATCTATACCCATGTGACCTTATCTTTTCCGTAGCGATATACCCAGAAGTTGAACTTGTTTGAACTTGTTTTGCAACCCAAACTCCATACCCTTTCTTTTCTATTGAGCCTTCCTCTAGTAGTTTCTTACAGTGATAAGCGTATTTAGATTTTTCAGAAGGTTTATGCTTAGGGAGTTTCCCATTAGTTTTTATGTAATTATATATGTATAAGTTCAAGTTTTTTTTCATCTTAAAAGTTGAACTTGTTTGAACCTTTAAATAACTTTCTTTAAACTTATTAGTGACAAACTTTTAGAAATATATTATTTAATAAAGTAGCATAGAAAAAAGTATAATAGAGTAGACCTTCAGGTTTTTAGGCAAAGAGGGAAGCCTTTAGAATACCTGAAGGATACTCTAAGTTAATAGTAAAGGAAGTAAGGTTAAGATGAAACCTCTTGAAAAAGAATTTCCCCTACTCCCCTTAAATGCAATTACTGTAGTACTGATTTATAACCCTTTTGTAAGTAAAATTCGTAATATAACCAAGACTATAATTAATATTAAGATCAGTAAGGTATTTCTTAGCGTTTTTTCCAAAGCTTCTCTTAGGATATATGATAATTTCTTTTTCTTTTCCGACCATTTCATTAATCTCCTATCATAATGTATCATCTATTCTTGCACCATTCATTTTTTGAACATAAACTTTAGCTTCGTTCATACAATGACATTTTTTACAATCACAATTAAAACCATATTTATTTACAAGTCTTAATTTAACTTCTTTATTACATACAAAACATTTAAACCTAGCACTACAGATATTCTTAGTTTCTTTAGCTCTCCAAGTTCCACAATACTTACAACGTAAAGCAAAATAATAAGTATTACTTTTAATTAATCCTTTGTTATAAATACTCATCTTTTTATAATCACTCATATAATCAATCATTAGTTTACCAGTTCCATTATAAACCATTTTTCCTCTTAATAGTTTCATCAATTTTAGCAAGAACTCTATCTCTAACATAAGCTATACTACAACTATTATAAGAAGTAGGTATTTTCATACATAGAATATCTTTTTTTAAGTTTCTTAAAACCATAATAGTATCTTTACACATCTTCTAACCTCTCGTTAAACTTCCAACTGTTAAGATAGTCTAAAGGGAAACTAAACGTATCTTCATTAATTACTTCTCTATCTCCCCCATAAGTCTTATAACTATTATTCTTGTCCTGTAAGCGTTCTAAATCGTTCTCAATACAGAATAAAAGAAGTTTCTTAGGATTAGTAAAGTAATACTCATCTTGCTTTTGTGCAAACACAATATACTTACAACCATAATTAACAGCCATAACTAACAGCCATAACTAACATCTTTTTATTAATAGAATCTCCTTCACAATCTTTATACTCAGGAAATTTCTCTATAAACTTAGGGAACTGATACCTAAAAGACTTAAAATGTTCCTTCTTAAAAACAAACCATATATTAGTTTTACCTCTAATTAGTAAATGCCTGTTATTATTAAAGTCCTCTAACATATAACTTCCATAATACTTTCTATACTCCATTAAGAAGTGTTCTCTAGCTTTATCAGAACATTGTTCATTCATTGTAAGCCCTCAGTAAATTTAATTCTACAGTATGAAGTTCTTTCTTAGCTTCTTGAGATTTATTAAACCAATAATTAGCTCTCATGTGTAATTTATTAACTTTATCCTTATTCATCTTCTTCCTCTAAAATAGTAGTGTTAAGTTTATGTTTACCTAATTTAAGTTCTTTGATTCTTTTGTACTCATCACAGAAAGTCTTTAAGTCCTCATTCATCTTCAGTACCCCAATCATACATCTCTTTAACATTACCTACATCATCTAAAACTACAGTTCTCATTTGTGTCCATGTAAATTAACTACTTCTGTTTCTAAAGCCATTAAACGCTTAAATAAAGCGTTAAACTTATCATCAAGACTATTTAGACACATTACTACTTCTACATCAGGTAAACCCTTAGAATCATCAAACAAATCAACTTGATTACTCATGAGAAAACCTCATTCCTAATATAAGCGTTAATTGGATCAGCTCTGAAAAAGCTAATAACATCTCTTAAAGAACATTTAAGTTCTATTGGATTAACAATGTTTGATTTCATCTTAATTAAGTAAATAGAATGGTAATATATAAAAGTTTCTTAGAACTAAAGAGTGACAACTATCTTCTTCTTTTAGATTTCCTTAACTGTTTCTTTTCATTAGGTCTATCTAATCTATACCTAGCTCTCTCAACATGGATTCTTACTTTAGGATCTCTACCCTTTCTAACAGTAAACTTCTTCATAGATTGCCTTTGAATATCTTTACCCTTAGTAACTCCAACAATCTTTAAATCATAAGAAGCAACAATATTATTATCAACTAAAGTATTCATCTTTCTAGTAGCTCTATTAGGAGTTAGCTTTTGCCTTGTAGTTATGATTTTTTTACCTTTCTTATATCTACCTACAACTAATAAAACCTTACCTTTAGGTAATTTACTATTCCAGTTAGGAATCTTTTTTCTTCTAATTACTTTAGGAGGTGGTAATTTACTAGGAACTCTCTTAGGAGGTTTACTTGGAGGTCTACTTGGAACTTTACTAGGCAATTTAGAAGGAGGTTTACTTGGAAGTTTACTTGGAACTTTACTAGGCAATTTAGAAGGAGGTTTACTTGGAGGTCTACTTGGAACTTTACTAGGCAATTTAGAAGGAGGTTTACTTGGAGGTCTACTTGGAACTCTGGAAGGCAATCTGCTTATTTTCTTTTTAGGTAACTTGGAAGGTAGTTTACTTCTTTTACTCTTAGGAACTCTGGAAGGCAATCTGCTAGGCTTTTTCTTAGGAAGTCTACTTGTTTTTTTAACTTTCTTTCTAGTAACTTTACTGGGTTTCTTTTTCTTAATAACTCTCTTTTTTACTTTTTTAGTTACTTTAGTTCTTGAAAGTCTTTTCTTAGGAATTTTCCTCTTAGGAACTTTCTTAGCAGTTCTAGTTACTTTTTTACTCTTTAAAGTTAATTTTGCTTTTTTAAGTTTATTCGGATTAATTTTTTTAAGTAAAGGAAATTCATCAAGTGCAGAACCAACTCTTTTTCTTAATAATGCTTCAAACTCTTTACTTTCTAATACCTTTAAAGCAGAATTAAGTTTTTTAATCTTAGCATTATTTCTAACTTTACCTAATTTAGTCTTAGGTTTTATTCTTTTTAAAGCGTTTCTTTGAATTTTAATACTTTCAATAAAGGCAGAAGGATCTTTAGCTCTTCTAGTGTTCTTTTCTAATAGTGCCTGTAAACTTCCTAATCCTTTTCTTGCAGTTTGCTCTCCAAAAGAAGTAAATTTAATTCCACCCACCTTAACAGGTTTTTGAGTGGGAATTTGTAAATCAGACATCTTGAGAGTTGATCTTAATCTAGGTGCTATTTCTGAACCTACAGATAACCTAGTTTCTAATATTCTCTGAACAGATTCGCTTTTAATTTTATTAGAATTAACAAAAGATCTTTCTTTTTGCAGTTTTTTGATTGCTTTATTTAATGTAGTTTTTAGTTTAGGGTTTGCACCTTTAGATTGAATTTTTAATTCCTTAATAGTTTTCCCTACTCTTTTGCTGAATATCTTAGAGTCAGCAGTTGTAAATCGTGTAGCTTTAAATTCCTTACCGATTCTTTGAACGGGTAATTTTCCTCTTCTAGTGAATATTGACCTATCAGGAATTAATCTACTAAAAGGTTTAACATCTAAAACAGGCTGACCTTTCTTAGTAAGTATTTTCTCACCTTTAAGTACATACTCTGATCTTAATTTTTTAGGTAGATTTTGCATGAACTTTTTATTAAAAGTTTTAATATTAGCAGTGGCTAAATCTACATCATGAGGAACTTTAGTTTTACCTTTACTAAGAACCCTACTCGCCTTTGAACCGAATACTACAGAATTAGTTTCCTGTAAAGTTTTCTTTAAAGCTTGAGCTTCAATTTTCCCTAAAGTTTTAACATCAATGAAATCTACATTAACCTTTTTTCTCATCTTTGCAGGGAATAACTTCTCTTGTACCTTAGAAGATTTAATTATTGCTCTTACATAAGGTCTAAATGCTTTAGGCTGAGATATAATGAACTTCTCCTCTAGTATAACTCTTGAAATAGGATTACTCTTTACCCCTTTTCCAATAACTTTAGCAGTCTTACCGAAAACATAATATTCTGCAATAACGGAAACAGGATCTCTCACAAACTCAGAACCCATTCCTTTAACTGTTTGAACAGGATGCCTTACACTAGATATAAAACCTTTAAATGTTTGAAAAGGATTAAGACCAACAGAAACAACTCCTGTAACTCCTTTTAATGCTCCAATTCCTGCTGATACGAATAAGCCCCTCATTTGAGCTTCAACAAATCTATTCTGTTTATTAGCTCTTTCTCTTGAATTAATATTAAGTTCTTTCCATTGGTCTACAGTTTGAACTATACCTTTAAATCCTTTCTTTTTTTCTACAGCACTAATCATACCTGTTACTTTTTCAATATCTTTTACTTTTGAAATACTTTTAACAGCCCTTCTTCTTATATTTTCTTCTTTTTCTAATTGTTTTTCTACAAATATTTTCTCTATTTTCTTTTTTTCAACAGGTCTATCTAATTTGTAACTCATCTTCTTTACAGGATCTTGAACACCTATAACTTTACCTGAAGAATTAGTTAGAAGCTTAACATCAGATTTCTTTTCAGGAACTTTCCCTAGTAATCTTAAAGCAGTTCCTAATGTAAATACAGGTTTTTCAACTACACTTACTTTTGGTTGATTGATTATAGTAGGAATCTTCTTATTTGCACTAATCCTACCTTGTGAAGATGCAAAATTAAAATCTTTAATATCAAATCCAGTTCCACCCTCTCTTCTTACAACACCGAAAGGATCAACATAAGATTTAAGTTTAGTTGTGCTTTTAATAGGAGTTGAAACTTTATTTTTTATAACTTTAGATTTAGGAATAACTTCCTTAATAATTACTGGCTTAGGTACAACTTTCTTAACTACTGAAACTCTAATTTTAGAAGAGTCTATAGTTCCTACAGGTCTTGATGGATCGTTAGATTGAATTATTTTTCCTGAAGAATTAAAAACCACTATAGTTTTTTTAGAACTAGATTTCTTTGAAGATGATTTTTTAGAAGATGATTTCTTTGAAGGAGTTTTAGTGCTTCCATAAGTAGTAGTTACTTTTTTACCTTTTTTAAATTGTTTCCAACTCATAGTAGCCATACTTAATTATTACTTACCTAATATATAAATTTTTCTATTTAATATATATTATACATGAACTTACAGAACTTTCTCCCACCCCAAAGTAAAAGAGCTTCTTCTGTTTTTTTATTTCTACTGTTCTTAAACTTCTTATAGAATCTTGCTATTTTTCTTAGGTCTTTTTCTTCTATAAACTTATTAGAACATATTTTCTTAGCAATACATTCACCTGAATAAATACCTAAATCTCTTGATTCTTTAGAAGTAAATCTTAAATCTCCTTTATTTCTGTTTTTTAAACCTTTCTTAGAAGAAACTTTTGCATATTGTGGTATTTTAATTCTTTTCGGCATTTTAAATCTCTCTTTGTCTATTATAATTGTATTTTTTTCTTTTAACATCATTTTCAAATAATTTCCAAGTTATAAAGATTATCCCAATAATAATTAAAAAGAAAAGAATGTTCTTAAATGTAAACATCCAAGTTACTATTTTAGATAACCATCCAGTAAATGAATTTAATATGTTACTAAAACTATTTATTCCAGAACTTGCATCATTAATATTCATTTTCACCTATTTTCTTCTTAATATTACATAAATAAGCAGGACTTAATACAATATCATACTTTTCTATAACATTTTTCTTAATTAATGGGAAATACATAGTTAATCTTTGTTTTTCATAATCTAAGATTTGATTAATTATAAAATCTATCATTTCTTTTTCTTTCTCTATAGTAATATTAATCTTTTTACCTAAAGAATTAGTTAATTTTTTACCTTTTTTAAGACCTTTCTTAGAATGTGATGATTTTTTAATACTTTCTTTACTAGGATAACCAAGAAAATTCTTCTGAGTATGTTCTCTAATCTTTACAATAATTTCTTTTTCAAGTTTGTTTAGTATAATTTCTTCCATTACATTATCTCATCATTAAATCTTTTAGATCTCTTCTTTTCATTAAAGAATTTCTTTTTTTGTGTTTCGTGATTCTTTTCAAACTCAATCTGTTCAGAAAGAAAAGTAAAAGGAACACTTATGAAAGAAAATAGCTTCTTGAAAACTTTAAAAGGAAGAAAAAATATATTTATAATTCCAGTACCTAAACCTTTCATAAAAGAATATTCTCTTATGTATTTAAATAGTTTTCTAATTATCTAAAGATAATACTAGTATAGTATTTACTATATTAAGAATTATAAAGATTGCAACTATTCTAAAAGACCATACCAAACCTACACTAATCATAGTTATAGAAATAAGATTAACTATACATAAAGCAAGTAAAGATCCTCTTAAATAAGAATATCTAAATTTAGCAAAAGGACTATTTTCACTTAAAACCCATAAAACCATTATATAAATTGCAACTAAAATAAGTCCAATAGCCCAAATTCCTCCTTCAGTATTAAGACTTGAAGTTGAAGTGGAAATAATATTACTAGGAGTAAAAGAACTAGTAATATTTAATTGACCAATGTTATTAAGTTCACTTAAATTTATTCCTGCTTTAGTAAATACCATTATTTAACCAACCTCGCTATTAATATTGTTGCACTTAATATAAGTACACTCACAAAAGTATTAACAATAAACTTAAAATTTGCTAAAGGAAGTCCTAAAGACTCTATAATAAAGCTAGGCATATTAAACATAAGAGCAATAAAAGTCCAAAGACCTACAAATATATTCTTTAATAGGGTAAACACTCCAAAGACATCAAAGAAATCTATAATCCCACCCAACGCCTTAGTAATTGGATTCTTAGCTCTATCCTCATCTAAATCCTTCTCAGCTTCAGCAGTAATACCTACCTTATCTAACCTTGCAGTATAGTTTGATAAATAAGTAGTACTATCTGAATCTAAAGTAGCATTATCATTATTTGATAAAGAATTTCCAAACATAAGTAAAGCGTAACTAATTACTATAATAAAACCTAATGTTACTAACCAAAACTCAGGTTTAGTGCTTGAATCTCCCATTTTATTTCAAATCCTCCTTTTTTCTTCCAAAATAAATTATTTGTAAACAAATAAGTATCTTTAATACCATTCCAGTAACTATCATAAAATTAGGGAACAAAATTGTTTCTGCAACTGCAAGAACTATTCCTAATATTGCTAGTATAGGTAGAACTCCACTGTATAAACCTATAGAGATAAGAGCTATCCATAAAAATAAAATAAAAGGACTAAGTATAGCATATAATTCTAAAGTAGATTGTAAAGAAGTAATTGATTTATAATAGAAAGTATCTAAAGCCGTTTTAGTTCCATCTGAACTAATTGAATAAACATCCAACCTATAATTATTTGACCTGTTTAAAGTAAAAGGTACTAAAGGAGTCACACTTCCTGCATTACTTTCAACACATTTTGTTAAAGCACTAGTATCAGGATTTTTATCAGTATTAAAAAATTGAACACATACATTAACAGTACTTCCATCAGTAGTTTGGAAATCTACACTAACTTGAGAAATATTAGTAGTTTCATTAAAGTTTTCTGTAATATTGTATATTAAATAATTTGAATCTAATATTATATATGTTTCAAATTGCTGTAGAACTAAACTTACTTCTAATTCTGAGAAAGTTATAGGAGAACCACCTGCTATATCCTCTCTAAAAATAACTCCTTCATCACCACTAGAAGCAGTTAGCAAGTTACTATCAACTATCTTAGAAGCAGTGTATCTATAAGTTTTATCGTTTAACTCTATTAAGAACTTACAAATTCCATCACTATCAGTAAAGCATTGACTAACTCCTATATAAGATAAACTTACAGGATCATACTCTAATAAATTAACTTCTGCATTTTCTATCTTACTTTGAGCTTCATCTACAACGTTTACTTTCAAAGTGTTAGAAGTAGTTAAGTTTTGTTCTAGTAAGTATATACTAATCCATAAATTTTCTTGATTTGTAATAGTAATTACTTTTTGTTCAGTAAAATAGTTGTCACTAAATACTTTTATGTTATAATCCCCTGAAGTTAAATTTAAATCATTAAAAAGATAAGAACCATTATCTGTAGTAAAGTTTCCTATTCCTTCAAAAAATATAGATACGTTTTTATCAAAAGCAAGTCCTGATTCTCTATAAAAGATATTAAAAGTAATATTTACCCTAGTTGCATTATAACTTACATTAAAAGGTAAGGTGCTAGGAGTATAGTTGAAAGTATAAGAATTGTAACCTTGATTATTAGTGTATTCAAACTCATACTCTCCTAATTGTATTGCATCATTATAATAAGAATTAAACTCTACCTTTCCTAAAGCATCAGTTGTTAAAGTTTCTGTTGAAGCATCAGGATAAGTTACTATAACAGTATTATTCTCTAAAGGCAAAGTTGTATCTTGATCATAAAAGTAAACATAATTCTGTTTAGGTTCACTATATCTTAAAATATCAGCAAAAGAATTTACAATAAAAGAAGAACCATCAACTAAAACATCATTTTTGAATAAAAGAGAGTCAGTTAAATATGTAAATGTGTTTGCTGTGGCGAAATGTAAAAATATTTGATAATAACCAGAAAGATTTTTAACACTTGTTATAGTTGCTAAATTTGAAGAATCTGATTGAAAACTCATACCTTTACCATCTATTAAAATGTGAGTGCTGTTTATTCCTAAAGATTGTAAAGTATCAGGAACTTGGTAAGTTGTGTTAGAACCAGAAGGCTGTATTGTTACATCATCAAACTCTAAAGCAAAAGAAAAAGTTGACACTAGGATGAAAAGAAATACAATTCCTATAAAACCCATTAGGGTTTTAGAGGGCAGAGGAAACTTTGTTTCCTCGCTCCCTAGTAGTCTGTTAGTTTTCATTTTTAGTTGTAAAAGTTTATATATCCTGTTGTACCATCTGGCATTTCTACTTTAATACTTCCTGCAATAGTTGTGTGTGAAGTTCCACCATCTGTACAAGCATCAAAATCAAGAACCTCTACATCTTGTGCTGAAGATATTCTAATCGCTTTCCCAGTACCATCATTTTCAAGTTTTAATAAATTACCTGCAAATCCTGCATTAGTTGTTTCAATATGTATAATTCCTTCTGTTGTTGAAGTTGCAGAAGCTGACCTTAAATATATACCTCTTGCTGTTGTTGATTCATCTGTATATATTTCAATAGCATTAGCAGTAGTAGCTTCAGAATTAAGAACTATTCCTTTTCCATTTCCATTCTGGTCGATAAATAAAGCTCCTGTAGTTCCATCATCTTGGATTTCTACAATACTAGTTGGAGAAGTTTCTCCAAATCCAGTAAGACCTTTAAAATAACTTACGCTGTCGCTTAAAAACGTCTGACTTGGAGCAGTTGCAAATACCATTACTACTAACAGCAAACTCAGTACTGTAATATATACAGCTTTTCCAAATTTATCTTTTTTGTTTAACATTTTTGTTTCCTAATCAATTTATTATTTCTTATATATATAAGTTTTTCCTTTTATTCTTAAACTATTACTTCTTGTAAATATCCATAAGCATTAAATGGTTGAGTTGCATAAGTATCGTGTTGTTCTATTGTAACATCTGTATCACTTGATATATATTGCATATTTATCATATCCCCTTCACTCAATTCTACATGGGTTGTATGTTCTGCCCAAACATCTGCGTTTTGTTTCGTTGTATCACTTTCAATATAAGAGCCTGGAATTTCAATTCCGTTTCTCGTCAAACGCATACTAACATCAGCATTAGGAAAGAGAGAATCATCTTGAAAGCCCATACCAAACCCAATAGTATAATGTCCGTCATGGTCTATAACTAAAGTTCTATTATCTGTTAAAATTTCCAAATTTTCAACATCACCAAGAGATGCATTGAAGGTTATATTATACCAAGTATCAACAGCAGAAACTACTCCGATTTCAGTTGATAAGGAGTGCATATGGGAAAGACTATTTGATATAGTCCCTTCTACGTTTAAATTCCCATCAACACTTAAATTTCCTGTAATCCATAAATTACCAATTAATTTAAATAAATGTGAAATTGAATCAGTTAAATTTATTAAGAAATTAATTCCATCGTTTTCAATAGTTATAGTTGTATCATTATTAACGAAATTAATTGGTACGTTTGTTAAATCTACTGTTTCAGTATCGATATAAACTTGTTGTCCTTCTATTACTATTCTTAGTGATCCATTTGTGTAAGCACCTAAATATCCCGTTCCATCATTTGTTGATTCTGAATCAGTAAAATCATTTGGAGTTCCATCGAATTTATAGTATGCGATTAAATCTGTTGTATCTCCTGTGTAATCTGCCCTATTTAGATTATATAAACTTGTTATTTCTGTTTGGTTTAATGTTTTATTAAATAACATATTTTCGTCTATTGAACCATTAAAGTATCTATCAATACCTTTAGCTTGGCAACCAAACCTCATAAATCCAGATACATCTGCAACTGTTGTATATCCTACTGTTGTAGTTCCAGTTAATACTCCGTTTAAGTATGTTCTCATGTTTGTTCCATCTATTGTTAGAACATAATGATTCCAATCTCCTGGTGTAACAACTCCTAAATTATGCCCATGATTAGCACCTGATGAACTTAATCTTAATATTGCAGTATTACTTGGAAAAGATACTTGAAACCCTGCCCCTTCGTAACTTCCTAAATCCCATGCAATTTGTTGTCGAGCAGGGTTAATGCTACCTAAATTTATCCATCCACTAAGTGAATAAGGTATTCCAGTAACATCTAATTCTGAACCACCACTATATGGTACATTAACATAATTTGTTCTGTTAAATACTGCTACTCCTTCAACTGCAGGTATTATCCCTTCACTAACACCATAACTAATATTAGTTATTGTTTTATAATTTGTATCTATTGTGTAATTTAAATTTGTTAATTGCGAACCATTACCTATAAAATAGTTCGCTGAAACATTTTTAGTGAATATTGCGTTTTTAGTAGTTCCATCTAAAGATAATACAGTAGAACCTCCTGCTGACAAATCTAAATTAGTTCCTGCACTTTCCATTCCTAAAGCTGAACCTCTAAACCCTCTAAGCCCAATAGAATATCCAAATATTCCATGAACTGCATTAAATACCATATTATTACTACTTGAAGTAATTGTTTTTGTATTTAATATTAAATCATTAGTTCCTAAATCAACATCAGAAGTAGCACCAGTATATGGTACATAATCACCTATATTATAACAATTCCCATCTCCATTAAGATATTCTCCATCATTACAAATAGTTCCTGCATTTGTATTTGATCCAGTTGAATCAGTACCACATTCCCATAATCCAGTAGAAGATTCAAATTCTAGTATTTCTCCATCATCACAAGTCAAGTTTATTAATCCAGTTGAATTAGTACTTGTTTTATTAAAGTAATTAGAATCTACATAAGTAGAATTGTAGTAATTAGAATCAATAAAAACAGAATTGTAAATATTATCAAAATAACCGTTTGTTGCTGTAAAATCATAACTTCCTATATCTATATTACTATTAGCATTACTTCCATTTATAGATAAATAAGTATTATTTATTTCTGAATAATTTAAATAAACAGAAAGGTTAGGTTTAATATCATCCCAATCGTAAATAGTAGAACTATTTAGAGTAATTGACCTGTTCACAATAATACCACCAACCCCAATAGTATTATTAGTAGTATTTCCAATACTAGTTACCATATCTAAATCATAAGGTATAATTATAAGGAAAGACATCAAGAATAAAAAGAACAACACTATTAAACTAATAAGAATTAACTTATTTTCCACTTAAACTACCTCATCCATTTCTATTTCTTTATTCTTTCTTCCTTCAAATCCTGATAAATCTAAGTCTATAAAATTTGCAACTATACATATAATTACAATTATTAAATTAATCATAAGTAAGTTATTTAGATAATAATTTAAAAAAGGAGTTACATAAGAAACATTACTAAATAAATTTGTTATAAAGTTAGTTTGAAACCAAGTACCAATTTCTGAAAAAATACCACTCATAAATAAAAAGAATAGAATACCAAAAGTCATAAATCCTAAACTACTAAACCAACCTTCTCTTTCTGCATAATAGGATCCAATAATTAACTCTATAAATAAAGTTATAGTTAATAAAAACCATAATAAATCTATAAATTGAGGGATTATATCTAAAACATTAGCAATACTTGAAATAAAATCTGGAACCCAACTTCCAAACATACCCTGAGATTGTAATGTTACTGCTAATTCATAAATCCTAAAAATAATGAAATCTTTACCTATACTATATATGAAAAGCATTGTAAAAATAAACATAAGACTAACTATATTATAAGAAAATACTGTTTTCAAATTATCAGCTATTATTTTACCATTTCCCACTTTGAATTACCTCCATACATCTATCTCCTACTGCTTCACTTGCACTTTGGAAAGTAAGTGTTTTTCTCTTACCATATTTCTTTTTATATCTTTCTTCCATCATCTTTTTAGAAAGTATTATTACTCTATATAACTTATAAGAAACATAAATTCTTCTTACTGTAAGATTCTTTTTTTGAAAGTATTTTTTTAATTGGCTCATTTTAGTAAGTAGGTTTTGTACCATCTCCTGAATTTACTATACTCTTTACTATTCATATCAATTCCCATCATTCTAAGAATCATAGCAGTAACCCACTTGTAAAAGTCAAAAGATAATACTACTATAAATAATATAAGGAAAGTACCATAAATAAGTCCATATACCTCTATAAATGTACTAAAAGGATAGTTAGGATCTAAAATTAATAATAAGAAAGGAGATGCTATAAGACCAATAAAAGAAAAGGCAGTAGCAATAGTTCTTACAACCATAACTGAATAAAAAATAGTTTTTTTTTCTAATTTAGGTTTGTAATAAAACAAATAGAAAGCAGAAATAAATAAAAAAACAAATAATAAAAGAAATTTAATGAAGGTTTCATAATTATATTGAAGTACGTTTTGCAAACCCACAGATAAATTTATATAACTCATTTCTAACCTATAGAGATTTTATCTTTATCATCAGACTTTTCTTTCTCTGAAATCATATTGTCATAAGTAGTAATAAATGTTTCGGTTTCATTTATCATATTTACGCACCAATATGCACATTTAGTACTATATTCATCAGCTTTCTTTTCATCAAAATTAGAATAAGCTTGATTTAAATTAATACTCCAATAAATATTTCCTATTAACATAATAAGAATAATTGCAATACCAACATATTTTTTCCAACCTGAAAAAAAACCTTTATTATCATGTAAGAAATCTACATCTATTGCATCTTGATTTTCTTTATATTGTTTTCTTCTAGTTGAAATATCAGGGTAAAGAGTAGTTTTATTTTTAATAAATTTGTATGGAACAAGGATTCCTTCTTTATATAAGTAGAAAATTCTCTTTAAACCATCTGAATCTATAGTTTCATGTGATCCTTCACCTGAATTAACTAAAATATCTAATAAAGCTCTATATTCTCTAAGTTTACAATCTTCATCTAATCTATTGACCTTAATTTTTTTAATTATTTCCTTATCAATATCATCTTTTTCTTTTTTATGATAATAACCATCTCTAATAGAAGCTATAAATTCTTGTTGTCCAGTAATTTTATTCTTAACTATTTCAATTCTTTCTTTATTATCTTTTTTATGAAATTCTAATCTTTCATGTAAGTCTTGAATTAATTTATGTTGAATAATATCCACTTCTTCTTTAAAATTATTAGAAGATTCTATTAATACTAAATTATTGTTAGGTTCTTTATGTTGTAATGCTTCAAATTTAGCAATACTATAAGGAGTAGTTCCTAATTCTCTAAATACTTCAATTCTTACTTTACTTTCAGAAACTGAAACTTCTTTTTTATTCTTTTTAAATTTTATTTTAATCATTTACATATCTCCTTCAAATTGTGACATTATTTCTTTCCCGTCAAACTGTCCTTTCATTAAATCTTTAGAATTATTACTTACATTTCCAATATTAACAAAAGTATTCTTAAAAACTTCCATAATTGTATTATAATTTTCAGGTAAAACATCCATAGAAGTTAAAAGTATTGCATTAACAGTACTATGTATTCTATGTTTCTTTCTATAGTAATCATCCATATTAACTTCTCCAATAAGATTAGTATTTTCACAGAAAGGAGATAATAAAGCGACTAATTTTTGAATTGTATTACTTCCTGCAAGAACTCTACCAGTATAAGTAATTTTATCTAAACTACTAACATACTCGTAACCTTCCATTCTTTTTTGAAATGAATCTAAGAAATTTCTAAGAGAAGTAACTTTATCTTTAATTTTATCTTTTTCTTCTATGTCAATTTCATCATTATAATCATCATAGTAATCAATATTCCTTCTCTTTTTATTAGGTTTTTCATCAGAATAATTATCCATAATTACTATTAGCACTTATCTTTTATAAATGTTTTCTAATTAACTTTATAAACATAGCTTACACTATGAAATTACAATGGACTTATACGCACATGAACAAATAATTGAAAGATTAGAAAAAATACAAGATGATTTAGACTTAATTAAAGAAAAGTTTGAAATAAATGATGAAGAAGAGGATGATACAAGTTCTGAAGACGATATTTTATAAAAATAAAAGAAATTAGGGGAGTTTCCCCCTAATTGTATTTCTAGATTAATAATGTACTTACATTACTGATCCTTTGTTTCCTTTTTTACCTAGTCCAAATAACATCCATAGAACGATAACAACAATTAAAGATATAACAGTTGTTAAAGCTGTAGTCATAGATCCGAAGATACTAGTTACAGCAGTGATCAAAGTTGTATTCAGGTAAGTTCCAATAGCAGTAGGGACTGTAATAGTTCCTGATAATCCGCCTATAATACCTAAAATTAAAGCTCCTACACCTAAAACGGCTAAGATTTTTACTACAGGTACTGCAGATTTTTCTACTTCTTGGATTGCATCTGAAATTCTCATTTGTTTTTCTCAGAGATAATATTATTTATCCCATGTATCTATATTAGTATAGTTATTTATATAGTTATAGTCTAAATTAATAGGATAAGAAATAGAGTTAATATAACTTTCAGCTTCTAATCTTGTTTTATAACAAGTTATAGTATCATTTTCTTCAAAACAATATTCTATAGCACCATTTTGGCTAAGAATTACTAAAGAATAGGCTAAATATAATAACATCATTCCTAACATACCCCAAAAGACTACTTTTCTCTCTTTATCGTTAAGTTTCCAATTCATAGTTTCAGGATTTCTACTGCGTGTTCAGGAACATCTATTACTTTATCAAATACCCCTTCCCTTAGTAAATCTTCAATTATCTTCGCTTTTTGTAGTTGCATATTAATACCTGTAACTGTAGAAAGATTCCCAAAGAAACAAAATACAAGAAGAGATATAATGGTCACATTCATACTTGAAACTGCTAATCCAACAATCACTCCTAGAAGTGAAAGAAGATGTACTGTACTTAAAATCATGTTTAATTTAGTTATATCTACCATAATTTGCCTTAGTATTTAGCTTTTATAAATGTTTTCTAATTAACTTTATAAACCCTGCTTACACTAGAATAATTACAATGAAATCTAATAGTAATACAGATGTAGAAGTTTCAAATACTAAAACTATACAATATAATAATAGTAATCCTCTTTTAACAGGAGATTTACTATTTCAACAAAGAATAGATAGAGCAATAGTACAATTTAACTCTTCATTTATAGATACTGGATTTATTACAGGTAGATTAGGAGCAGTTGAAAGTATGTATTTAGATATAATTTACTTTTTAGATGATGAGGAAGTTAAAATAGTTGAAGAACTAATAGAAGATTCACAAGAATGTTTTTCAATAGTTTGTCAGTATAGAAATAAAGAAAATAGACCTGAAACATATAAGAAAGCTATGCAAGACTTCTTAAAATTAAGTCAAAAAGCTATGGTTATTCTAGTTAAAAAAGCATTTTCACAAGGACATATAATTAAACAAGGAGATAATAATAAACATGGGAGAAGATAATTTTATAGATGGAGAAAGTTCTTTTGGAAGTGGAAAATCAGAATTACTTTCTTTTAAAAATATTTTAATGAAACACTTAGAAAGGATAACTAGGCTATCTTCAGTTGAATTTAAAGGTGGATATAATCAACCTAGAACTGTTCAAGTATCTGGAACTTTAATGCAACAAGATGTATATGTAGCAGACAGTAGAGAATGCTATATTAATGCAGTAGAAAATCTTGCAGACCTTCTTTTTCCTCAATTTGATGAACAAATGATAAAAGATGAAGAAAAATATGTTAAAGAAATTGAGGAAAAAAATGAAGAAATTGATGATGATGATAAATTTAAAGATGAAAAGAGAAAAATTATAAGAAAATTATTCAGAAGTATAAGTGGATTTCTTTATAGAGAAAATTACTTAGATATTGGTACTTATGAGGACTAAATATGGGAGCTAAAGTAGTAGATCCAAAATTATTAAGTACTCATCCTAAAGAAAAACTATGGATTAGGTATATTAAGCAAAGAATAAGACAAAATAAGAACTTTTTAGGATTTATTTCAGGTTCAACAGGATCAGGTAAATCTTGGAGTTCTATTAGTATAGCTCAACAACTTGATCCTGATTTTACTTCTGAAAGGATTGTATTCTCAGGAATAGAATTAATGAAACTTATTAATTCTGATAAATTAAAAAAAGGAAACGTAGTAGTATTTGAAGAAGCAGGAATAGGAATGTCTAATAAAAACTGGCAATCTACTATAAATAAAATGCTTAATTTTTTAATTCAGACTTTTAGGCATAGGAATTTTATTCTTATTTTTAATTCACCTTATATGGATTTTGTAGATGCAAGTACTCGTAAATTATTTCATGCAGAGTTTAGTACTATAGGTATAGATTCAAAGAAAGGAACTTGTAAGCTAAAACCTAGAACTATACAGTATAATTCTCGTAATAAGAAGTTTTATTTTAAGATGTTAAGAGTAATAACTAAAAAAGGACTTATACCTGTGAATTTTTGGAGTGTATGCAAACCTTCACCTGAACTTATTAAAAATTATGAAACAAAGAAACGTAATTTTACAAACAAACTTAACGCGAATATATTAAAAGAGCTACAAGAATACGAAAAGAGCGAAAGTGATAATCCAGTAGATAGACTTACAATGGCACAAAAAGAGGTTTACGATTTAGTGCAAACTGGCTTAAACGCTGACCAGATGGCAGAGAGTTTGGGTATTACGGAAAAAGGCGTAAGATGTCATTTGAATACATTACGAAAGAAAGGTTTTGTAATAAGACCTGTGAGAGATAGAAACGACAATAATAGAGTGACTCATTATTTGGTAGAAAAAAAGGAAATAGAAGTTTCTCCTAATGATAGCTAACGCACACCCATCACACGCGACTACTTAACTACTGGAGGCTCTGGGAGTGGAAAAAAAAGAAAAAACTACTAATTTCATAAGAAATAGTGATATTATTATGTATAATATGGTATTCTAGGTAGATTTTTTAGATATATATAGTGTTAGATCATGGTATTACATATAGTTATCATGCTTATGTTTCCAGAAGTTATACTTAGTTATCTTACAACCACATATTAAACATATCATTTTCTTTTCTCTTTACGTTCTAACCTGCGAACTCTCTATATTGTAACTGTATCTTATTTGTTTGTTTTACTATTCTTTTTTTCGTGATATTCCAAATTATCTGAACTTAATTCTATATCTTCACTTAGATAAAATTCTACTGCTAAAGGATTAACCTTCTTCAAGTATTTAATCAATTCTTTTCTAAGTCTATCCTTATCATTAAATATAGAAAGGATCATAGCTATATCTGTACACATATACTCATAACCATCATGTCTTCCCCTTTTGTAAAATTCTGAAGCATTTTCAGTAAATACATACTCTTTCTTTATTTTATATTTGTCCATGTTTATTCCTTTAGTTCGTGTTTCTCTGGATTAAGTGAACTACTCTCTCATATCCATTATCTTTAAGAAGTTAGATTTAATTGCACCTAACTCTAGCTTAGCATATATCTGAGTTGTTTTAATATCAGTATGTCCCATTAGTAAACTTATCTCTTGTATCTGTAAACCTTTAGCAATACATAGACAAGCGAAAGTATGCCTTAGAGTATGAGTATGTAAATCTTTAGGTGAGTTTAAAGTAAGTAACTGCTTCTTCATCCTCTTTTGTAAAGCTCTTACACAATACTGTCTTTTATTCTTAGGCTTAACAAATACAAAACCTTTCTTCCTATCTCCTAAGTATAACTTGATTTGATTAGATAAATCAACACCAATAGGAACATATCTATCTTTAGCTCCTTTACCTGCAACTACTTTAAGTTGATTGTTTTGAAAATCAATACTTTCAATAGTAAGGTTATTAGCTTCAGATATTCTAAGACCTGTAAATATTAAGAACTTGATTAGTAAAGCATCAAATGGATCATTACCTGCGTTCTTAAGTAATTGCCAAACTTCAGCTTCATTAAGATAATCAGGAAGCTTATTCCTACTTTTAGGTACTTGAAGTTGATTTTTCTCTCTTACTTGTTTAAATATATATCTTGCCTGTTCAGGCGATACATTCGCAGAGTTCATAGTTTCTGATATTTCCTGAACCAATTTCTGCAATTTAGTTTCTTCTTTCATCTCTCACACCACACAGACACATTATCAAACTTTAAAGTAGATTCATCTTCACAATGCATTAAGTAAGTTTTATTATTATTAATTACTGATCCTTGTATATATGTTGTTTCAGGAGAATCAAAAGTAGATTCATCTTCACAATGCATTAAGTAAGTTTTATTATTATTAATTACTGATCCTTGTATATATGTTGTTTCAGGAGAATCAAAAGTAGGTGTATTTGCAACTAATCTTAATCTACCCGTTTCGTTTTGATTATTTGTACCCCAGTGTAAACTGTCAGAATTTGATTCTGTGCACCCTGTTAATAACAATAAAGTTATTATTCCAATTATTAATATTT
>Ga0307928_10000931_pt1 | contig 21949 bp, 26 predicted proteins | sample AceLakmetagen232_FD_201815 | JGI IMG/M metagenome (GOLD analysis project Ga0307928, IMG submission 201815) | Saline water microbial communities from Ace Lake, Antarctica - #232 | ecosystem: Environmental > Aquatic > Non-marine Saline and Alkaline > Saline | place: Antarctica: Ace Lake... | reverse complement strand
TATATGTTTGTAACGGTAAGGGCCGTCATTGTCATCGTCGGCATGACCGCGCCGAGATTCGCAACGTCGATGCCGAGGCCGTGTGCGGACGCGCTGTAATCCGACGTGGTCAGTGTGATGCCGGTTGAAGTCGCGGAGCTGGCCGAGTCGAGTTTTCCGTTGTTACTTGCATCAGCTTCCGTGCTGGTGCGGACTTTCAGCTCTACCGTTCCCGATGTAAAAGGGTAACTTTCGCCGGTGTCGGGGAACGCATCAAACTCTGCGGCAACAAGCGTGCCCGGCCCCTGCTGCGCGGCAAACGAGTCAGCATAGCGATTCGCGTATGTGACGGACATGTACGTCTTCGGGCCGGAGCACTCCATAATAATTTCGCCGGTGCCGGGGCCGGCCCCGGTCTCATAATACTGGGCCGTGAAGTCCAGCGACACATAACGCGGCGGCGTCAGCGAGCAATCGGCGGTATCCCCGACAGACGCGCCAGCCGTCGGGTTCAGCCGGCGTTCGATGTCGAGGTGGAACGTGGACATTGCGATTTTCGCGTCGGCAACGTCGCTGGCAATGTCGCTGGGAGAGGTTGCGCGGCCAACGCGCACGATGGCCCACTTGGTGCCGGTGCCGGATTCTTTCCAGAGGATGGTGGCCGCTCCACTGGTGGAGCTGGTGAGTTGGGTGGCGTCGCCGTCGGTGAGCTCTGCGTAGGCGTGGTCTGTATCTGTCACGTCGATCTGGCATGGCACAATGCCGGCGGCCAGGCCGACCTCGCCGATTTCACCGTCGGCAAGCGGCGCGAGCAAAATGACGAACTTGTCGCCGTGGCTGGAGCTCGGCGTGTTTCCGTCGAATGCAAAGTTGTTTTTGAACTCGTCGAGATTTGTAGTGGGGGAATAGAGCACGTCATCGATGCCGAGTATGGCGAACCGGCTGAGGTCGCCGCCGGACGAATTCTTGACGAACGCGACGTTTTCGGATTTCGGCTCTGGCGGCAGCGGGGCGGCGGGGTTGGCCTCGCGGGTCTTTCGTGCCGCGTCGACAAACGCGTTATGCGTCCTGGCCGTGAACCGTTGGCGTATTGATTCGCCGGAAGCAACATGATGAAGAGCATCTCCGCTCACGTGCCGATCCCCAAATCGGAGAAGTTGGTATACTCGAAAACGTTTTCAACGTAGATGCCCGCGATGAGCTGCGTGAGGCCGTCGTCCCCTTCGCCGGGTTTGTATTCGGCCCACATGTATTCCCAGCCCTTCTTGTCGATTCCGAACACGGCGAACTTCGAGACGTCCTTCCACCAGGTAACGTTCGGCGGCGCGTGGTTTATGTTGGCGTCCTGTAGGGAGAGGTACTGAGCCGTCCCCCCGGCGTTGTTGCAGAGTCCGCTTTTGCTGTACGTGGTTCCGCTGTCCCATGCCTCGGCGTATGGCACGGAGAAGCTCGAACGGTTTGGCACGGCGGCGAAATCAAGCCCGATCTCCCAATCCGACCCGTCGCCACGCGGCCCGCCTGATGCGCCCAGGAAGATGCACTCGCCGGCGTCGAACCCCTTGAATGACGCGTTGTTGACGGTCAGAGCCGCCGCGAAGAGCTTGCCCTTGTATGTGCCGGTCACGTCGGCGTTGGCGGGATAATACGTGTGACGCGAACGGAACGCGTTGCCCAATTGCGGGATGTCAACACCTGCAGGGATCTTGTTCTGAACGTTGATTGCCCCGTGGTGGTCTGTCGCTGTTTCGTTCTTCCGGGCATATTTCTGTACAGTGAATCGGCTCTGCGTTATGTGATACGATCCGCCGCCCACCTCGAACGAATAGACGACGTCGCCCGTTTCCTGCTCTGGCTCGGACGAGGACGAGTAGTATGCCGTGCCGACGAAATAACCACCGGCTGAATCGCTGAGATAACGGTCGATGGTGCAGTGGTTGAGGGGTCGGCGCGTTACTGAAACCACAACCCACCATGCAGCGTCCGGCGGCTCATGGTCCAGATTGTCCTCGTGCAATGACTTGTAGAACAGATCCCCGGTCGCGGACAGTTGGCCCTGCCCGTAGGTTGTCAACGCGCTCCAGACAATAACGGATGGGCAATAGTCTGGTGCTTTATTTTCGAGGGCGACCTTGGCGGCAGCCGGATCAGACGTGCCGCGAATGATGTAGCCCTCCTCGTTGTTTTGCTGGCCGATGGTGGCCGGGCGCCATGCAACGACGGCGGTAATGGACATCGTTACTCCTTAGCCAACATAATTCCACCCCGGGCTGTTTTTCTGGTCTTTATGCATGTCCTTGAGTTCATTCTGCATGTCCTTGAGTTCATTGTGAATATCACGCAGGATATTGGTGCTGGGCTGCGACATCGCCTGGATGTGCTTGGCATTGAACAGGCCAACAGCCGTTCGGCCCGTCACCCGGGCCGGGGCCTTGAGCATTTTTCTTTTCAGGGCGAACTCCTGCTTCACGAGCTTTTCGCTTTCCCCCATCTTCGCTTTCCCCTTTTCATCTTCAGCCACGGCGACAAGTTTGTCAGCCGCCTTGGCCTTTTTGATTGCCCTCTGCTCTTCCAGATTGAGCAATGCACGTTCGAGTTCGATGCCCTCGAATTTCGCCCGAAGCTTGAGCTCCTCAATCGCCTCGCCGCGCTGTTGATTGTTTTCGGCGGCGTCACGTTTGCGCTCGGTGGCGACGTTGGCCAGTTCTTGTTTATGCGCACTCTTGATGTTTTCGATCTGCTCCTGCGTGGCCCCGAGCTCACGCGCATTGCAGATTTCCTCTTTGTATGTGTCGTCGATCATTGCCTTCCGACGCTTCGCCTCGTCGTCAATGGCTTCGAGTTTGAGCCGCCGCAGTTTGTCAGCCCATTCCTGCTCGAGGCGCCCGAGTTCATCCGCGTTCTGTCCCTCTTTGACCGCGTCACCTTTCGCATCGGGCAGTTGTTTCGCTTTGACTGCGGCCGCAATGCCGCCGGCGGCCTTGCCCGCCAGTGCCTTGTCTGACGGCCGCAGTTGGAGCTGAAGCTTTTCGCGGCGGGTATCCAGCAAACTGATCCTTCCGGCCATGTTCCCGTAGTCATTTGCAACCCGCCGAAAGTCGCCAACAGCCGCTTTGTCGTTCCGCTCGTATGCCTCACTATTCCGAATCCGGTCGCATTCCGCGTGGAGCTTCTCCAGGTTCCCGCGTAGCTGTGTCATCTCGATATCGATTTCGTTGAGGGCGATTTTACGCATCGCGTTGGACAGCGAACCGATGGCATTCGTCATTCCGTCGATGGTGCCGGTGGTTTTATTGATCGTGAGGCCGACCTTGCCGTAGCGGCTCGTGAGTTCGGCGATGATCTGCCCGGCCTGTGCCATCTGGTCGCCGTCGAGTTTGCCCTTTTCCGCCAGGGCTTTCAGTACGTTGAGCCGCGCCAGGTCGGCCGCGCGTAATTCGTCGCCCTTCACCCGCACGTCGGACAGTTCGTTTTTGAGTGACAGCAGAGAAGCCCGGTACGCCTCCGTCGCCGCCGTGCCACGGCCCATGAGGTGGGCAACACCGGCAACTGCGGCACCGACAATCGTAAGAACGGCTCCAAGCGGACTGGCGACGAAGGCCATAGCGCCCATAGCCATGCTGACGCCCTTGATGATTAAGCCCAGGGTCAACAATGCGGCGCCCAACTTGATCACGCCGAGCACCAACTTGGCGACGAGCGCGACGGCCTCGCTGTTTCGCTCAATCCAGCTGCCGAGCTTTTGAGCCGACCGGATGATGGCCTCCATCGCGGCGACGAGCGGCCTTTCGATGGCCTTGCCAATCCGGATGAACACGCCCTCCACGGCCGAATTCAAACGCCGTGTCGTGCCGCCGATCCCGTCGTCCATTTCCTCGGCCGTTTTCTTCGCGTATCCGCCTGCCTTTTGAAGCCCCTTGGTCAGACCGGACAAGGCATTCGGGTCGCTCGCCAGTTTAAGAGCCGCGGCCTGGCCGCGTCCGAACAACGTCTCGAAGATCGAGAGCCGCTTGGCCGAGCCCATATCCTTGGCGCGCTTGCCGAGATCGGCGAGGATGTCACCGAGCGGCCGCAGGTCGCCGGCGGCGTCGACCGCTTGCACGCCGAGTTTCGCGAGCGTCTTCTGGTTCGACTCTTTGGCGAGATTTTTAAGAGCGCGGGCTGTTGCCGTGCCTGCCATCGAGCCCTTGATTCCGGCGTTTGCAAGCACGCCCAGCGCGGCGGCCACGCTTTCAATTGGCTCACCCGCCTCGGCCGCAAGCGGGGCGACGTACTTCATACTCTCGCCCAGGTCGTCAAGCGTTTGTGCGGAGTTGTTCGCCGTATATGAGAGGACGTCTACGACACGGTCGATCTGATCAACTTCCATGCCGAACCCGCGCAGTGCATTTCCCGCGATTTCGGCGGCACGCGAGAGTTCGGTATCTGTCGCACGGGCGAGCGAGAGAATGCCGCCAATGGCGGCGTCTATCTGTTTCGGCTTGAAGCCCGCGCGGCCGAGCTCGGTCATTGCGTTGGCGACTTCGGCGGCCGTATAGCTCGTTGTCTGGCCAAGCTCTTTGGCGGTGGCTGTCAACCGCCGGAACTCAGCATCGGTCGCGCTGGTGACGGCCTTCGTCTTTCGCATCGCGTCGTCGAACCCGGAAAATATGCGGGTGGCGATGGCAAACGGAGCGGCCATCATCGCGCCCACCACCATCATGCGACGGCCGACGTCCATTGCAGACGCACCGAACCGCCGCAGCCGCATCTGTGCACGTTTCAGGCCACGGACGAGTTTGTTATCGTTAACGAACAACTCGACGTATGCGGCACCCGCTCGGATTCCTTGACCCAATGCCATTCAGTTACTCCGTACACACTCGCGTAACGAACAATTTCGGCACATCGCCGAGTGCCGCCTCGAGGCGTATGTCGGAAATATTGCCCCACGGCACGGGCTCGCCATCAATGGTCAAGCTCCCGTCGACCGTTCCGTCGAGTACCAGTTCCACCTTGCCGGCCTTCACCGTGATATGTTCGGTGGTGATTTCGTCGATCTGCTTCTTCGGCTCCTGATCGGAAAACCTTTCGAAGCCGCCGTCACCACGCGTCGTGACCTTGTGTTCCTTGCTACCCATTGCCGGACTCTTTCTCTGGCACACATCCTGCCGGGAGTGTGGTTACTTCTTGACCGCGGCGACGGCGAGTTCGACGGCCAGACGTATCGCATGTTCAGCCCATACCGCCGACCGCTCTTGTGCCTCTGCCTTAATTCGCTGGACGGCTTCCTCGCGCTTTTCGGCGTTTGAAAGCGTGTCGACGTCGCCCAACTCATTGACCACGACACCGGCGAAGTCCAGCAGCCCGTCGGCCAGTTGCTGTCCGGTCGGTCCGCGCAACACGGATTCGAGCACTGACAGCACGGCACCCAGGATCACCTCGCCAACATTCGCCAACACGGCTCCGAGCACTGCGAACAGATTCATCGTGACCTCCTCTTCCTTACTTGTGTCCGCCTTTTGTGTCTCGGGCGAACGGTTACCGAAACCTACTTGACGAACAGTTTCTTGAGAATGCCTATGTTGTCCGCCTTGATCGGAATGCCGGACGGTTGCGAACTTTCATACGGGTTGAAATCACTCGACCGGTACGCACGTGTTTTTTTCGGATCACGGTTGACATTGGCAATCATTGCCAGCACCTCGCTCGTCTGTTCCCAGGCGCCCTTGCGGTGTTCCTCCGCCATCCACATGAGTTCACGGAGCGTCAGGGGGTCGGGGTTGACCCCGGCGATTCCGCCGAGCTCGTAGCAGAGCTGGATAATTCCCGTTTGAGTTCGTTGTCCAGCTCGTCGCTTTCGATCCGCCTCTCGATCATCGCGATCGCCTTTTCCGTCAGCACGTGCTGTTTTGTCAGGGCCTTGCGGTAGAGGTTCCGCCGGCCCTTCGGGAAAAAATCGATCAGGCCCTCCATCAGCGCCGTTGTCGCGTCGTCGATGGCATCGCCGGCCATGCCGCGTCCGAAGTCCTCGTCACTGACGCCGGCGGCGTCCGCCTCCGGCTTGCAGACGGCGTACAGCAGGTCGCAGAGCAGAATGGGGTCATCTGCCAACGCGCTGTAGATCGTGCCGTTGGAGGCCATCTTGCCGAGGTCGACGCCGTGGAGGAGTGACTTGACGCGCTTGAGCGTCGCTGTGGTAACAGTCACTTCCCACGTGCGGCCGTTGTTGTCGCGAAATTGCGCCATCACTGCCTCCTTCATTGTTGGCCCGGCCGGGCGGCGGCGCCCGTTGCGCCACCGCCTGACTTGGCGGGTGATTACGAGCTCTCGCCGACGACGTACCACGCCGGGGCGTTTGTCGCATATGTCGGCTTGATGACGACGTTGACGGTCAACGCTTCTCGCATCGGCTCGCCCCGCGTGAAGTCGAAGACTTCCATTGTGGCTCGCAGCCCCTCCGCGTCGTTGACGGTGATGTCGCCGTCCATCACGGCCACCTCGACGGTGGTGTTGTCGAAATAGGCGTTTTGCAACTCGGAGAATGCGTCGTCGGTCGTGTCGTAGATCATTTGGAATTCAACACTGGCCTTTTTGAGCGACCCGGCCAACGCCTCGAAACCGTTGTTGCCACGGGTGGTCACGTCGGCCTCGTCCTTTGTCAGCGACAGCGTGAGGTCCAGGCAGTTCGTGATCTCCGTCCAGTCCGGCACATCGTAGGTGCCGGCGTTGTAGTAGAGCTTTGCATCCAAGCCAAGTTTTCTGGCCATTCTTCCTGTCTCCTAATTAGCGCACTGACCCTGCCCAGTGGCGGGGTAATCGTGCGCGAGTTTTGTCGAGTGCCGGCCCCATAAACGGGCGTTTGGGGTAAACGTTTGGCTGCTGCGATTGATACCGCTGGCGGTAAAAGGCCGTCGCCTGCGGTGCGAGCTCGCGTGCTCGCTGGACTTGTCGGGCTGTCTCCAGACGGGCGAACGCAAAACCAGACGTCGTCCGCCGGATCGGGCCAACTCCGCCCCGTCTCAATGCCCAGAATGGCTTGCGAAATTTCGGCTTCTGCCGGCCGCCATGTTCGTGGGCCTGAGCGATGTCGCCAACCAACTGCGAGCTCGGGCCGATGATGGCCATTTGCAGTTCTTTCTCGACCGAATACAGAATCGAGCGGCGGATCTGCCCTTTCCGCGTGTGCGGCGGGGTTCCGGGCGTCGAGGACTTTTTGCCTTTGCGGATGCTTCGCCGTGCTGTTTTGCGGATCGTGCCGGCGGCGTGGCCCAAGCTTTTGATGCTCGCCGTTTTGGCCTTGGCACGAACTTTCTTAATGCTGCTTTTTGTGCGGGCTCGCATCCCGATCAATTTCATTACGCCCATCACGTCACCTCAGCATCACAACATTCTGAACGTCAACGACACGACGCTCGTAAACTGACGGAGCTCTTCCATGTGTTCGTGCGAATAGATCGGATCGTTTGTGGCGTGGATACAAATCGCGTCCGGGCTGTCCAGCCGCTTCGCCAGGAAGTGGTCGGCAATCTCCTCGACCAGTGTCATCAGAGGGTCGATCTCGGCGCTGGTTTCGGCGTTGTATTTTTTCTGAACTGCGACGTCGATCGGATAATCCGACTGCACCGCGTTGCGGCCGACGAGCTCCATATCGAGGCTGGAGGGCACGACCGTAACCTTCAGTGCGTTCATTTCGCTGAGGTCACGTACCGGGTGATACAGCCGGACGGCCGTGAATTCCTGGCCCCAGTCGCAAGCATTCAGTTCGGCGGTGACGGCATCAGCTATGTCAGTTGCGCGCGACATGGCGACTCCTTCATTTGAATTTCGCGACAGCCATGCCCACAACCAGCGAGGTCAGAAGCGTGATTGCGAGCGTTGCCCAGTTCGGCAGACGGCCGAGCAGTTTGTCACGGATGGTTGTGATGTCGTCTTTCATCTCGTGCATGTCCCGCTCCAAGGTTATGATCCGCTGTTCGTTCTTGACGCCTTGTGTGCACTTTTCATTTGCCATCGTTATCCTCTGACGGCGAGTTTGGTGTGAATTCGGCACAGGCCGTTGTCCGGGCCGGTAAACCGATAATGCTGGGTGCCGCCGGGCGACAGCACCTCATAGGTGCGGTCCACGCCATTGACCGTATCGCGGACCTGGTCGCCACGCTGCGGGATGACGACGGCTCCGTCGAGTACGAGGTCTACCGAGTTGATGATGTAATCCCGCGATTCGACCGCAGACTGGACACCGTCTGGTCCGACCACGGGAAACTCCGTTTTGCCGACCGTCGCCGCGACAGCGACGGTGTCATCGCCACGAACATAGGTCACGGTCCGCGCCATCGATTCTTTTCGGGTGGCGCCCAGCCAGGCAACGGCGGCTTGAAGTTGATCGGTCATCCGGCGGCCTCCGCGTGTGACTGGCGTGGCAACTCAAGGCCGGCGTCGGACAACAGCCGGCCGAGCAGCTCGGGGCTTTCAAATTCCGCGACACTCCACTGGCGGGCGGCGAGCCATTGGAGATAGTTTTCAACGTCCTCCCGCTGCGGGCACCAACCCTCAACCATCTCGGCAATATCGTTGCGAAGCGTTTTGATGGTGGCTGGATGGACAACACCGGCTGCGATTCCGAGGAACGGCCCGAACGCCAGGCAGGGGACGCCTGCGGCCAGGGCTTCGTTGAGAGCATTCGAGTTGATCGCGATAACGAACGCCGCGCCTTCGAGTGCCTCGGCCAAGCCGCAGCCGGTCTTGTGTTGTTTGTAATTGTCGCTCTCGGTCGGGTCGGGTCCGCCGCCCAGGATCGGCAGTATCTGCCGCGTGCGCAGCCGGCGTTCGCGCATCGTGGCCGGGTGTGGCCGGAAATAACCCGCAACGTCCGGCGGCAACGAGCCAAGAACTAGCCGCTGGAGCGGCCGGGGAGCGGCGACCTCGCTGTCAATCAGTTGGCTGTCACCGGCGACCTGCCCCAGGACGAGGACATAACCGTGACGGCGTTGCATTGGCGTGATGCCATCAGGGTAAAACACCCTGAGCCGTTCCGCCCCGTCCGGCGGGGCCGGCTCGTTGATTCTGGCCAACCACGAAGCGCGGTGCAGGATGCCCTCGTGGTCGGCCTGGAAGTGCTCGTTGCGGCCAAAGAATCCGTGTTCCAGAATCAGCGTCTTCGCCCTGTAGCGGCGGGCCAGTTCGGCGTGTTTGGCGTGAACGCCTTTCAGAGCGTTCCAGCAAACGACTGCATCGGGAATGTCAGACACCTTTTCAAGCGCGTCCGGTTTTTGATAGTCGACGATTTCGGCGCGGAACCCGAGTTTCGCCGCGGCGGCCGCGATGTTGTGCCACGGCCGCGAGCCGTCGTCCTTGCGTTCTGGCTGACCACAGATTGCGATCAGCCGGTCGCCTGTGCCGACGCCAGCGATGACTCCGGCTGGATGGCCGTCGATTTGCTCGGTGTGCGTGTGTGCCCACAGATGAAATGCAAACGGGAGTTGGCCGTTTGTCGCCGGCACGAGCATGCGTGCAAACTCCGGATCCGCCGCCCGCTGGAGTCGCCGGTACATTTTTCCGGCCATCACATCCGGGACGCCGTGGAACCACGGCCAGGATGCGATGCAGACCTGTTCGGGCGTTTGCTCGAAGAGCCGCGTGATCAGGCGCGGGCCGTATTTCGTCCGGCCGCCGTAGCGGCCCTTTACGCCGCCATCGTGTATCCATTCCGCCATTTTGCGCCAGAGCGGGAGGCCCGGGCCGCAAGCGAGGACGCCGTTGTTGATTCGCGGATTGTTCATCCAGCTTGCGAAGAGCTGCGAGCCGTCGAGCGCGTAGGCCCGCTCAGCGTCTTCGACCGGGCGAAGGGGCCAATAGTCGACGTCGAAATACCAGCCACCGTCGCGTTCGAGAATGCCATATCGGATCAGGTCCGACCGCGCGCTCGCGTGCTCGTCGGGGGTGCAGTGCGGCCGGTACTCATCGACAATCGCGTCGGCACCGTGAATGCGGATTTCGTGCTCGGGATTCAGGCGGCGGAACTCGGCGATGTTTCGCTCCGCCCACGCGGGCAGTGGCGAACCGAGCCAGATGAAGTGAATGATTTTGGGAATCAATGCTCGTCCCTCACGGTTTCGCCTTTTGACTCAAGGCCGCGGTTGTAGCGTTTGGCACATTCGGCCAGTGCGGCGGTGTAATCCCCCTCCGCACCGATCAGCTCCCAGAAGGTAGGCCACGCGGCGACAAGGTCCTCGATGAATGTGGTCAAAACGTAACCTTGCACCGACCAGCCACTGATCTGTTGTGCCTTTCGGAGAGTCGTGTCGATGATCGCGTTGGTCACGTCGTATGCGTAGCCAGCTGTTTCGAGCCGCCGTTCCGGCGTGTGCTTGGTGCATTCGACGAAGCAATGAATCGCCGCGAACAGGTCCATTCCGTGCCGCCGCGAGAACGAATCCACGCACGATTTACGTTCGCGAATGAGGTGAACGTACACGGTGTCCGGGCCGGACGGGTAGCGTTTGATAAGGAGCGGCATTGCAATTGACAGGTGGCCGTCGACCTCGATGTGCTGGTCGGGGTATTCGAGGTTGCCGATGAATTTCCGGGCGTGCGATTCGTGGGCACTCGTGAAATTTGTGATGTGCCTGCATGCCATCGCAAACGTCCGCGTTCCGCATCGTCCTGTGCCTATGACAAAAACTCTTTTCATCGACGAACAAGCTCCACAAGTGTTCCCGCGATTCGACCGATTAACCACTCTTCCCCGTTTGCCACAAACTCATTGACCGCCCGCGTCACACCCGGCCGCAAGGCGACGCCGTAGTCGTGCACGAAGATCGGGCCGCTCACAAGCTCACTGCATTTGCAAAGGTCAATGAAACATTGCTTGTAACGATGATCGCCATCGACAAACGCCACATCGAACCACCACCGGAAACCCATTCCGTCACGGGGCGGTGAGCTACTCCGAACCAAATCGGCCGTCGTCCCGACGAAGAGCCGCATGTTCGGCTGACGGTTCGCGAACCAACAATCCGGGGTCACTTGCCGGAAAATGTCGACGCTGACAATCAGCGCATCCGGTTCCCGCTGGGCCAGCAGGGCGGCGGTCACGCCGTCGAGCGTGCCGATTTCCAGCACACGAGCATGTGGCTTGACCGCCGACGCGAGCAGTTCGAGCTCGTCCGCGTGAATTTTGCATCGACCGACGCATCCGGAATGTTCGGCGATCATTGGAGTTCCTCGATTTCATCCGGCGACGCGGCCCAGTGGCAGCCGAGATCGCGTAACCACGCCTCATACATCGAACGGTTTTTGTGATATGTGCCCGGCACGAGGTAGACCTTGCGGCCGCATGCCAGGCCGCAGACGGAGAAATGCAGGGCGTCGGTCACGATGACCCGATAACGAGCGGCCAAGGCAACGTAACCGCCCACGTCACGTTTGCCGACGAGGTCGAAGGGCGGGCCCTGATTGTGTTCTGGAACAGCATCGGCGAACCGTGCCTCTTTGTCGCGCCGGAGAAACACGCCGAGCGGCTTTCTCGGTGGCAGGTTGATTGTGTCGTCATCCCAATCGAGCGACAAAGCGAGGTCGGGAAACACGTCGGCATCGGCGCAGAAGAGATGGCTGCCGGGTTCGCGGGCGCAATACCGAACGCAATTCGGGACGGTTTCCGGCGCCCGCCAGGAGTTTGGCAGGATGGTAATGGGCAGGCCGAGCTTCGCGGCCTTCACCCGAATTCTGGCCGAGCCGCCCTTAATACCCATATTGCCGCCGCCGAACAGGAGCAGCTCGTCCACGTCGGCACGGAGCCGGCCGTTCCAGCGGCCATCGTCGAGCTCCCAGTTCCACGGCTCGCGTCCCTCGGCCACCGGGCCGAGCCACGTGCAATCAAGGCCGAAATGCTGCGTGAGCTCGAAGAGGGCACGCTCCTGGAGCGTGTCACCAACGTTGCCGAATTCGCCACGAACGTAGCCGAGGCGTTTGCCTTCGAACGGCTCGAACAGTTCGGCCCATTGATCGAGATTGAGCATTCTCATTTCGCGGCCATCCTCTCGTGATCGAACGACCAGATGTGCTCTTCGGGCGACCGCCGTTTGACCGGCCGGCCCTGATGCTCTCGTTCACCAATCGCCGCGTCCGCCCGATGGCCGAGCATCACAATGCCGTGAATTTGCCAGGCGTCGGGAACGTCATACGGGTGCCAGACATCCCGCCAAGTCTGCCCGCGCAGGCAGTCTCTTTCGTTCATCGACACAAACGCACTGACCCAACACGCCCCGAGCTCTTTGGCGAACGCGAGCAGGAGCATGTTTTGAATCGCGGCGGCTGACGATTGATAATCCAACTGCCACCAGATGTCCCCGTTGTGGCGGCCGTACCAGGCCGCGACGCTCGTATCGACAAACACCGCAATCAGAGCGCGAGCGTGGCCGATAATGCCAGCGGGCGGGGCGGTCGAACGATACGGCCAGGACATTCGGATGCGGCCGATCCGGTCGATCTCCGCCGGGTCGGTCACGATAACGAATCGAACGTTCTGCCAGTTGCCGCCGCTTGGTGCCCACGTCCCGGCCTCGACAAGATCAAGCAGGTCTTCGCGGCTGACCGGCTCGTCGGTGAAGCCGCCGCGCACCGAGCGTCTGGATTTGATAATGTGCCGGGTGATTTTCGCCATATCAGACACGGGCACTCGCTCCCTTCCAGGCCAGCGGGTTCCAGCCGAGCCCAACCATGCAATTGCATGTGGCAGACCGCCGTGCGAAGTGGTCGTCGCGATGTTCGTTGCTGACGAGTTCGATGTCGGGGATGTTCCGAACCCAGCCGCGTTCGATGCCGCCCGCCAGCCAGGACGGTTCGCCGCTTTCGATCTGGAGTTCGGCATTCAGGACAATGTCGTCCTCACCGGCAACGTCGGCCGGGAGGTCGTGCCGGAACGCCAGATGCAGGAGTGAACGACGCACGGCGTGCACGCGGCCCTTGACCACGGAGACGGGCTGGTCGCCCTCTGGCGTGGTAGCTCGTTCGGCAGATTGTTTCCACGAGGCACATTCGACCGCCCCGTCGCCATACATGTTTCCAGACGCCGTTGTGAGGCGACGGGCGGCGACGCCGACAACGCTCGACGGGTGGCGCGAGACGGCTGCCAGCAATGCGGCAACAACGTTCGGATCGAAGAGCAGCAGGTCGTCGTCGACGAAAATACACACGTCCGCCTGGCTCAACTGGCCGATGGCGTGGCGTGGCCGACACCCGCCGTTGTCATCACAATGGACGTTGACCGCACCGTCGACAACCACAGCGGACGGGGCGTTGTGCCAGACCCATATCTGCCGTGGCAAAACCGACTGACGCCGGACAGCAGCCATACAGCCCGCGATATTTTGCGGACGGCGGTAGCTCAGGAGAATGAGGTCGTATGTCAACATGTGACGGCATCCCCCCAGCCGAGATATTTCGGATGCCACAGATGCACAAAACCCTTGACCGGTCGGCGGTATTTGGTCGATTCAGCCGACAGCCCGCGCTCGGCGAACCACCGGCCCGCCGGCTGGTCGATCTGGCCGTGCTCCGTGGCGGAGCGCCAGCCCTTGAACTGTGACCAGAGGGTCCGGGACAGAATCATGTTGCCGCAGCCCATACATTTCGGCACGCGGTCGAATTTGCCACCGGGACCGTTCTGGGCCAAGTAGCCGGGAAACCACGCCTTGCCAGTGGCCGCGTATTCAACGCCCCGTGTCAGCACCTCGGCAGTGACGAGGAAATCGCAATCGAGGAAAAACAGCACGTCACCCGTTGCCGCAGTCGCAGCGGCATTGAGCGCCCGGCCCTTGTCCCACTGGCCGTCCATTTCGATAATCCGAAACGGGATCGTGCAGGCCTTCGGGAGCCAGTCGGCCAACGCCGGGCCGGCGTCGCGGTTGTGCGGGTAGTCCGCCACGACAAGTTCGGCGCACGACGGGGCCACTGCCGCGCAGAGTGAGCCAACGCAGCGCGGGAACAGGGCGATCATCCGTCCCCGCGCTGAAATTGTTGACCGTGCCGAATGTGCTATGCACACAGAAAGCATCAAGCGGCTCCTCAGGCGGACAACAGAACCTTCTTGATACGAACGAATTCATCGTCATCCGTTGCGGCGGCGACGACGAGGCCGAGGAACGTGTTGGCGACGGACGTCTCGGTCGCGACCTCGCTGGCGGCATCCCAGTACGCCTTCTTGCCTGCGGCGATGGCGGAGGCGGAGCCGGTGCTTTTGGGGAAGTCGAAGATGCCCTCGATGGTCAGCTCGCCCTGGGCGGCGGCCGCGATGGGCTGGTTGGCAACGCCGACCAGGTCGTTGAGGACAACGACGTCGCCGGCGGAGACGGCGGAGACGGGGGTGTATTCGACGACGGCTCCGGGTGTGACATACAGCACAAGTGCGGTGGCCATTGTTCGGCCCTCCAAATCAGTTGGGTTTCCAAATCATCAAACATCAAACAGGGGGGAGGGGCCGGGCGGCGCCCGCGGATGGGCCTCCGCCCGACCCGGCGACGACGATCATGCGATGCCCTTGCTCTTGACGGCACCCTTCGGGTCCTGCATGGCGACGCCGAAGTCGTGGTAGCCGCGCAGTTGGATGCCGAGGGTGTTGAAGTCCGCGTCGGACGACTCGACGGTCGGGGCGTCATTGCCGTTGAGGAACGCGACCTCGATGGCTGGGAGGACCTGCGGGTCGGCGAACATGTAGAACGCCGTGGCCGAGTTCCCGGTGAACGCGGAATTGCCGATGAACGGCGAGATAACGAGCGTGCCGTTGTCCTCGCCGAACTGGCCGGCCCAGATGTTGGCCGTGGGGTACTTCGTGTTCGCTGTGGTGTCGCGAACGTCCGTTGACTTGTGGAGCCCGCGAGCCGTCGAGGCGAGCTGGTGCGGGACGAGCAGCACCTTCGGCCTGACGCCGAGCGGCGAGGGTTTGGTTTCCTTGCCGACGGCGGGCTTCTTCTGGTTGAGCATCGTCTCTTCGAGCTTGTCGAGCCCGGCGATGCTGAGCGCGTATGCGAGGCCCGTGACGTAGTTGCTGTTGCCGGCGGAGAAGAAACTTGACGGGTTCGAGAGCAGGAGCGTCCAGAACGTGTCGTTGATGGCATCGCCTGCGCCCATGCCGAGCACGCTGCGGAGCGAGTCGAACACGCCGAGGTCATCATTGATGATGTCCTGCCGCGTGATGGCAAACATCCGTGCCATCGTGTCGATCTGCTGGCTGAACGAGTTCTCGTCGAGCACGCCGTGCGTGATTTCGCCCGCCGGTCCGAGCTTTTCGTATTTTGCGTCGGCGGTGAGCCGGACCCGTGTGTGGGCCTTGAAGTCATTGACCGGCTTCGTCGCGGCGATTGCCCGCCAGGTCTGGTCGGTGTAGTTGTAACCTTCGAGCAGGAGCTTGTTGGCCGTGTTGTTGAGGATGGTCGGCACGGAGACGGTCGAGAACGCGGCCCGCAGGAATCCCTGCGCGTCGGAACGGAAGCGGGGGATGGAGTTCGGATCGACCCCGCCTGCGGCGGCGGCCAGCACCAGGAACTCCTGGAGGCCGATGCCACGGAGCGAGTCGGCCTGCTCGCAGGCCTTTTCGCCGTAGATTTTGACGCGGCTCTTGTCTTCGATGCCGCCAGCTGCGGCCAGTGCGGCGCACAGCATCGTCTGGTTCTCGGCTGTGCCTTGGACCCGACCGAATCCGCCGACTGCTGGCGCTGTCGGACGCGAGGCCCGCACCATTGCGAGCTCGGTCGCGTCGGCCGTCCAGTTCTCTTGCACGGCCTTGGCCTTGATCGTGGCCATCTCCTCCGGCCCGATGCCGGGGAATTGCAGGGCCGCGAACGCGTTGATCGCGTTGAGGCGGGTGTGTTCGGCTCGGAGCTCGGCCATCAGGTCCGGGCCCGCCGGCTGCGGTGCGGCCGCCTGGACGGGCGGTGTCGCGGTTGCGGGCGGCGTGGTGATTGCGGGCGGAGCCGCCGGCGGCGTTGCCGGCGTGGCCTCTGCGGTTATTTTGTCATACGCAGCCTGCAGCTCTGTGCGCTGCTCGGCGGAAATGGTCTCGGGATCGAGGCCCATCGCCTGGACCCATTCTTCGAACGTTTTCATGGTACGGTCCTCCAAAGGGAAAAAGGCAGACGCGGCGACGTTTGCGATGGTGTTGTCGTCCGCGCCTAATGCGACAAAGCTGATTTCTTTCAACATCGACTTCCGTGCTACATAGCACGGGCCGGTAAAGCTCTTTCCGTTGACGGTGACTTTCGCTCCCTCGTCGACAAAGGCGACCTGGCCGTATGGCGGGGCCACGCTGCACCCGACCGATGCCTGCCACGGGAACCCGTTGGCGCTTGTCGCGATGACCTCGGCGGCGGAATCGCTGACGCCGGACATTACGCCCTCGACCCGAACGCGGGCCGTGCCGACCTCAACGTTGTCCGAGTGGCCGACGATGAGCTGGTAGTCGTGGTCGCGCAGGATCGGCTGGCTCTTTCCTTTGATCTTGAGACCGGTGAGATCGATAATCACCGGATACGGCCAGAACATGAGATTGAGAGTGCCGCCCGTGTAGGCGAGCATTTTGAAACGCTTGAGTTGTGGTTCGCCGTCGGAGTCCGCCGCCTCGATAAACTCGACGAGGCCGACACCGGCACACTCAATGTTGAACTCGGCCGGTGCCTTACCGATCACCTTGCGCAATTCCGATTCCTGCCGGCGAGCGGCCTGTGTCAGTTTTCGTTGTTTTCGGCTGGCCATTTTGCTCCTCCGCATTTGCGGCGTTTGTCAGTCGTCGTCCGACTGCTTTTCCTGTTTTTCGTCATCATCGTCATCATCGGCGGCGTCGTCCCCGGCTGCCGGGGCCGGGGCTGGCGGCGCCAGATCGGCCTCCGTCAGCTTGGCCGCCTTGAGGAGCTTCTTCCTCTCTTTCGCGAGAGTGATCTGCAACTCCAAATCAAGCTGGCGTTCCACGTAGCTCTGTCGCAATTCGGTTTCCCAATCACGGCCTTCGCGGGCGTATTCGATTGCCTGGTTTGTCGATCCGTTTTTCAGGCGTTTGTCCTGAGCCGTCGCCTCTTTGGCCGGGTCGACGTGTTCGCGCCCGGGCCAGTTCCATCCGGCCTTGATGTTGCCGGCCGCGCTGTAATCGGCGGGGTGCAGGAGACGGTCCTCGTACATCCAGCTCGGGACGACTCGAAGGTTCAATGCCTGCCGCTCGAAACACGACGTCTGCTCAACGCGGATCGACCGGAAAAACGTCTGATGGTCGAGCCGGCCGGACGCGTAGTTGAAATCCTGGCTGTTCCCCAGGGCGATGTTGAGCGGCATATTCACGCAGCGTGCCGCCTCGTTGATTTTGTCGCGGAAATATTCGTGATATGTCGTGGCCGGCTGTTCCGGCTTGATCTGCTTCGCCTCTGTCCCGTAAGGAGCCATCGTCATCATTCGCGGCGTCAGCTCGACCTCGGAGAGCTGGGCGACTTCCTCTTCGGCTTCTTCATTGCTCGGCCCGGGGGTTTCGAGGACGATTGCCCAATCTGCGGCTGACTCGGCGGACCCGAGGACGGCCATCGAGTAACGGCGGAGGTCGGCGAAAATACCGAGCGCGGGCTGCAGTTCGCTGACGCCGCGATGCTGACCGGGGCGGTCGACGCGGAACAGGTGGATGACGTGTTCTGCCGGAACTCGCTCGTACTCTGCCGATGAGCCGCCGTAGTTGTTGCCGGGGTGATTTTTCAGGAAATGGTATTCGACCGGGTTGCCGTATTCGTCGAACACGATCCCGTCGGTGGTGTTCGGGCCGGCGTTCCATGCCGAGAAATTCGGCGTGCTGAGTTGATCACATTCGACAAGCCGCAGATCGAGCTTGACCTCGGCGGCGAGTGCCGGGTTGCTTATCAGGCGGCCGACGGCCTCGCCGTCGACGGCCTGTGCCACCCGCATTGTCCAAAGTTTCTGGCCGAGTGCGATGGCGGTTGCCCAGACGTTGAACCGTGCTTCTATGCGGGTGACCGCGTCACGGCTGTCACCGGCTATCTGGATCGACGGGCCGGAGCCAATCGTCCAGTCGGCCAACGTATTGACGATGCCGCGGGCGAACGTGTTGTTGGCGACCTCGTACCGGGCACGCTTACGAATGGTCGCACGAACAGTCGGCGAGGCGGCGGCGTTGGCGCTGAGCTGGTCGGCACGTGCCCAATGCCGCTTGTTGTGGTCGGTGGTTTGTGCCGAATCGTATGACCCACGGATCTGCCCGTTCGTGCCACGCGAGAGGTGGACAACGGACTTGTGCTTGGCGGGGCGGCGGGAATTGGCAAAACCAGCAAGCATCAGCGTCTCCGCAACAGGAGAAGTTTTGTGAGGAACGAATCCAGGACAAAGCAGCCGCCCGCCGCCATGAGGCCAACACCGGGCGAACAGGCGAGGGCCAGGCCGACGCCGACGAGCGCGGTACCCAGCAGGCCGGAAATCGCGTTGAGTGTGGACCAGTCGTGTTTCATCACGGTTGGCTCCCCGTGCCGTCGGGCGGAATGAGCTTTGTGAAACGGAGCCCGCGATGTGCCTTTTTTGCGCCGGCGGATGCGCTGAGGTGGCGGTCGGCGGCGATTTTGTCGGGGATGCTCGGCTGGCGGGCCCGGATGCCGTCCGCACTGGCGTCGACGGGTTCGCCGGTTGCGTCGCTGATTTTCTCGCGGGTTGCGTCGGGCATGTGGAACCTCCATGAGCCACGGGGCTACACAATCCCTATCGCCGGGTCGCGACGAAAACCGCAGTGATTTTGTGGGGGTGATGCGAAAAACGTGCTACATGTATCACGTTTTTTTGGAAACAGCGGAAATCGACGGGGCTTATCGGATAATTGCCTTACTCACAGGCGTCGCAAAAGGGCTTTTCGCCCGTGCAATCCAAGACGCCCGGTTCATCATCTTCCGAACAGCGCCTTGTCGCCGAAGGATGAGCCGGGCAGTGGCCCCAATAATTGGCACAAACAACTTCTCGTTTGTCATAATCCCACACATGCCAATTTGTATGGACCATGTCATCCTTTTCTGCCCACTGTTTTGCAAACTCCTTCGCCTCCGTAGGGTCGTCAAAGGAATCAGCAAAATCCCTCCAGCCGCCCAAGGCATCATAATCTGGGAACACAAACACAACATACCGTTTGATCTTCTGCTCTGGCATCACACGTCCTCCTTCTCCCCTGTGGTTTGGCGCAAATCAGGCCTCTGTCGTCTGCCTCACGGCTCCGCAATTGCGGCATACGCGACGCCGGCGAACTCTGTCGCCGGGTGCGGCGTAGGTATGACTCGTCCGAAAATCACGGCATCCGCACTTCCGGCAGACAAGACCGCCTTCGTCGGCCTGGGCGCGTTTTCTCAATTCTTGGAGCGTGACCTTTTTTTTGCTCAACTGCCAGACCTCCTGATGTAAATTGAGTTATACTGCTCACGCGAAATTCGATTGCCGTGATAGTCACCGAATTCGACTACGTTTGCAGGCTCGCTCCCGGTCGTTTCAACATACATCGTCCTAACCTCGCTTTTTGTCTGTGCAATGCAAACAAGGCCGGGAATTCCTTCCGCCCACCATTCAATTGACATGAAAGGATCGGTGCTCAACGTCCGGCCCTCCTTCTAAGCTCTTGGAGCGAAATCTTCCGTTTCTTTATTTGGGGTCGGTCGGCTCCCGGCAAGCAGACGCCGTCCATCGACGCCGCCGCGCAACATCCGACGACACAGTCGAACCAGTGGTTGTCCGGCCGGTCGGGCGAAAGCTTCCATTCATCGACGGTGCCCCACGGCCCGGACGTGCGGACGGGACGCTCCGCCAGCAGATGATCGGCGAACAGGCGATGGACGGCTGGCTTTTTCCCGTACAGTGACAGTGAGCCGGGGTCGCCGACGGCCACGGCCAACCGGGCATGCACAAACGTTTTCCAGTGGTTGACGTCGAGCATAACGTGCCGAACGCCGCCCTCGCCGCGTTGTGCTGCGGGCATGTACCAGTGGGGGGTGAGCTTCTCGCCACGCTTGCGCGTGTACTGTGCCATTGGCCGGCGGCTGGGGCCGATGGCTCGTCCGAAGCTCGGGGTAAGCGCGGCAACGTCGGCCGTGCGGATGAACTCGTAGATGATGTCGCGAACGTAACCGGCATCGACCAGGCACCGGCTGATGCGGATGTTCGCTCCGTCGTCGCGGAGCCAGTCGCGGTCGAGCAGTTCGCCGGCGACGGCCTTGAGCCCGGCCAGGATTGCACCTTCACGGCCTGCACCGCGAGCAGCGGCCTTGAGCGTTCGGCGGACGGAGGACATTGCGAAGTACGGCTGGCGCTGGCCGGGGTATGTCCCGTAATCGACGACGTACCCGGTGAACGCATCGGTCCAGGCGATGACGGTGTAATAAAGCAGCTTGTCGTGGCAGTCGATAAACGCGACGAGCTTTTCGCAGGTGGCCGGAACGACGCCGTGTTTGTAGCCGCTCACCCGGGCGGCGATCTCGTCGGCGGAGAGCAGGTCGGATTGTTCGTGCGCGACGATCGGCTCATTCTGATATTCGGACGCGAACATTTCCTCGTTCGTGAATTTGACGGTCATCACGTGCTGGAGGCCGGATATCTGGCCGGGGTCGTAACGTTCCTCCCACGCAACGACGGCGCCCTTGTCCATTGCGGTCTGATGGTTTTGGTAGAACTCGGTGGCCGGGACAATGCCCTGCCCGTTGCGACGGCCCTCGGCGAGGACCGAGGCGTACTGTGTCCACAGTTTTTCGTTTGCCGGAGGCGTGTAGAGAGCCCTGAGGCGTTCGCCCTGCCACTCGGGATGTTTCTCGCGGTCGAGAAGTGAGTCGGCCAGGTCGTCCGAAGAAATCACCGTACACAATGCAAACACCGTCATCGACGAACGCGGCCCGGCCATGCCGAGCACGGAGCTTGTGAGGATGCGTTCGCGCTTCTCGCACTGTGCCGGCGAGCGTGCAGACTCCGGCGTCTGCGGGTCATCGATAATGACGAACTGCGGGCGGATGATTGTCGTCCGGCCGTCGTCCATTGAGATGGTATGTTTGAGGCCGAGGATTTCGCCGGACTGCAAGCCGGCGACATGGAAAATCGCACCCGAAGACTTGCTCCGAGCAACGGTCGGGAGCACGAGCTTTCGCGCTTGCCATTGCATCAGGGTCGGGCGGCCTTCGCATAGTTGGGTTCGTGCCCGCTGGTTGACGCCTTCGAGCTGCCAGATCGGGAAGCAGACCTCCGGGAAATCATCGTACAACGCCTGGTTCGTCATGAGTTCGCACTTGATGGAATCGAGCAGGTCGATGCCCTTGCCCGAGGTCGCCGCGATGATTGCGATGTAGCGGCCCTTGCCCTTGAGCATCACCCACAATGCGGCACACTCGATCAGCGACGTCTTGCCCGAGCCGCGAGGCATTGCGAGGGCGAACATCTGGCCCTCTTCGGCGCACCGCTGGATTTTCTGGAGCACGCTCACGTGGTCCTTTCCCCAGGCAAGAAAAAAGCGGCCGGAGAAATAGTGTTCGCAGAAATACCGGAAATCCTCGAGGGCGCGGCGGCGACAACCGGGGTGCATAGGCGGGGGAATCGCACCGATGTCGCGGCCGGCACGCGAGGCGTCGCGTGCACGCCCGGCCATTTTGTCGCGGTGGCGGAGATAGTTGTCGCCGGAATTGTCTGCGGTAGCGGTTTTTTTCGGGCGTACGGCACGTTGAAGCCGCTTGAGCTCGACGATCTGCGCGACGGACAGCGAGGCCCGGTCTGCCTTCGCCTGGGCGACGAGTGCGGCGGCGGATCCGGGGGCGGGTGTCGTTGCCGCGGCGCGTTTGCGGGCGACCTTGGCCTTGGGCTTGACCGCCTTCTTTTTCGCAGTCGGCTTTCGGGCGATCTTGGTTTTAGGTTTCTTCGCCACGCTGTTCCTTCTTTGCCGTGTGCCCGGTGAACCCTTCATTTGATCGCGGGGCCGGGCATAAAGTCTGTCTCGCTCCTCGTA
>Ga0307928_10000930_pt1 | contig 21950 bp, 24 predicted proteins | sample AceLakmetagen232_FD_201815 | JGI IMG/M metagenome (GOLD analysis project Ga0307928, IMG submission 201815) | Saline water microbial communities from Ace Lake, Antarctica - #232 | ecosystem: Environmental > Aquatic > Non-marine Saline and Alkaline > Saline | place: Antarctica: Ace Lake... | reverse complement strand
ATAGGCTTCCCGATATGTCGATATAGTCGGCGGCACTAGCTATCTCAAGGCGGGTAACTCTCACATAATCGGCGAATGTGGCTGGCGAGACAACCTCGGGTGACGATCCGCTGGTACGTGTCCAGACAGAATCAATCAGCATCGAATCGTAGGTAATCGCGCCGAATGCTTCTGTGTCCTTGGTCACGGTGATGCCGGTGCCGCCCTCGATGACCATTGTGTTATCTGTGGCGGCGACGCCTAGTACACCAGCATCGTCGCGCAAGCCCCAGATGGTATAGGTCGGATAATCTAGCGAGTCTTTTGTCCCACTTTGCCCCGCGCTGTTGATGGTGCTGAGCATGTCGGGCTCTGCGTCGCCCAGCGTGACCTTAATCGTCTCTAGCCCGTCTTCGTCAATCTGTACCTCAATGCCCGATACTAGCTGGTCAGTTTCTGTTATATCCAAATAGTCGCTAGAGAATGTTACCAGGTCGCCTAGCTCAAAGTGTGTGCGCCATTGTAGGCCCAGCGTCTCACGAAATGTAAAGGTATAGCCCTCTTTGATGTCCGTTCCGGCTTGCTGTGTAGCCAGCGTAGCGGCGTCACCGCTGGCAGAGATCCGCTCGCGATATAGCTGGTTTGTGACTGCCGTCGTATTGGTTGATTCTGATGTAAATGTGCGGTCAATGAGCGTGCTTCTCTGACCATAGCCGTCAAAGTACACACTCGCATCCATGACGTTCTCGCCCTCAGTATCGAATATGACCTCTCGCCGTGCGCCGTTGCCTCTTGATTTGTCAAGCCCGCGCCTAGGGCTCCATGTCTGATATGTTATGCCATATGGGGTGGTGCCTGAAAAGTAGAGGTCAAAGTCCACGTCGTTCTCGGCGCCGTGACTCTCTAATAGCTGATGAACGCTATAGCCTGTAGCGTCGAGCTCGATGCTTGTGCCTGACTCGCTTTTGTCGGCGGCTACAGCGACGCCATCCATAACGCGACTATTGGCGTCTGGGCTTGCTGGTGCCGTTGCTCCTAGCGTGCGCTCGACAATCCACTTGAAAGCATCATCAACAGGCAAGGAGCCGCTCTTGAGTGAATCGCCCGTAATAGGCACGCCGCCACGATCATCCAAGATCATGCCCAGAGCGACGCCTGATATTTCCCATACCTCGATATACTTTGTGTCCTGATTGAACTTGCGGCCCTTTTTCTCAATACGCCCATCAAAGACGTGTTCTGTGCCCCGCGTGACGCGGACGTACTGCACCTCGCCCGCCGTTATCTGTGTCGCGTGTAGCGAGTCTAGCGCCAGCTCAAAAGAGAAGTTGCCCTTGCCATAGATTTGATGCTGAAAGCGTGGCCGCCTGGCGTCGGCTATGTCGTCAATGACGGCACGGCCTTTGTCCAGCAGCTCTATCTTATAGTCTTCCCAGGTGTGCCCTGGCGGAAACGTCAACGCCATTATGACAAACTCCCAAAGTAGCTGTACCAGGCTATCTCAATATCGGCACCACCAGAGTCTCTGGTACATGCGACGTAGCTTGTGCCAACAGGCAGCGTAAAGAATGTGGAGCCATCGGTGCGCGCCTCTGGTGTGCCCGTACCCACGCCATGGACGTATGAGAATATCCCCTGATGGCCTGGGCGATGGTCAATAACGATTGTATCATCTGCATTGACTGATACGGCGTCTGTCGAGATATAATCGCCGTCCTCATTCGTGAACTTTGGTGTATCTACAACGCCCGTGATTGTGATAACCGGCCACGTCGGAATAGTCCCGGCGTTGGCGACTGCGATCTGTACGGTTGTGCGCGTGATGGTCACAACGTCAAAGTATCCAACGCCTGCACTAGACGGGTTTAGAAAGCGCAGCTCTGTCTCTACGCAAGCAGTTGGTATCGTAAAGTCCTCAGTAACCTCGGCGTAGGCCGCAGCGGTTACGCCCGTCTCTTTGGTCGCCACGATATTAGCGGCGTTTGTATTGTCATATACCCTGAATCTTCCGGCCACGCTCGCGTCGCCCTGGCTATAAAATGATAGGTGCCAGATTTCGGCAGGGATTGATACAATGGCCTGTGCCACCTGAGCAAGCCCGTTGGTCCATGTTAGCTTTGCAGCAGCAGATCCCGCCTGCACCGTGGCGGTGGCCTCCGTTTTGTTGCCCGCGCCGTCGTCGTTTGTCTCTGTCCAGCTCGTAAAGTCGTCGCTGGTTCCGTCGTCAAGTTCTGCCCCGCCGTTAAAGTCGCCGCCCGTACCGCCCACCTCAAATCCAGAGTTCGCCACAGTGATAGCGGCCCCGAATGCGTCATCTGCTGTTGTCTGTGACTCGGAGCGCCACCAGGGGTTAGCCGCGCGGTATATCTGCGTCACGAACCTGTTAAATGGCCCATCTTTTGCCCATGATGGTATGTCAGGAATGCAGTCTAGCACCCTCGTATTCCCGCCCGCCGTGATGCGCTTTAGCTCGCCCTCCCCCAGCATGGGATTGTGCCACTGATTCCAATTGCCGACCGCTGTTTCCAAGTTGGCCGACGAACTGGTATACAATAGGAACTGAGCCGAATACTCGCGAGGCTGAAAGGTCGTAAACCGATAGACCGTCGCGTCTGGGTTGCCCGTGCGCTCCAGTGTGTGCTTTGGGATAGGGTTATCGTCTCCACGCTCAGTATCACGAATAGCGGCCACTGTCGTGCTGGTGCCTGCGATGTAGAGCGTGTGGCTATTCCCGTCCCCGTCTGTGTAGTAGTATGAGTTAGCCATTATATCCCTTGTGCCGCGACGTGCATGTCAATAGATGATCGCTCATGGGCGGCGACTCGCGCCGATAGATCGCCAGCGTCTTGACCGTTCACGTCAACAGATAGCGTGATTCTGATGCCGTCGTTTACAAACGACATAATCGCATCTGTCAGAGGCGGCACGCTGCTGGCCAGCATCTGCATGGCGTTGGCGAATGTCTGCTCGCGCGGATCATTGATAGGACCAGCGCCCGCAATGTCCGAGACAGTGGTAGCCGTTGAGCCCGGATGTGCAATTGTAAGCTCGGCAATCATGGCCATAATCGCCTGTGCGGATTGCACGTCAATGCCGCCCGCGTCAACGATAGAGCTGATTTGAGACGCCACGGAGCCGATGCTTTCCCACATAGCCGCGATGTTCTCAAGCGTGCCTTTAGCCGCCTCGATTGCGTCGCCCCACCGTTCCTGCATTCTGCCGATGATGTCCATCACGCCCTCATTGCCCTTGCTGCCAACTAGCGCCATTTCGAGCGCCAGCATGTATTGCTTTGTCTTGTTGGCGAACGCGATAGCCCCGCCGACAGGTGGCACGACTTTGGTTAGGTCAACGCCCAGCATTTTGAAGAGGCTGCTAATATGCCCCGCCAAAACACCCGCCTCTGGCAACATCTCTTTTATCTCATCATCAAGCCCGTCTATCATCTTGGCCAATTCAACGGCCAACATCTTGAGTTGTGCGATGTACTTTGTTATGCGTCCGGCAAAGAGGCCCGACAGATCAGGCACCAACTCGGACAGGTCTGGTCCTAGCAGGTCGAAAAGCTCCTTGATGTGCCCAGCGGTTTCGCCAGCGGCCTCTACGTCGGCGCGCGTTTCTTCGTCTATCTCTTGCATCCAATTGAACAGCCTGCCCGAGACGCCCTTTAGTTGCAAGATGTAACGCTCCAAGCGAACCGCAAAAGCACCCTCGGCTGGTACGATCTTGGCCAGGTCTGGGCCAATGAGGCTGAACAAATCCTTGACCGACTTTGCCAACTCGGCGGCCTTGGCGACAGATTTGCGCACGTTGCGAGGGATGGCTTGCATCCAGTCGAATATGCGCCCTGATGTTCCTTGCAACTGAGCCAGATAAAGATCGACCCGCAAGGCAAAGGCGCCAGGCTCGGGCACGACTTTGGACAGATCAGTCCCGATAAGAACAAACAAATCTTTGACGGATTGCGCTAGGGCCGCGGCCTCTGGTAACGCAAGACGCGCTTCGTCGCCAATGTCCATCATCCAATCAAAGAGGCGCCCCGTCGTGCCCTTTAGTTGACCGATATACAAATCGACCCGCTGGGCATAGTTGCCCATAGCAGGTACGGATTTGGATAGATCGACGCCGATCAATTGGAACAAACCCGAGATAGCACCGGCAATCTCGGCGGCCTCTGGTAGCGCCTCTTTTGCTTCGTCGCTGATTTCGGCTATCCAGTCGAACAGCCTGCCCGTTGTGCCTTTTAGCTGATTCAGATAGCGGTCGAGATTGTCAGCAAACGCGCCTTTCGCTGGCGCCACGTTGGCAAGGTCCATATTGAGCATGTCAAACAAATCTCGCAACGGCTGGAGATACTTCTTGATTGATTCTAGCTTGCTCTTGGCGTCACCGTCTAGCCATGAGTACACCTGCTTGACGCCCTCGCGGAATACCTTGCCCAACTTGGCGAATCCACGGCGCCAGCCAGGGGGCAAGGCAAACTCGGCTAGATTGCCAACGCTATTGATCATGGCCTCGATAGCCGTGTCAATATCGCGCGCAACGTCGGCCAGCGCCCGCGTCGCTGATTCACTAGCACCTTTAGCGCCGATGGCCATTGATTCGCCGAGGCCGGTAAAGGCGGCGGCGCCTGCGCCCGCCATTTGTTCTTTGAGTGCGTTCATCTGAGTCTTGTATTCGTTATTTAGCGCGGACAAGTGCGCGGATGCGTCGCCTTCCTGTTCTGCGAACATAGCATTAATGGCATTGATCATGCCTGCGGTAGAGGTAATGGACCCTTCCGCAATCTGGCGGTCAATCTCGGCCTTTTTCATGCCATAGCTAACTTCGTTCATTAGCCTCTGACTTGCGCCAGCCAACTCCATCTGGGTAATCAGCTCTTCGCCCGTGACTGTGATGTCGTGCCTCTGATTGTATTCGTCGATTAGCAACATGCCCGACCGGATCATGTCGTCTTTTTGATCGGCTAGACTTTGGATGTATGCCCGCTGTTGCTGGATGCGCTGCTTGGTCAAATTGAGGTCTAACATGCCCTGTTGCTGAGAATACGCAGCGTCGGATTGCGCCACTTCTTGCTCGTATTTGGTCGCGAGTAATTGGGCCTCCTCTATGCGCCCCGCGTCGATTAGCGCCTGAGATTCGGCTTGATATTCTGACTGCGCCTCGATACGATCTAGCTCGAATTGGAATTGAGCGTCTAGCTCGCTGTCGTAGTGTTCTTGGTACAAGCTCTCAAGATTCTGTAGGTGATCTGATACTACCCCCGCCATTTCGGCCAGACCCGTAGCAACAAAGTCGGTATTCATGCGAGATGTGTTGCGTATAATGTCTGAGATTCCGCCCAGGCTGTTTTCTACGTCAAGTCGCAAGGCGCGATACCCCTTAGACGAAGTATCGACCATGGCCTGAACCATAGCACCGCTTGATTCCATCTCGACGCGCATAGTCTCGGCTGTCGTAGAGATGCTTGCGGCGAGCGCGTCTTGACCGCTTGCGGCGGCGAATGCGCTTTCGTCGAGTTCCCGCAGGGCAGTGTTTAGCTCGGTTGCGCTTATCTTGCCATTCTCGAATTGGCGCGACAGCGTTGTGACCTCTGCCTTGAGTTTTTCGAGCTGCCACCACGTTAGCTCTCCCGCCTCGCGCTGTCTCTGTAGCTCTTCGGAAAACGCGGCTAACACAGGGCGGCCTTGTCGCAACTCGCCCATCAGTGTGGTCAGCCCATTTATTGTATTGGTGACCCAGCCTAGTGTTCCGTCTGTATCTAGTCCTTCCACCAGTGTCTGGGAAAAAGAAGTCTTGAGATTATCGAGACTAGACTTGAGCCGGTCAAGCGTGCCTAACGTGTCCTCGCCCTGCGCGCCAACTCTCTCTAGTGCGCCTGCGGCCTCTTCCATAACGGCCTGCGAGAATGCCTGCTCGCGCGTCAGGCCCTTTGTCGCCTCCATCAATTCGATGATACGCACTCGGACCTTGCCGCTTGAGATACCAAATGTGTCTAATCTAGGGATAGACTGGTTGGCCATCATCATGGCCCAATCGTTCATAGCCGTGGTCACATCGCGCCCCATAGCCATTGCCAATTGAGACGCGACTTCGGTCATTTCGACAGCTTCTGTTTTCGTTTCAGCAATGCCCATGACAAGTAGCTGAGACGTTGCCGCCATCAGCTCCATGTCAGACACGGTGCCGCGCGTTGCGGCTCTCAAGTCTTTGAGAGCGTCTGTTGCGTCACCGCCGATCAACGTGTCAAAGGTGGCGGCTGTGCGTTGAGCTTGCGCGCCAACCATGACCAGCTCTTTAGCAATCCCGGCGGCCTTCCATAAGATAGCAGAGGCCGCCGCCGCCTTGAGGACCATGCCCAAGCCGCTCATAGGCGACTGCGCACGTTCGGCGCTTTCCGCCGTTTCGTCTAGGCTATCGTTGATGGTCTCAATTTGTGCGCTCGCCTGATCCTTGAACCGCATGATCAGGTCGAGTGCTTTTTCTCTACCCGTCGCCATTAGCCCTCGCTAGGTTCTGCTTTTCGTGCCGGATAAGCATCTCGTCGTACATCTCAACTGGCGCGTTCTGGTAAAAGTCCGCCGCCTCAGACCATGACCAACCGAATCGCTCCATTAGCCCAATCGCTGGGCCATAGTCGCTCTGAGGTGGCGATTGCCGTTTGCGCTTGTAAAACATTTCATAGCCCGTTCTTAGCTTTCGGCCTCTCCTTTTGTAGTATTCTTTGTCAAGCGCGTAGGGTTTAGGTCGGCGATCTTTTCAAGGACACGGTCTACCAGCGACGAATCCTCTGGCAATTCGTCGATCAGCTTCTTGTCAAAGGGCACGGATGTTACCCCGTCCTCAGCGAGCAGGTGCCAGTCCACAATCGCGCGTTGCAACAACAGCGTTGCATGGCCCAGCGTCTTGATGCGAGCAGCGCCCTTGCTCTCGCCGTCGTCTTTTTCTGAAATGTCTAGCGCGATATACTGGTCACGAATCCAGTCGGTGTCGCCACGAGAGAACTTGCTCTTGATGGCTATCCATTCGCCAGTCTCTTCGTCTGCGATACGGATTGGCTCTGTCTTGAATCCTTTCATATCTCCCCCTGTCGGTTATACGAGCGCCGTAAGTGCGGGCACGTTGATAAACTGTAGCTGTGTCGAGTCGCTATCTACGATGCGGAAAGGCAGCGTGATTGTATCGTTACCTTCGTCCTCGCCCATAGTCGGCACGTCGGTATACTGGACGGCCATATTGATCTGAAGCGTCTTGTACGTGTAGGTCGTACCGGCAGTTGTAAACGCCGAGCCTTCCCACTGCATACGAATGAGGCGGCCCGTCTTGGCGCGTGCGGCGGTGATCTCTGCCTCTCCGGTTGCGTCGTGCTCTAGGATTAGCTCGCCCGTGACCTCCGGCTTGACCTGCTTGGTCGATGAAAAGTACAAGTTGCCATCGCCGGCAGGGATGCCTTGGAATCCAGTCACGACGTTGAGCGTCCAGCCCAGCCATGTCGCCGTCTTTTGTGTGGTACCAATGGTGCCGCCTGCGGCGTCGATGTAGAGCTTGCCCTTGTTCTGCAAAATCTCTTCGACCGTCTCCGGTGTGAGTCCCGTGGTAAACGCAGCGTCGGTGGCTTGGCGCCCGCGCCATGTGCCCGAGACCATCACAGCCTCATCAGCCGCCCCGTTCATTGTGAACGATTCGACGAAAGAGTATTCCATTTCATCTTCGCGCTGGTTGTCGCCGCCCTCGATTGTCCAATAGTAGGGCGTTTGCGCCGCCGAGTTGGCTAGATCGTGCTGGTAGATATAGCCGCTGCCTGACCCGTCTTGTGAACCTGCTACACCCTCGATGCCAGCGGCCAGCCAATAGCCAAGCTGCTCGAATGTCGCCGGCGAACTGTCAAACACGACTGACGCATCTAGCTTGGGGATGTAAGCGCGCGGATAGTCGACCATCTGGCCGATGTCCTCTTCCACTGGCGTGATAACCCGATCATCATTGAGTAGTCCTTGCCCACGATAAATCACCGTGGCCGCTACAGCGGTTCCGGCTGTGGTTTCTTTGCCCATCTGAATCTTGCGAAGTGTGCGAATACCTGGCATTTCTATCTCCTTGTCTACGTCTTATCTTTTCGTTTCCATGCGATCAGCGCCGACTTGAATGTGTTTATCGCACCTCCTGCCACGCATTCATAGCCAAGCTGCTTGTATAGCTCTGGTACGTGGTTGCCATAGTGTCGCTCAACCCCTGCGGCCTCATAGGGCGTCGCGCCCCACGGCGCGCCTAGCACGATAATGCCGCCTGGGTTTAGGTGATCCTCTAGGTTGGCCAACGTCGGCGCTAGTTCGTCCGGGTTGATATGCTCTGGCCCGTGCCACCAAAAGATCGTATCATATGTATCGCCGTCAAAGTCGCGCACGTCGCCCTGTATCACAGAATCAAAGATGCCCATTTCCAAATAGTGCGCGCAGTTTTCCGGCTCTATCTCTAGCAAGTCCCGTATAGCAGGTGCGCCCATTTCTGTCGCATAGTGTGCGCGCTGCTTGTTGGCACCGATATAGAGCGTATCTCTTCCGTCCTCGAATATCTCGGGCACATACTCTTGTAACATTTCCAAGCGCGTCTCGTAAATCGCATAGTCCCAGCGGAACTTGTCCGATTGCTGATACTGTTTCCATGTATCAAGCGTTGACCACTCAATGCGCAAGTGTGGCGATGTGATCCGCGTATCAACGTAAATCGGGATATTATGCTTCTCGCAGAGCTTGGACCAGTAAATGTCAGGCCCCGGATACGTTCTCTTGCTCATCGCCTGCCAGGTGTCAGGAGCGCCCTCTGCGGTTCCGTACTCATATCGAAACCACGGATACTCGGACCGCAACCGCTCAAAAACTGTAGCAGCAATGCACAGACTAGCCGCGCCCACTCGGTCTACCTGCATAATGCCCTCGTCCCACTCTGCCAATTGCTGATAGTGTCCGTCTGCGTCCTGAATGTATGCGCATGGCTCGAACGGCTCGCAACGCCGGACGTTCATTCCCGACAGTACCTCTATCTCGGGGCGCTCCCTTAGATCCTGCGCCATTCTATGCACAATGTCCGGCGGGTGTGTATGGTCAATGTCCAACGATAGCAGATGCGTGAATGTTTCGTCCGGCTTGCCCTGGCGCTCTAGCATCTCGTTGATAACCATCATGCGCGCCGCCGCGAAGTTGTGACTCATGTCGCAGCGCGTATATTCCAGCGGTATGAGATTCATGCCACTCTGCGCAAGGTGCATAAAGCTATAGAAAATCTCGTGTGTCGGCGTCGCCGTCCTCTCCATCGGAATTGCTACCAGAATCCTCGGCCAGTTCTTCCCCTGTTTCGACATGCTCCCCCTCTGCATACCCATTCGCTACCAACTTTGCCCCGTATGCGTCAAGCACACAGAGCACCGCCCCCACTGCAATCGGCCCGAACATCGTATTTAGCTTTCTAACCAATGTGATTCTCATGGTTTACCCCGCTACAGTCACGGCCTCTTTCGAGGTCACGTCTAGGTTGAATATGAGCACCGCATGGTCGAACAGTATGCCTAGCTCGCCGCCTATGAGCATCGAGTGATCGGCGGTGCCGCTGAGTGTGATAGCCGCCGCGTATGCGTCTCTAAATCGCTCCACAAACGGCTCTAGCTTGGCGATGCGATAGGCTTGGTCGATGTTCTGGCTCACCGGATCGCCCACGATGATCAGTTGCCAGTGGTAGTCCATGCGCGAGCTATCCGCCGCGTTGTATCTCATGTCGAACGGCCCCAGTTGCATGTAGACCAGAGGCATATCGGCGGTGTTGATCTTGCTAGGCGGATCATCGTAGGCGCGCACTATTCCAGTAATGCCCGCGTTGATCGCCGTGATTGCCGCCTTGATTGCGGTCATGCTCATATGTACCACCGCCGATAGTTCTTCATAGCCATCATCACATCTTTGGGTATGCCCTGGGGCGTGATGATAACGCCAGACTCAGGGATAGTTGTTGTGTCAAAGACGCTCGCGTCTTTTTGTGCGTATAGGTAGCTGGCCCAGCGCGTGACGCCCTGCACAACGCCGTCCGGCGGCTGGTATATGTAGATCGCGGTTGACGCATCGTGAGCGGCAGCGGTTGACCCGTTTACCCCTCGACGAACCGTCAATACGTTTGTTGTCGTGTTTTTGACTGTGATAAAAAGATATTCGCTTTCGATCTTGATCAGTGTATGCGCCTTGAATCGCGGCGTATCGCCCCAAATGCCTGTGCCGTCTGCGTCAGTTACGGTGAGCGACGTTGCTGATGACGAAAGAGGGGCGTCTACCACCGTGTCGGCGCTATCCTGCCATGCGTCCGCCCAGTTGTTATGCCAGCCCCAAACGCCCGTCACTGATAGAGCGCCTTGGTAGGTGTCGTTGTACTGGAATACCGAGCCGCTATCGGCCAGTATCTCTACGCCGTTGTAAGGCGGCCCGCTGAATTGTTGCAGGCGAATGTCGGTGCCCTCGACCAGCTCGGTCGATGCGCGATCGCCATTCAGAAACGTCGTCAGCTCGAGCAGGTCGTGGCGTAAGTTTAGCTCCCACGGATCTTGATAATCAATAGTCTTTGTTTCGATGACTGGGTAACATGTGCGCAACGTGCCCGCGTCCCATCTTGCACTAGCCTGGCGACATAGCCGCCCAAGGAGCGTGTCGTCGGCGGCGGCATCGACGCCCGAATACTGTTTTATGTCTTCATAGCTCACGTATACGCCATATGTCTCAGCCATTCTTGCTCTTCCGCCGTCTCTGTACTAGCTGCCTGGTCACAAGGCCATCATCGACTAGGGTTTGTGCGTACTCGGCACTGGCAACCTCGATAATCTGGCCACGGTTGCACACGCCTAGTGTCTTGTGCCCTGGTCCGTTATAGCGCAATCGCACCAATACACGCACCGTTGTAGGCGAGCTGGGCGGTACTGGCTTGGGCGGGTTTGATGGCTCTATGCGGTATGGCATAATCACTCCTGTTCGAGTGTGGGGGGGGCAATCCCCCCCCACGTCGGTTTATGCGGTGTGCGTGATAACATCGCTGATGGACAGTGACCCATCTGGAAGTACAATGACCAGGTAGGCCGTCTTTGACCCAGACTCAGTAAACACCATGTCCACATCACCGTCCGCTTCGCTGGTGATATAAAACACCTTGTCGGCTGTAATCTCGATCAGCAAGCCGTCCGTCAAGATGGCCACGCCGCCATCGTGAGCAGAACTCATGAGCGTGGAGCCGTCCGCGTTGTCAGACATATATGCGATGACCGTTGCCACCGTCGCTATAGCTGTGCTGGCCGCGTCGTTGAACTGGACGGTAACCGTCACCGTGTCGCCCGCGGCGCCTTCAGCCGCCACAGACTGAACCGCAGCGCCCAGCTTGCCCGTGTTGATGAATACCCCTTTGACCTCTAGGTCGCCAGCAACGCCCACGTCATTGTCGCCATCAGCGGTCACATACGACCCGCTACCAAAGTCGCTCAATCCGCCGTTCACGTTGAACCCGCCAGTAAAGACTGGGGCAGCGGCCATAGTAACGGTCGCGCCCGACTGCACGTCTAGCGTGCCGCCCGATTGCACTTCCACCTCGCCACCACTAGCGATGACCTGTTTGTCGCCGCCGTTTGTGAGATATACCGCCGCGTCAGAGACGGGCAGTGGCACCTCTTCGTTTGCTACAGGGCCAGCACAAGCCGCAATCATCGCCAGGATTAGCGCGACTGTGACAAGCAGGCCAATTCGTTTCTTCATGTTGTCTCCTTATAAGGGGGCGAAAGCCCCCTTATTCGTTCTAGCCTGCGTAAACCAGGTTCGATGCTGTTGGCAGCACCGTCGTTGTCTGTGTCACTGGCTGCGAGTTTGCTTGCAGGAACCAGATAATCTCGCCATAGCTGCCGTTAGTCACGTCAGCAACCACGCATGACAAGAAGTGATGGTCAAGAGCGAGCTTGCGCACCTCGACGGTGAACAGCACACACTCGTCATCATCATCTGCCGCTACTTCTTTGGTGCAATAAGTGGCGTCAATCACGTCAAGCGTTCCGCTGATAGAGTCTGCGGCCTTGACGGTCAAAGACGGAGTATCACCCCCGTTAATAGCGCCCATATGCACAAAGCAATAAGCGTATTCATAGGCCGATACATCTACGAAGCTGCCACTTGCCGGATAATCCGCGGCGGACAGGGCGTCCTCTGGAGAGGTCTGCCCTAGTACGACCTTATGTTTCCGACCGAAAAGCTGTGTCATTTCAATTATCTCCTATGCCGAAGTCTTCTGTACGGCGAGCTTCCAGGGCTCCATCACTCGGCCACCGACGCGGCGGCGGATCTGGAACTCGACCTTATTGATGCCGGTATTCGAGTCGTTGTATCGCTGAATGGCCAGGCCGGTACGTTCTACAATCCAGTACCCCGACAGGTTGCCATAGATCAGCGGATACGTGCCCGCGCTCACGTCGGGCATACTCTCTGACTCTCGCCAGATGCTCTTCATAAACGGCTCGCCAACCTCGACGTACTCAAAGTAGGGTCGGCTGATGCCGTCAAGCAGCACCTCAATGTCGCCGCCGGTGTCAGAGTTGCCGATCCAGCTACCATTTTGCCCGCGATACTGAGACGCTACGCCGCGCCGCAGGCTCTTGAGCCCCGACATGGTCAAGTTGTCCGCATGGCCCGTATTAACCTCGGACAAGCTGTCGGCGTTGGTCGATCCAGGCAGGATACCGCGCGGCTTGTTGGCGCCGTCGCCGGTAATGAAAGCCACGTCTTCGTCCATAGCCATCGTGGTTGCCACAAGATCGACAAACACTTGCGCCAGGTTCTGGGCGTCCTCTAGCAAGGACACAGACCAGGGCACCTTGTAGGTATACAGATCGACGGGCACTGTCTCAAGCCCGACCTCAAAGTTGTCCTCAGTTGAGTCTTCTGTCTCGCCACCCCAGAGGCCGCGCATCGCCGAGCGATACTGGTCGCCGCCGCCGGTGATCTTCAAGAAGTCCATAGACTTAGAGACGGTCTGAATGACCAAAGCGCCGCCACCACGCACAGCGGTCAAGCCTGGAAGACGCATGATGATCTGAGAGCCGTACTGTGAAGGCACAGCATAGCCACCCAGAACGTCGTTGCCCTCGACCATCGTAGACTTGATCTCTTTGACAGAGAATCCGTTGCGCAGCATGTCGCTAACTGTGGATGGCCCCCACGTTTGATGGCCATAGCCTGGCGTTGTCTTGCCATAACGCATATAGCGCGTAAAGGCGCGCTGCTCTTCATACGCCTGCTGACGATAGTCCTTGCCGTACAGCTCTTTGAGCACCGTCGCAGTCGTGCCGTCCAGGTCGCCACTAAAACGCAGGGCATTGACGGCCTCTCGCAAGGCGTCGGCGCCTGTGTCTTTCGTCTCAAACTGGTCGCCCGTCTGTTCGGGAATAGGCACGTCGAACTTTTTCACTGGAGGCGCAGGTTGCATACCGGCGACTCTCTCAAGGCCAGCGAGCGCCTTTGTGTATGTCTCAGCTTCGGCGGCGAACTGGTCGCCCTCTTCGATGTTGCCCTCTTCGTAGGCTTTCTCAGCGTTGGCCAATGCCAGCGCCAGTTTCTCTTTCAGATTCATTGTGTCTCCTACAGTAGTTCTGCGCGGATGCGCAATAGTCGTAGCTTGCCCAATCGTTGCTCAATCACCTTTTGCTGCGCGTCCTCCGCGCCTTGTTGCTCTGGCAACTGCAACCCGAGGGCTCTATACGCCGTTCGTATTTCTGTCGCTGGGCGGTCGATCATGCGCCACTCAGCGGGCGTCACTGTATAAGTGCTCTCGTATACCGGCCATTCCAGAATCTCGCCGTCAGAGGCGAATCGCGCGCCGCCTGGAATAGCACCACTTGAGGCGCGTAGCGTGCCAGTACGTACCAGGTCGGCAATCCACGCCTCGTATTGCTCAGCTTTTGATAGCTGTTCTTGCAACCAATCATCATCGCCGTCGCCTTGCACAAGGGCGCCTTTGATGTCTAGGCTAGTCTCGATCCACCAGCCCACACTGTCGCGCTCCATAACGTCCGTCTTGCCGATCACCGCCGCGCCTAGCCCAGCGTCATAGCCGTGATGGTATAGTGCTGGCATAGCGCCGATGGCCTTGTAGACTGAATCAACGGCCTTTGTCTCTAGCGTGAACCACGTCCCTTCCAGGTCTTTATGCCGATTGTCTCCAAACAGCATCAGATAGACGCCCAGCCGCTTGCCGCCCAGCGCCTTGACGCATAGCTCTGGCGCGATAGGTTCCGGCGCGCCCTGATCTTCTTGCTGTGTTTCGTTTGTGTCCATGTTCACCTCTATGGCGTATTCCATATGCGTCCTATCACGGTGTCAATCATCTTGATAACGCGCTCGCTCACTTTGTCTAGCGTCTGCCGATCTGTGCGCCAGCCCCGCGCCTTGTGGAATCGCGCTTGAGTATCGGCGCCCTGCACGTACCGCGCATAGCTGGCCCTAGTGCCCACAGCCGCCCATGTCTTGCCGCTCGATGTAGTCCATGATCTGCCTAGTGTCTGCGATGTTTTGCGCCCGCCGACAGAGCCGTCTTTGCGCACCCACTTCGGGCCATAGCCTCGCTGGTACCAACTGTTCGGCCCGTCGCTACTCCATGATTTGGGCAGGTTGGCGGCGGTGCTCTCTGGATAACGTGCTATGTCGTGGTGCATCATAACCGCGCCCGCACGGAATACGCCCTTTAGATATGCGCCGCCCGCAATTGTGCCTAGCGCGCGCTGTGCTGATTTGATGCCCTTGATCTCAATGACTATGCCTGCCATTGGTGAGTCTCCCAGCAACGACAATTCTTGACAACCACCCCTGATGCGATGTATAATGAATACAAATCACACTGGAGGTCATAAACATGTCCCGCAAAATCGAAATACCTAATCTTGACGATCTGCTCAGGCGTTACGTGGCTGGCAAACCGGAACAGAAACTGGCTCGCGAGGCGGGTGTCAATCGCTGGACTTTCCGCCGACGACTCATAGCGGCCAATATCAAGCCCCGCAACGTGTCCGACAGTATGTACATTCGTTGGGCCAACGCGAGCGCCGACGATAGGACTAGGATGCTCGATAACGCCCACGCCGCCACCAGAGGCCGCACTGTCTCGACCAGCGAAAAACATAGACGTGCGCTCGGAAAAGAACGATCCTGTAGCCATACTTCCCCGACCGAAAACGTGTTGGCTATCGACATGCGCGCTATGGGGTTCAGTGTCATTCAGCAAAAGGCTGTTGGAATATACAATGTCGATGTCGCCCTTGACATTAGCTCCGTCGCTGTGGAGGTCTTTGGCGGCGGCTGGCATTCTTGCGGCCACCATGCCAAACGATTCTTTGAGCGTACTGTATACCTGCTCGATCATGGCTGGCATGTGGTCATTATCTGGGTCGATAGCCGCCGCTATCCCCTCGGGCGCGGCGCTGTACAATACCTTGTCTCGTTCTGTCAGGAATTGAGCCGCAATCCATCCTCGCTCCGTCAATATCGGATGATTCTCGGTAACGGTAAGGATGCGCCCGTTTGCAAGTCTCACTTCAATCGCCCGGCCGACATAGAACGACTTTGCTGCCGCAACAACGCCGCCGGGGGTTATAACTTTGTTTCCAGGTAGAATGCAATTTACGTGAGCTGGTATCTCATCAACCGTCCAGCCTGCGCTCTTCGGCTTGTCATCGTTTGGCCCACAAACCGGGCACACAAGCTCGTCTCTGTTCGTATGCCAGACTGGCTCTAGCGTTAGACCCTGCGCTCGCAATTGCCTAGCGGTCAAATCCTGGCCTCTGGCAAAGGCTCGCGTCGTCTCTGTGACTGCGATGCTTTGCGCTCTCGACTGGCCGAACATCGGCGTCAGGCTCTTTTCCAAATCGCCAATGGTTGCTCCGGGAGTCTCGATGTACTCGGCAACTTTGCGCCCGACATAGCCGCGAGTTGTGCCGTCAACGCCCCTGACAAGAGCGGCTGAGTATGCACGCGCCCATTGCGCGGCGTCGTCTGCAATCAGGCCCCAGTCAACGCCCATCGGCACAGACGTTAGCATCTCTTCGGCGGCTTCTAGCGCCATGCGCTCTAGTATCGGCTCGATAACACGAATCAACTCTTTATCCTCTGCGGACCAGAACGCCGCGTCTAGCTTCGACATGTCAGGCGGATCTCCTAGCTTATCCATGATACGCTCTAGCTGTTGCCTCAAGCTGAGGCGCGTTGCTCGGAATAGCCTCAGCTCGCCCGTGTCTTTGGCGTCTCCGTTCGGGTCACTCAATCCGCTCGCTGTTTCCCTAACTGCTCTGACAAAAGGGTGGCACAAAGGCCGCCTTCACCTCCTCCTCTGTGGAGGCGCGCAACAGCATTGAGCGAATGCCCTCTTGTATGCCTAGCGGTATAATCTCGGTGTCAAAGTCTCGCTGTTCGTCGTTGCGGAATGCTCGCAGCGCCACCTTGCGCCAGCGTTGCAGTTCCGTCTCTACGCCCAGGGCGATGGCCTTGCCCGCCATGTCGTCCGTTGCTTGCTCTGGCGATTGCTGCCCTGGCAGGCTGCCCGGATCGCTCTGCGCGTCCACTTGCCCTATTAGTCTCACCGGCACTTTGCTAGGCTCTGCGCCAAGGTCAAGCAAGAGCGTCTGTTCTGGCGTTGGCTCCCACGGGTCAAGCCCCAACACGGCGCGGTTTTCGTCGATGGTTCGATCTTGGCTATAGCTGTTGTACTCTGCGACTGCCAATGCCCTGTCTTGCGGGATGACATTCTCAGCATGTACGCGCCAATCGTCGCCATAGTACGGCCCCACACTGAGCGTCCATTGCTCTGCGATATAGTCAACTAGCGGCTGAATCACGTTGCGCGTGAATCCAATCTCGCGCGCGTTCTGAGCCTCACCAGATGATACCGGCTCGAACATCCCCGATGTGCCATAGATACGATCAATGCTATCTCGATTGAACTCACGGCTTTTGAGCATTTCCATTTGCTCTAGCGTCTGCGTGATAGTCTGCACAGACATATCGCCACCGCGAATGATGGCAGACCGCTTGTTCTCGCCGAACTCTCGGCGGATAGAGTTCTTGGCTTGCTCAAAGTCGGCGGGCGATATTTCGGGCGGCAGGCTGATGATTGCCGTGGGTATGGCGTTCTCTTTGCCGAACCAATCGGCCATCCACTTTTGCTGTGCATAGTCCTGCTGCAATGTTAGCCTAGCCGCTACCAGTGGTGACAAGCCTTGCCAAAAGTCGAACGGGTTAGGCGTGCGAAAGTGTACCATGTTCTCGCCTGGCCACCGGCACTTTTGCCCGTTGATCGTTAGCTCATAATCGTTTATCGGCTGGCCTGTTAATGTGCTTTCGCGCGGCACCGGGATGGGCTTGACGGCCGTGGCTGGCAACACGATCAGCTCTTGCGGCTCACCGTACCCTGGCCCCTCCGTTGTGATAGCGACATAGGCGTTGCCTAGCAGTCTGTGCCAGTATAGAATCTGGCGACGCATCAGCGATTGGCTGGCCTGCGAGTTGGGCGACTCTAGCAGTGCCTGGAATGGGTGGATAGGATCGGGCACTTTCCACTTGCCGTCGTCTACGGTTTGCACCGTAAACGGCACGCCAGCCGCCCTGTTCGATACCAGGTCGATTGAGCTATATACCCAGACGCTTGTCATAGCCAGGCGTAGCTCTTGGTTAACGTCTAGCATCTCGGCCAATTGCCACGACGGGTCACGGCTGGCGTCGGTCATAATTCCCGACAAGCTATCCCGTACCTCACAGATCGCGTAGGCGCGCGCCTCTGCAACGTACCGCAGCACAACCCCTAGAATGTTAGACTTTGGCATACACGCCCTCTATATAAATCCGATCATAACGGCTGGCCTGCCTGATTCGCGATTGGCCCAGAGTGCGAGCGCCCACGCCCAAAACTTGTCGGCGTGATGTTCATCGTTGCGCTCTGTGTCAAATACGTTATTCTTTGACGGCGTTACAATCTTCTTGATGCTGTGGATCTGGTATGCTAGATCGCGGTCAACCGGCAGAGGCGTGAGCCCTCTTTCAGCCTGGATGCGCGCCTCTCTAGCCCAGTCCTCTTTGCTCTTGTTGGTGAATGTAACGCCCTTGGCTATGCCCGTTCTCGCCAGATTCTCGGCGAGCTGCATACCTATACCGTTCTGGTCGATCAGCATCCGCGTTATGGGCAAGGCGTTTATCAGTTGACGGATTGCCGACTCTTGCGCGTCGAACGGCGTATTGTCCAGCGTGGCCATAAGGCGTATAGGCATCTGCTCAGTCGTCGATTGCCCTAGTAGCATAATCTCTGTCTTATCATGTGTGCGGCCAATATCCACGCCGCCTACTAGGTGCTGCTCGATTGATCCGCTCTTGATGGCCGCCGCTATCTGGTTTGCGACGCCTGCTATCTCGCCGGTGTTCTTTGCCCGCCAATACTGAGGCGGCGATAGCTGGTTCTTCTGAATGACTGCCCAGCTTATCCACGAAGTTGATTCGTCTAGCCATGCGCACTCGTACTCTTGCTGAAAGTCCTCGATAAACATGTTCTCGAATATTTCAACAAGCGCCGTTGTGCCAAACGTCCTAACGCGCTCTTCTGTGCTCATCTCTGGCGCGACGCGCCTAGCTTGGTCTACGTTCGAGCATAGCCCGTACACCGCCCACCAGGGCGTAATGATCCGGTGCGCCGCATAGCCGGGGTATGGCCTCAGTGATTCGGTCGCTATCTCCCAGAATAAACCGCTTGCGCCCAGCGGTGATGATCCTATCCTGAGATAGCCGTCGCCCTTGGTTGTGCTGGGCAGCGCCGCCCTGTATATCTCTTTGTCTAGGTTGCGCTGGTAGTGGGCCATCTCGTCTAGGTAGACTCTGGCCCTCGCCTTGCCTCTAGCCGGTCTGCATGGGTGTGATATGAGCCTTGACCCGTTGGCAAACTCTAGCTCTGTCTGGCTATCCCGAACCAGCGACGGTCGCATGTCTGGCCGTATGGCCTCAATAATGTTGCGTGCATAACGGATCTTCTCGCGGGCTTCGTCCAGGTTGATCGAGACGAACAGGTGCGGCGTGTTGGGTGTCAATATGCCGTCTATGACCGCGTCGAGGGCCGCCGTGAATGACCATGCTATCTGGCGTGATTTTACGTCTATGCCGAATCGCGACATGTTATCGAGAAAGTGTAGCTGAAACCGCTCGTAACGCGCGTCATCAACTTGAGACGCCAGCGCAATGTCTACGTGCCTTAGTGCGAAAAGTGTCTTTGTGGTTCTTGGACGCACATCATTCTTCCATATCTTCGGCGGCGGCTAGCTGCTTTTCGGCAGCGGCTTTCCACTGCTCAACAGCAATAGACCCGCCGTCCTTGCCGGTAAGCTCATGCTTATTGGGCCTGCCGCCTGTCTCTTTGGCAATGTCGTCTAGCGTGTCGCGATACTGCTGAATAATGGCGCCATTGAACTTCTCAATGTCCACGCGCTCCGCATATTCGCCGCCGCCAATCTGCTTCACGTCTGGAATCCAAATGTTGTGCAACGTGCCGGATTCTCCGACCTCGTGCATCTGTTCCCAAAGCAATTCGCCCAGGCTCTTGAGTTTGTCAACTCGCTCATGCGTCAACGCTAAACCAGTCCCCATGATCATGTCCGCGCGTTCGTTCTTCTCTGTCTCCAGCTTGGCGTCATGATCCTCTGCGCGAGTAGTCCACCCGTATCGTTGAGACCATCGATGCAAGGTGGGCATAGACCCCGTAGGATTGACATTCTCGGCACTTTTTTGGTACTGCCGATGTAGCTTGGCAACCGATCTGCTTGGCCCCATGCGCAAATAGTCGTTACAGGCTTGTATCGCCCGTGACGACTCGCTTTTTTGCCGATTGCCTGCCAATAGTTCTACGGTCATCCTTTGCGCTTTCCGGCTCCATTGTGATTCTCAGTACCACGCCTCGCCACGCCAGCATCTTGCACGCCTCTACCATCTCGCTCTCTGGTATCTCTAGCTGAACACGCATCCCCTGTTCATCGCCGTATATCTTGATCGCCGACTGAATGGCAGGAAACGTAGCTAGAAACGTGGCGCTATCCATTGCGCTCCAGCTCCGCTATTCGCTCCCTAACTCGCTTGGCGCTTATGCCAAAGTTGTCCCACGGCAAGCCATAGCGACATACCAGGGACGGCAATTGATGCTTGGATGTTATGATTCGCCTAGTGCCGTCATAGCTCACGACCTCTATCGTGAGCGCGTCTGGCGTCAAGTCGTCGATGCTGCGAATGTCGGTCATGTAAGGTCCCCGGAAACCTCATGCAGCCCTGTTATCTTGTATACGGGCAAGCCTATCAAGTCGCTCTCCTCTCTGTCGAGTGTTACCACGCCCTTATACATTGCCCCCCTCTGCCAGCCACTCCATAACGCGGTCGCTTGTCTCTTGCCTCTCATCTAGGCGCTTGTCAAATTGCTCCTTAGTCAGAGGCGGCGGCTTGATATTGAGCGGCGAGTGCTCGTCATAGTAGTCGTCGCACTCTTCTTCCGTCCAGTCGTCGGCCCCTTCCGGCCAACCGCCAATGGGATCGAGCACAGAGAATACAGCCTTGATCTGCTCTGCTATCTTGCTTGCGGCCTCTACCCCCTCTGGCGAGTAGCACTGCTCAATCCGTCGCATCTCTGTCCCTGTCCCTAGTTGGCGAGCACTCTCAGGATGCGGCACAAACGGGCTATCGGGGTCAATATGCCACGTCTCTTCAGCCACAACCCTTGGAACTGCCGTCGCCACAACAGCGCCAGCGCCTATTCCTAGAATCCCCCGCAAGAATCCACGACGATCTATCATTGCCCCCCTACTTTCGCATCATGCGACGTTCCCAACCACCCCTTCGCGTTACCATCGGGCGCATCATCCACCGCCTACCGTCCTTGGCAAAGTCGTATATGTTCGACACCTCGCGCAACAGCGGCGCCTCTTTCCCCCTGCTCACTGACTGTCTGGCTATACGCCTCAGCCGACGATTCGCCAGGCGCTTGTCTTGTTTCTCGGAGTCACGACGTAGGATACCGAATATCGGCGCGTGCTTGTATGATCGTGACAAGTCTTTTCAATTCCCCTCGATTTGTTGAAAAGGATAGCCATTTGCTTTCAACTCAGAGCTAGCGAGAGGAGTCGAACCCCTGACATGCTGAGTACAAAACAGCCGCTCTACCAACTGAGCTACGCCAGCACGATTCTGGGCTTTTTTAGGGGCGTCGGTTCCCCTTGGTACCAAGCCTCTTTTAGCTACTAAACTTCATTGGGTTAGCTTGCCCCGAAGTACGTTCGCTGTCTGCGCTCTCTTTTGGTTAGACGGCGCGCCCCAAAAAAGCCCAGAATCCTCCTATACGACAAACGCGGCTCTTACCACCCACCCACCTTGACTGCTTGTCGTTGACAAAGCCAGCCGCGTTAGTCACGTTCCTCAAGAGGCACTATCAGTCCGCCCCATTCTCGTTGATAGCGGCGCTCGTTTTGCTCTTCCCGCTTTAGCATCTTTGCCCAATCAGGCCATAACCTAAAAGGTGCGTCTAGCCCGTGCGTTTTTGCGCAAGTATGGCAACACCAATCGGTTCCATGTAGCGAGCGTCCACATATCATGCAATAGCAACGCATAGTGTCTCCTATCCCTTTATACGCAAAAAAGGCCCGCTTTACAGTGTGCCGTCACAATATGCACGCGCTTTCCCTATAGCAGCCCGCAAGTGGTCTTGCACTGTCTGTTGACTCACGCCCATTATGCCTGCCGCCTCGACCTGGGTATAGCCCTCGATGATGCACAGGATAAGAGCCCGCCGCTGCTTTCGTGTCAGAGTGTCTAGCGCACGCTCCATGTCGATCCGGTTATCTATCGCGTCCATGTGCCTCCAATCGAAAAGGCGCCACCCTCGCCTATGCGAGAATAACGCCTATG
>Ga0307928_10000928_pt1 | contig 21956 bp, 18 predicted proteins | sample AceLakmetagen232_FD_201815 | JGI IMG/M metagenome (GOLD analysis project Ga0307928, IMG submission 201815) | Saline water microbial communities from Ace Lake, Antarctica - #232 | ecosystem: Environmental > Aquatic > Non-marine Saline and Alkaline > Saline | place: Antarctica: Ace Lake... | reverse complement strand
AAACCATATGAAAATAGCAAGTAGAGAAACTATAGGTATTACCTTAATGGTAATTGGCGCATTGCTGGTAGTAACAGGCATTGTATTGGCACTTAGTCCAGAAGAAAAAACTATATCTATCAGCACAGTAGGCACCTACATCTGCACCGAAGAGTACCACATAGCAGGCACAGAGAAGTACCTGCCGGTAGTGTACTGGATAGATAAAGATGGCTATGTGCAAGAGACAACCTTCTACAGACTTAGTAACAAAGAAGCTTTTATGGAGTACCTTAACAATGGCAACAACTAAAAAACCCTATGGCTCAAAGGCTAAAGAAGCAAAGCAAAGAACAGCCAGCCATGCTGGGTTCCATTTCCATAATCTATACCAGTGTTGCCAGGTAAAGTGGGCTACTCGCTATCTGTTTAGGATAACAACCAAGCACACAGCTGTTCCCCTGATCAATGGGCATGCTTTCCACGAAGGCAAGGCAACTTTCTACCTGACAGGTTCCAAAAAGAAAGCCCTGAACAAAGCTATCAGTGAAATAAAAAGCCGCATGGAAGAATTTGATAAGCAAGAAGACTACCTGACTATCCTTGAAAGATGCCCTACCCTGCTCGCTGCATGGATCGACAAGTTCGGCGAAGCTGACCGCAAACGGTTCACATTTCTTGCTGTTGAAAAGGAAATAACCCTTACGCTTCCAGGCACAGACAAAGTAGTAACAGTTAGGCCTGACGCCGTGGTGCAGGATAAAGAAGACAAAGACATCTATATCCTTGAGACTAAGACATCCAGCTTCTCTATCCGTACAACCGAGATAGGGGTACACTTCGGCGATCAGGCTACCCTTTATACGTGGGCAGTAGAACAGTCTATGGGCCTTAAGATTGCTGGCGTAATCCCGGACATTGCCTATTGGAACAAGCAGAGCAAAAACATAAGCAACATTAGCTGCGTCCGAGGCGACATAGTGTTCCGATCAGAAACACGGCAGAACCAATTTATCAAAGGTCTCACCCAATTGCAAAGCGAGATAGCCCAGAAGGTAGAAGCGTACAAGCAGGGCGCTGATCCATACATGCTCTTTCAGCGCAACACCCATTATTGCAATGCCTTCTTTAAGCCGTGCGAGTTTGCGGAAATCTGCAACAATAACCTGCAGAACATTAAACGTTTGCCTCCTGGATTCAAACGTGATAAAGCTCGTATCAAACCAAAGCAAGCAGATTATGTCGAAGACACCTGCAACGGAACCTATTAAGGAGTTATATATGTGTTATGAACCAAACGAATTGGAAGAGTACAAAGCCCATCTGCTTATTATACTTGCGAAGTGCCGTAAGCCAGGAGTACCTTGGAGTACGTACAACCAGGACGTACAGATGGCACATTACTTCGACGTTAAGAACAAGCTACTATGGATATTTTTTCAGGGGTCAAAGTCCCTGGCAGACTGGAAGACAAACTTTGATTTCCCAATAAAGCCTTACCGGAACATGCCTGACATGTGGTTCGCCCATCGAGGCTTCCTTAAGGCCTACAAGGGAGTCCGTCCAGCCATAAAAAGCCTTATAGAAAAGTATCAGCCAGAGAAGGTTAGCGTAGCAGGCTACTCCCAAGGGGCAGCCCTGACTGTATTGTGCCACGAAGATATAATGTTCAGGTGGCAACATAGAACAATGACCGTGCGAAGCTATGCCTTTGCATGCCCGAGGGTATTCTCATGGTTCTGGCAGCCGAGCAGTATTGAGAAGCGCTTAGTAGGCTTAAGCCTTATCCTGCTCAAGAAGGACATCGTTACATGGCTGCCCTTTGTATGGATGGGATTCATCCATAAGGCAGGCCTCATCTTACGAATCGGTAAGGCAGGGCTACCGGGCATTAAAGGTCATCAGACGGAAAACTATGCCAGCATTCTTCAGGAGGTCTGTGATGATGCATAAACTACTGATGAAGAAACTACTGATACATTTAGCAGTTCTGTTAGGCGCATGCTCTGTGCTTGTAGCAGAAACAGGGATTAGCGATTACACCTATAAGGACTGGGTAATCTTCTCAGATCAAGAGAAAGCAATATATGTCTTGGGTGTAGTGTCAGGTGCGTATGCTTTTGCAAGTGACGCTATTGAAACCTACGGAGATCAGAGATTATGGGACCTGTACAAGCAGCGAGTACCAGCCCGCTTAGTGCAAGAGTACATATGGGCAATAAACCTTGTCTACAGCGATGTTCGGTTCCGAACTGTTCCTATATGGTTAATACTATTTAGATTAGAACCGATAGGTACAGCCCTACCAGAAGGAGTACACTAATGTCCACAGGAAAAGCACTCGTAACGATGAATATGCAGAGCAGTGAGCTCACAGTAGCAGACCTAAAGAGCCAAGTTACTAAGATCCAGCAGATCATGCGTTCAGTAATGAAAGAGAACCTGCACTTTGGGTCAGTGCCAGGAGTCCAAAGTAAGTTCTTGTTCAAAGCCGGAGCAGAAAAACTATGCTTAACGTTCAGACTTATTCCATCTTACAAGGTAGACAAGACTGTACATGAGAACAATCACATTACCTATGATGTAACCTGTACCCTTACACACTTGCCTACCGGAGGGACAGCAGGGGAAGGCCTTGGCACGTGCTCTACATTAGAGAAAAAGTATCGCTACCGCAATGAAGATCTTGATACCGGTGTCGAGGTACCAAGTGCATGGTGGAACAGCAGGAACCAAGAGAACCTGCCGAAGATCCTTAAGAATGATAACGTGACGCCCCTTACAGCAACCCAGTTGTCTAAGGAAGGCCTAACCCTCGGTACTGGCAAAGTAAATGGTAAGTGGCACATTGTCTATCGCAAAAAGGTAGAGAACGCAGACATAGCGGACGTATATAATACAGTTATTAAGATGGCAAAGAAACGGAGCCTTGTGGATGCTACCATTACTGCTCTTGCCGTAAGTGACATGTTCAGCCAGGACCCTACTGCGGTAGATGAAACATTCGAAGAGCCTGAAGATGATAAGCCAATGAAAGAGGCAGCACCTGTAAAGGAGACAAAGAATGCCGGAGACAATACCAGTGCCAAAACCACTGACTCTAAACCTGATAAGAAGAAGACTTCTCGACGACTTCCAAGAAGTAGAAAAACTTCCTGAGCCTATGCAGAAGAAGTGGCAACTGCTATTGGACCAGATCTGTTCTATGAAAGATGGCCATGGCTTGTACGCAATGCTATACCGGCATGACATAGACATTGAAGAACTCGCCGGAACCCTGAACGATATGGTCCTTAAGTATACGTTGCTGCATGCAGAAGCCGAAAGGGCCTGGCATAGGAGTAAGTAATGGATAGATCATTAAGATTGCCGTGTCCGTTCTGTGGGGGCACTAATACTTTAATGGCAACACTGGATGCCCTAAGAGCCGTATACTGTTCCGGGTGTGAAGCGATGGGGCCAATCACCACAGACGATGAATTCGCAGAAACAACATGGAATACAAGGGATGGAAACCAAGGAGGAAGAGTAATGGATGCAAAAGAAGCAGAACTAAAGGCTGAGAACAAGAAATTGCTCGCAGCCGCACGTGCGTATCAAGACCTTTCGGTGTGTTACCGGATAGGGAAGCGGCCGACAGAAAAGCTTTTCTCTCAATTGGATAGGGCTAATGCGCTGCTGAAACAAAGGGAGGAAGAGTAATGGATAACCACACCATGAGTAACACACAACTAATACACGGAGACTGCTTAGAAGAAATGGATAAACTAATAGAAGAGGGGGTTAGGGTGGATGCAATTATTACCGATCCGCCGTATGGCACGACGGCTTGTAAGTGGGATTCAGTTATTCCTTTTGATGAAATGTGGTTAAGATTAAACAAACTCATAAAGCCTAATGGTGCTATAGTGCTTTTTGGAAGTGAGCCGTTCAGTTCTTATTTGAGAATGAGCAATATTAAGAATTACTGTTATGACTGGGTTTATGATAAAAAGTTTGGAGGCAATTTTGTCCAAGCCAAAAGACAACCAATAAAAACCCATGAGAATATAAGTGTATTTACTAAAAATGGAAAAATGCCAAATTACTATCCCATAATGTTAAAACGTGATGATCCAATAAAAAAAGGTGGGAATAAACAATGTAAAGCAATACCTATTGCAATAACTACAAAGTCGAAAGTGTTTGAGCAATCAAGAAAAATATATGATTTTAAATTTCCTGAAAGTCAATTACATTATTCTTGCAGAACAAATAGGGGTCTCCACCCAACACAAAAACCAGTAGCTTTAATGGAATACCTAATAAAAACATACACAAATGAAGGTGATACTGTTTTAGACTTCACAATGGGTTCAGGAACAACAGGTGTAGCAGCTAAAAACTTAAACAGAGAGTTTATAGGTATAGAAATGGACTTAGATTATTTCAACATCGCACTGGAAAGGATTAAGGAGAAAGAGCGATGACTAACCAACAACGAAGGAGGTAGAGGTATGAAAAAGCTACAGCACACTCCCGGACCGTGGGAAATCACATCGATTGATGACAGTAAGCTCATCGCCTCCGCTCCTGAGTTATTCGAATCATTATTAGAACTACTTTTAGACGCCATGGATGAGTATGAGGAGAGTCTTGGTAACTTCAGGGGCGGGCCGAGAGTGCGCTATGCAAGAGAGATAGAGGTAATCGAGAAAGCAACGGGCTATACATGGAACGAGCTTATGGAGAAAGAGAAATGACTAACCAACAGCAATAAAAGAATAAAGAAAAGTAAACTTAGAAGCTGTAGCCCAATTGGTAGAGGCAACTGGACACGGTACTTAGGGGGCTTGGTCATCCGGGGAAAACGGAACCTAAGGATCTTAAGTGTGCAGGTTCGAATCCTGCCAGCTTCAGGAAAGTGCCGTTGGCACTGCTTAACTTTTTGATAACCTTCGAGTTATCAGTAGGAGACAATTATGGCGAAACGAACTGTACCTGGTCTGAAAGAAAGCAAAGGAATGCAGACTGATTTTCCGGTATTTCCAGAAGGAAAATATGTACTGGAAGTAATCAAGTGGACTGAGAAAGAAAGTAAGAATGGTACTGCAACTGTGCATACGTTTCAGACCAGATGCCTTGATGCGCTGGACGACGGGAAAGAGAACCAGGACATGATTGGCAAGCCGTACTTTCATCGTATGATCGAAATGCATGATGATCATACAAGCTACGAGCAGTGGGGGCACATCTTTGTTGATGAGCTTAAAAGTTTTGTCGATGCAACCGGAATGGAGATCAAGGGTAACAGTCTTGATTTCGAGGACTTCGTTGGAAAGACTGCCATTGCCACGTTGCGGGTCCAGAAAGAGAAGGACGAGGAAGGCAACGAGAGGAATGCCAATCAGCTGCGCAAGTGGGAAGCCGACGAGACCTGAGCCGTAGCTTAAGCAAGAAGCAATGGGCTAGGATAACCTGGCCCTGCGCTCTTAAGGAGACCACAATGAAAGCAACCCTTACTTATGAGTACATTCCTGTCGGGCCCAACATAGGCGCACCTGTCATCATGCTGCGACCAAGTGCTTACGAAATAGGGCAAACAGAACTTCTCACTGAGACAGAGAACGCCCTGAGGGACTTCAAAGTTATCAATAAGATCATCGTAGTAAACAGCCTCGAAGGAAACTTCCATGTCGATGACTACAAGGAGATCCTTGACTTCCTTTCGTTCTTTCAGCAACGCAATGTGCCAGCTTCGTTTATGTTTCATGTCGAGGAGTACCCAAGCTATGCAGCCGTAACAGGCTACCGGATAGGCTTCGCAAGTGAGCTTATCAGTTCAGAGATCCGCTTGGCTGAATTGCATTATGTACCGGATCAGACACCGACCGAGGCTTCCATCGACGCCAAGATAAGTGCAGGCTCATATTTCGTCCACTCTACCGCATCCCTGACAAAGATGGATGCTATCGAGTTCATGCAGAAGTCAGACCACCCGTGGCGCTTAGGGGCAATGTTAAAGGGCCCCAAGGTAGAAATCCTATGAGCATAAAGACAAAGCTCATCGGTGCTGTAAGCTGGATAGCAGTAGGCCTTGGCCTCGCTGCTTTTGCGGTATGGAAAATAGCTATGCATAAGAAGACATTAGACGATGCGAATCTTGTCTTGGGAGATAAGAATCTGTATAAGGATAAAGTCTTAAAAGACTTGGATGTCCAAGGGCAAGCCATAGAAGAGCAAGCTCAGGACATAAGAACAAAGCTGGAACAATATAAGAAAGAGGAGGTTATCTATGCTTTTAAGAAAGCTTTTGGTGTCGCTACTGCTGCTGACGATCCTACTGACGGCCTCGATAGCTGAGGCTCCAACCTTAGAGCTTCCGGGACCACCTGTTACACAGCCTGCTGATATGGATCTTGTAGAGGTTCATGTGGGCATGATGCGCAAAGCGCTTTATTACTATGAGATAGTCCCTATTCTTACAGCCTATTCTAACGAACTGTCAGCGTATGCTTTGGAGCAAGCTGCCATAGCAGACACAGAACGAGTAGAACGCATTAGGGCAGAGTTCGACGTAACAAAATATAAAGGGCAACGAAACACTGCCCTTATTACTTCGTCTGTGGTAGTTATTATCGCTGGCCTAATAGTTATATACCAGTAAGGAGCTTACGGTGCCATACAAAATAGTACGCAAGAAGAGTAAGTGTAGGGGGTGCCCTTTAGATAATGGCGATAAGCATAAGTGCTTTGGCATAAGTGACGCCGAGAAACCTGAGATAATTATCATAGGTGAGGCCCCCGGAGCAGCCGAAGATGAGCAAGGCATGCCCTTCGTTGGCCCAAGTGGACGGATGCTTAAGTCTGCAGTAGGCTCTATTGGAAAGCTATGGCACAAAGCTCATAAGACCAACGTTATCTTGTGCAGGCCACCGAAGAATAACTTCTCGAGCTCGGAAGCACTCGAAGCTCAGGAACGTTGCAGGGAAGGCTTCAGAGAAGAGCTTATTGCCCTTAAAGCAAAGAAGGTAAAAGTTATTCTGGCTGTAGGAAAAAGTGCAATGGAAGCCCTTGGCATTGAGGGCTCTATAGGAAAGTTCCGGGGCTCTATCTACATGATGAACATTTCTAAAGAAGGTAGTCTGCACATCTTGGTAGCATCAGAGAACAGTAAGTATGACTTCCTGGTTGTGCCTACATACCATCCAAGCTTTTTGCTGCGAGGCATGATCAAGCATGAAGTAACATTTGTGAATGATATAGATAAAGCGTATGGCCTGACAAAGGGAACCTACAAGCCACCGGCTGAGAACTTTGTGCTGATGCCTACCATCGAAGAACTCGAAGCATACGCAGATGAAGTAATAGCAGCCGGCAAACCAATTGCCGTTGACATAGAAACATCAGGGTTTATCCCTGGAAGAGCCCGTATCTTAGTAGTAGGAATAGCTACCAGTGGTACTGATGCGTTCTCTATTCCTTTTAGTGCCCAAGGTGGCTCGATGTATTGGCCCAGCCAAGAGCACCGTATGAGAGCACATAGTGCCCTGAAAAAGATGATGGCCGAGGTACCGACTATTTTTCAGAATGCTCTCTTTGATATGAGGCACCTGCTGTATTTTGGTTGCCCTGTTGAAAAGCTTGCACATGACACGATGATCCTGAGCCATGCAATTAGTCCTGAGCTGCCACATAATCTTGGCTATATTGTGAGTGTCTATGGAAAGACACCCTACTGGAAAGATGAAGTGCTTGGTTCTATGAGTAAGATGATTGATATGCCAGATGAGTTTATGAGAACGTATAATCTGCGGGACTGCGTTACTCTACATCAGGTCCTGAAGCCTATGATAAAAGAAGCAAAGGACCGTGGTACCTATATGGTCTATGAGAAGATCAGTATGCCCCTTGTTATGCCAATCTTAGAGATGATAGAGACAGGTATGTTGCTTGATACAGACGCCCTGAAGAAATGGAAAAGGACCCTTGCTAATAAGATTAAGATAGCAGAGAAATCTTTAATAGAAATAGCTCATTTGCCTGAAGGATTTAATCTTGGCTCAGGCGACCATATGCGCTACCTGTTGTTCGGGAAGATGCCGGGGCAATACGAAAGAGCCCAAAGGGAACTTGCTAAGTATACGGAAAATACTAAGCTTCGCAAGGACACAAAGAAGTATGCAGGCCTAATAGAAGTAACTGCAACGTTTGATACGGTTAAGCCTTTTAAGAAGCTCAGTCATACAGCAAAGAAAACTGAGAGCGGCTCACTAAGCATCGATGAAGAGGCCATGCTAAACGTGCAAATAGCAGCATCTAACAGGTTGTCTTCTATTAGTAAGTTGCGGAAGCTGCGAGCAGAGCATAAGGCAGAGCAGGCAGAGCTTGAGAAGATCATTAGCTTTATCGGTAAGTACCGGGAATATGCTGGCCTTCAGAAGCTTTATACTACGTATACTGATTTCCCTCATCAGTCTGATAAACGGGTACGGTTTCCATACAGGATAACAGGCACTGCTACTGGTAGATTAAGCTCAGGCAGTAAGAAGAGCGGAGAACCAGGGAACGCACAGAATATCCCCAAGGAAGCAAAGCATCTGTTCATAGCTGCCCCTGGAACATCCCTTGTGCAGTTTGATTATAGTAATCTTGAGCTCCGGGTAATAGCTGAGGTAAGTAAAGATGACGCCCTTCGGAAGGTTTTCTCACAGGGCTTAAACGTTCATTCAGAAAATTGCAAAGCCCTTTTTGGCCTCACAGAAACTGATGCTATATGGGACCCTGCGAGGAAAGCATGCAAGACCTATATCTTTGGTCGTAACTATGGTGGAGGGCTCCAAGGTATATACCGTAGGGTAGCCAAGGCTGTCCCGGAACTGAATCTTACTTTCGCTAAGTTCCAAGAGGTAGATGATACCTACCGGAAACTGCACCCTATGTATATAAAGTGGTACGATAAAACGGTCAAGTTGGTAGCAGCCGAACGATGCTTAGAGAATGCCTTCGGAAGAAAGAGGTACTTCTTAGGCAATGATTATGAGATCTTAAAGGAAGGCCTGAACTTTCCGATTCAGTCTACTGCAGCAGACATTCTGAACATGGCCCTGCTAAATATCTATAGGGACCTTAAGACTGGCAAGATAAAGGCCAAGCTTGTAGCTTCTGTGCATGACTCCCTGATCTTTGAGATTAAAGATCCTTTAGTTAAGAAGGAAGCAGCTAAGATCAAGAAGCTAATGGAACTCCCCCGGTTAATTAATGGTAATAGTATTGCTTTTCCTGTGGATGCTGAGTCTGGGAAAGATTGGGCTACCTTAGAAAAAATACTATTTGCAAAGAAAGCATAAGGGACAGCATATGGCAGACGTAATTACTGAAACGAGCACACCTGCTCCCTATGACGAAACGAAAGATCCAGATAAGTTCTGGAAGAGGGACCCATTTGATACGATGATCCCCCAAGGAAAAGGCTTCATATCAGACCTAATATATTATTCACGTGGTATGGAAGTCTCAACGCTGTATACGATATGGTCTGCCTTATGGCTCTTGAGCACTGTTATAAAGCGGGAAGCATGGCTCAAGTGGTACCCGAATGATATGTATGGCAACCTGTATGTTATCTTGGCCGGTCCTGCCGGCTGCCGCAAGAGTACTACGATAGATGAAGTAGGCGTACCGATCATCGAGAAGATGCAGCAGTACATTAAAGATCCTAATGTACGTAACATGAAAGGTATCAACATGGCCAAGGACAAGATGACACCTGAAGCCCTGCTGGATGCTATGCTGCCTGGCAGTAAGCCGAAGAGTTCGTTCTTCTTAGTAGACGATAAGGGCGACAGGCTCTTAGGTAAGGACGGAGTACCTATCAGGTACAAGGCAACCAGCGAGATGGGCGTAGTCTTAAGCGAGATGTCATCTTCTATTGGCAAGCGTTCTTATACAGAAGGCTTTGTGGAAATCCTGCTGGACCTATACAATCCTAAGACAGAGTGGCAGTGGCGTACTAAGACGCAAGGTATTAAGTACTTGCGAAGAACGTACCTAAGCATGATTGCAGCTACCACACCAGCGGGCTTCAAGGACAGTGTGCCAAAGGCTGCTTCAGGAGACGGCTTTTTAAGTAGGTGCGTCATTGCATATTATACCAGGAACAGCAGGCGGTTTCCTATTCCAAGGCCTGTACCGAATGGCCCTACCATGGATGAGCTTGCTCAACGGTTAGCATGGGTAGCAGAGAATGCCCTTGGAGAATATACCTTAAGTGATGAAGCCTATGATCTGTACGCTAAATGGTATCATAGCTACAAAGACTATCTTGATAATAATGTTACTGAGCAGGGTGTAAAAGGGCGTATGGATATCAACCTGCTAAAGGTAGCCTTTCTATTAAGGTGCCAAAGGTACACTGATGAAGAAGGGCAACAAATAACACTTCAGGATATGGAAGACGCCCTCGGTATTATTCAGCCGACATATGCTACGAGCCAAGAGCTCTTGTCAGATATGGACGATGGTATAGTAAATCTTGCGAATAGGATAATGAAAGTAATGATACGGCATAGGAAGCTGACCAGAACAGACCTGTTGCGGAAGAGCCATATGCCAGCGCAAGAGCTCAACGCTGTTCTTGACTATTTGTGCCAGTCAGGAGACATAAAGATAAGTCTTAAGGGCAAAGAGAAACTATACCCGTCCCGTGACGGAGCAGAACTGTACATAGTGCAGGGGCAGAAAGAAGAAGAGGAGGAAGAACATGAGCCGGAGAGGCCCAAAGAAGATTAACGAAAGGATTCCTATTGCAAAGATGATCAAGGCCTATGAGCGGTACAGGACTGTACGAGCAGCCTCCCGTGCTTTGGGGGTAAGTCATGTTGCTTTGCTGAATGCTCTTAAGAAAGAAGGCGTAAAGATCAGGAGCAGGGCACAGGCCAACAAGGAAGCAGCCAGAAGCTACAGCCATCATGGCTCGTTCAGTCAGTGGCTCATAAACAATGGCAATAATCCTTTGCCCCGGAGCATACCAAAGCTGATAGAATTATCCGGCTGCACCAGGGATTCTATTACATGCTATTTGTATAGGCGCAGAAAAGAAATAAAGGAGCTCCTAAAGAGCACACCTGACCTACGGAAAGTTCCAGCAGTCTTAGAAGATCAGTTTGGTATGTCGTACTCAACAAAGGATATGGTATCGTATGAGTATATGCTGGACAAGTTCAGTCTAAAGGTAGACATCTTGGCTAAGCTTAAAGAGGATGGGCGTCTTATAGAGATCCCTGTGCAAGATGTGCAAAAGTTTGTTACCTCCGCTAAGAAACTTATTCCTCGTCTGCCACCGGCGTCGTCGTCGCAGCAAGAAAGGCCCGCCAAGGATCACCCTTATCAAGATAGTCCAAAGATTTCTGAGCATAACGGACCTGAAGACTTCCAGGAAACAATTCCGGGTAGTTGAGTTGCAGACCTTTCTTACCAGAATACCTAAGGGGCAGCAGTTTACGGGCAAGAAGAGCTCGTGCCTGTTGCCCTTTATAATTTGTGGAAGCACTCTGTGTTAAAGCTACCCCTACCTCAAACAGAGGGCCACCGCCAAAAAGAGCAGGGCTTCCGGGAATAAAGTTCGTAGCGTTTATGCCCATCATTTTGAACATACCATACAGAGCAGCCTGATTACCTAAGAAGCGTGCAACAAAGGCTGCCCTTTCACCGGCACTACCATACTGAAAAGCCCTATAAATGTTTGCTCGGTAGCCTGCTGCATACGTGCCGTACTGGCCAAAGAGCTTGCCCCAGAATGAGCCTGAGAATGCTGTTGGAGCCTGACTGCTACGGTAACCAAACATCGTATCGTCTACTATCTTAGTGCCGAACTTAGTGCGGGCTGCATTAATAGCGTCGTCTGTGTTGGCTTCAAAGAGTTTACTGATCTCTCGCACTGTGTCATCGTCCATCCGGCTGACGCCAGACTCTTTCAAGAACTCCTCAAAGTTAGTTGTACCTTTACGCATCTTAGTAAGAGCATAGTCAAACCGGAGTTCACCTGTACGGTAAGCTATTGCTCTGGTGATATCATCTGACCGCTTAAACATGCGCAGTCCCTTGCGGGTTACTCGGCCAAGCAGACTGCTGCTATCTGCAATATCATTCACGATAGGCGGGGCTTCTTGAATAACACCGATCTTGTGCAAGTATTTATAGTAGTCTTCAGTCATGTCTGCCACTGAGTCCACAGACTTTACGACCCACTCATTACCGAAGCGAGGAGCAAGCGTAGTGAATACCTGCGTAGTATTACGTAAGGCAAGCCATGGCCTGAATCCCATGTTAGCCAAGTAGTTCAGGGAAAAGAAAGCTCTTGTTACGTCTTCGCCGCTCTTAAGACCGAACAGTTTGCTAAGACCTTGCCCTATGGCACCCGCAGTCTCTTCTCCACTGGTCTTGTAGACACCCATTAGTTGCTCCCGATACCTGTTGAAACGGGTATGCACACGTGCGTCTGCGCCAGACGTTTTAAGTTTTCCGTACAGGTCTTCCCAAGCAGTACCCATGTAGAGTTGTCTGTGGCCCACCCTACTGTAATGTTCAAGAGCCTCAATAGGGTCATCAATAGACTTAAAGGCAAGGACTTCACTGGTGCGCAGGTTCTTAAAGAACGCATTAAGTTTCGGAGGAGCCTTGGTACCATGAATAGAACTTAAGGCTCGCTCAAATAGTTCCTCGGCTGACGTCATCTTGTTTAGTTCTGCAGTATTCTTGGTTGCCCAATCCATAATACGAGGCATATAATTATTGATAAAGTCATCAGGGGAAACGCCAAACTTACCAGCGAGGCCTGTTAGGACGGTGCCTTTCTCGGCTCCCATAAGCTTACGCAAGTTGCCTACGATAACTTCTTCTGCAGAAGTAAGTTCCCCATGCAAAGATAATATGTTTGCCTGCTCTTCAACGGTCTGAGCCCCAGCATGGTAATAGATTGCTTTACGTCTGGCCAAGGGGACAATCTTTCCATTATCATCAGTGAAGATTCCGAGAATTGCCTTGCGAGTGTTCTCTATTTCTACGTCTGCGATCCTCCGAGCGGTCTCAACGTTCCGGTAAGACCGTAAGAGTTCTGGCTGATTAAGTTCTGTTAAGGTTTTCTCTGCCCAGTAGTCCATGTTTTCTACCAGAGCTCGTAGCTCTTGTCTGGAGTTTAGCCCGAAAGACTTAGTCCCACCTGATTGTGCCATCTCACTTGATACCTTCAGTACGTTATCGTCCCAGTTTGTTATCGCACTCATATTAAAGTTATGGAGCACTTTATCTATTGGATTAAGGCTATCAGGATCTATGCTCTCAAAGAGCTCAGGGCCTGCGGTTGTATCAGGATACTTAGCAAAGACTGCAGCCGCCTCTTCAGGGGTCTTTACTGTGAAAGTATCTGCGCCATCACTAAGCTTTAAGGCGCCACGCTCCGACCAGACCTCAAGGCCTTTCTTTCTTGCGAGGTCCTGAATGTTATCGAATTGCTTCCAACCTGTGCTGATATAGTGCCGGGCTTCCTTAATGGTCTTAAATCGTTTGATCTCGCCGAGGTAGCCAATGTGTGCTTCGTAGTCCCCAGCTGGACGTACATAGACATCACCTAAGTCACCGGATGATATCTTCTTTAGACGGGCCATGTAGTCCATGTTCTCAAATTGTCCGAAAGCTTTCTTTATATTACGCTTGGATCCTACTACAATGCCGTTCTCAAAGGTTATGTCTACAGCATCAGACCTGATAGTTGCAAGCTTCGGAGCAAAGCGACTGCTGATTTTCTGTGGTACATAATCTAACTTTGCAATCAGTTCAGGAATTGTTTTGGCTGTCACAGGAACATTAAGGGAAGCGCCTCGGACTACCAAGTCCTCTCCTACCTTGGCCAGAGAATAGCCTTGCCGTGCAAGGTCAAACCGTAAAGCAGACACATCCAGCGTACTCACCATTACTTTGTTCGTAAGGTCTTCAAGACTGGCAGAGAATAATTTTTCGCCACTCTTAAGGGTAACTTCAAACCCACGAGCAGTCTTACTAAAGGACCCTTGTAGTGTGTCCTGTACTACGCTACGTATCCAGTTCTCATTGCTGGCCACATTAGTAAAGGGAGCAGTAAACCGTGCAGGGCTCTTACTGATCAGGGTACTGATCTTTTCTGCAGTGCCCGCCACAGAGCCCTTACCGATAGTATCAACAGCATTCTTTAGCTCATCAAATAATTCTCCTACGAACTTCTGCTGAGCAGCAGGTGTAGTTATCTCGTTAGGTATTTCAAGGGTAACAGATCCTGTTGCTCGATCTATGCGAGCATAGGCTGCTCCAGAATCAAGCTCATCCGCTGCATTACCTAAGACGACCTTTACGTTTTTGCCGTTTATACCAAAGTTCTCAAGGTACATAGCAGAAAACTTTCTGACATCCTCAGACTTAAGCTTCCCCTTAAAGGTAGAGGCCACATCAGCAAAGGCCTGCTCGCTATTAGCCAGAGCTTTACCACCCAGGGTAGCAGTGAACTTCTGCGCTATAGTTGCCTTGGTTCCAAGAGGCGTACTCTTGGTAGGCAGCACACTTATATTACCGATCTTTCCTGTAATAGGATCAAACCTATCAGCGATAAACTTAATCTTGTCTGGGTAAAAAGCTTCAACAGCGTTCCTGCTTTTTACTATGCCGTCATAGCCTGCATCCATCAGGTACATATTCCGTAAGGTAATCTTGTCTATAGTAGAGCCACGTGCTATCGCTTTATCAGCCAAGTCATTTGCTTCAGACAAGGCTTTCATAGAGACTGCATCTTTTGGTCTGATAGGTTTCTTCAGCATGACGAATACTTCTGCCTGTCCAGTATCAGTGTTCTTTATAGGTACACTTGAGCCAGGCTTAAAGATCCTTTGTCCCTTGGATATCCGACCAAGAGTTTCCTCTGACACGTCAGTCTTAAAGGTTCCAACAAAACTGTCTTCGCTTGCGCCAAAGGCTTTCTGGTAGCCTTCTACTTCGTTACGTCCTACATAAGGCCTATCGATAGAGCTTATATATTTCTCTGCTGTGCCTCTGGGTTTCACAAGTTTAGCGGTCTTCTTATCCAGTTCGCCTGCTACCTTGCGAGGATCATAGGAAGCATCAATAAGCTTCTCAGTTTTCGCATAGTTTAGGAACTGCTCATGGCGAGCCTGGAACTCAGTAGCTCGTGCTGGTTCCTTTATGGTTGATAAGGTTTCATCGAGGCCACGTGCTATTTCCCTGCGAGCTTCAACTACATCTGTAGTAGTCGTAACGGTAATGTCCTTGTTACTCTTGGAAGCACGGTACAAATAGTAGAGGCCATCGTTCGGGTCCTGATAGACAGTCATGCCTGCATCATTGGCCTTAAGGAGCATATCATCATAGGGTCTAAGCCGCACAGCATCATCAAGATTGTTTGCCGCATTGCGCAGGGCAGCCTGCCCTAATATGTAATGCTTTGAAACAGGATCCATCTGCTCAAGAAGTTCTGAAGCTGTGTTGCCATTGGATGCCTGAGTAATAAGGTTATCCAATTCTTCAGGACTAAACTTCTGCAAAGCATCGTTTGCTTTACCAGTCTTTAGATGCCGCAATACTTTGAAATAGGGCAGAACAAGGCCGGCTGTGAGGTTTATCGTGTAGTCTAAAAGGGCATACTGCCCAAGAGTTTTTAGGACTTTCTTGTAGCTGTCCTGCTTACGTTCATCTTCGTCATTTACTACGCCAAGAAACTGCTCTCTAAACAGACCATAAGCTCCAGATGAAGCAGCAGAAACTATTGCCGGCACATTGGCTCTTACAAAGGTAGCCTTAATACCCTTGAGGCCAAGAGAAGCTTTTTGTGTAGCAGCAGCTACCATAGGATTCGTGATCTTTGCCCATGAACCATGCATATGGATAAAGTCTGTAGCAAAGCCCATAACATTACCCATAACTTCACCAGACTTAAATGTCTTAGCTGCCTCTTTGTTGTTCCGGATAGTTTGATCCTTTACATACGAATAGGCTTTGTCAGCATCTGTTCCGGTAAGAGTAGTAAGGCTCAGCAAAGGAGCAAGCCGTTCTCCTGTCATCTTGGCTGCAATATTAAAAGCAGGCTTTACAGCTAAGCGCCCTATGATACTATCCTTCATAAAAGTTTCAAGCATAGGCGACCATGCTTCCTCAATGCCTGTAAGCTCGCCTTGCTCTGCCCGGCTGATTATACTTTCAGCTTGCTGAGCTCCAGCAGGGTCCTTAAAGACTGGACGCCTTGAAGAGACAATAGTATCAAGGACTCTGTTCTGTTGTTCAGGGCCTAACGCAAGATAGTCTTGGTCGTTCTTACCAAGGATGTTGCTATAGAGGTTTTTTCGTACCCGCTTCTGCTCATCGTAGGATAGCTTCGCCATATCTGGATCACTGAACAGTTTCCTTTCGAGTTCTTTTATGGCTTCTTGCGGGTCCATGTCGGCTCCTTATTAAAGTCCGTACTTAGCTTCAAGTGCTTTTTCTTCCGCAGACTTTGTAGCTGCAGGATTAGTCCTTGCATCAGCTGGCCTGGTTTCATCAGGCTTAGTTGTGTTATAGATAGCTGGAGAACCAGTTTCTCCTACTATGCGTGGAGTCGTAACAAGTCCAAGTATATCGAGGCTTCTTAGTAGGCCTTGGAGCATACTCTGGTCCTCTGTATAGGGGCTTACTTCTCCAACATTTCTACCTAACAAGGTAGCGATAGTTTCGAAGTGCATACGCTCTGCTTCCCTGAAAGCTGTATCATTGTCCCGAAGCTGTTGCTTTGCCTGAGCAAGTCCAGTAGGGTCCCCTATGTACTCTTTAATAAAAGCTTCATCGTAATTAGTGTAAATGGGCTCATTCATAGCAGCAGCCTGCAGCCATCCAGCCATCTCAGGATCCATTTCTTCCCCTGCCTGCTCTGCCTCAAACTTCTTACGCTGCAGCTCAAACAAAAGGTTTTTGTTAAGAGAATCAGCAGCGACAGATTGCACATAGGCCTCTGCCTTTTTCTCTTCTACGGTCATACGTCTGTCTTCTAAGGCAAGTTTTTTGTCTTCTATACCAAGCTGGTTCTGCATATTACGCTCAGTAACAAGAGCATCAGGCATTGCAGCGAGCATCTCCGGAGATATCTTGCCGCCTTCCATGTAAGCCTTTGTCTCGTTATAGAGCTCTTCTGTCCTGCCCCTGGTAGTAGCTATACCGTCTGCAAGGGAGTAGCCTGTACCACGTCTTGTATCAACACTCGAAGGGGAAGACCCTGTAGTAGCAGAAGATGTCCTGCCCCTGGAAGCCTTTCTACCTGCAGATGCAAGAAAGCTGTTTGCCTTATCGGTTATCCGTGACTGGGCACGTACCATCTTAGGATTGTCTTTTATGGTCCCTTCTCTGGCAGCTACCTCAAGCTCAGATATAGTGTTCTCAGGAAGATTAAAGGTCATAGAAACTTTCGATATATAGGTCTTCTGATCAGCGTCAGGTCCTGCATATGGAGCCTGAAGCATAGTGTTTAAGAGCTCAGTCATCTTGGCAGGCTCAGTAACATTTATGCGAGCCATTGCAATAGGGTTATCAGCGATGGTACCAGCACTACTTGAAAGACTTGCAGTGTCCTGTGTCTTAGGGCTATCTAAGGCCGCTGTCATAGTGCCTGCTTTTTGAGCGTCTTCTATGCCGCCCCATTTCCATTCAAGCTGGTCGATGTCTTCAGGAATAGCACCTGGTTCTGCCCCAACATTGTTATTATGAAAGACTAAGGTCCTAAGACTTCGAAACTGCTGAGAGTCCATACCAAAAAGCTCTTGGGTCTTCGCATCATAGGCAGCCTTTTCGTCATCAGACATAGCCTGTAGCTTAGCAGTACTAAGGCCAATGTGCTTATAAGCTTCTTCCGCTTTCTGCGGATCGTTTGTTCTTTCAAGCACTGAACTACGTGCCCAATTAGCAAGGCCTGTAGCTATAGCACTATCATAGGCTCCCTCACTCATACCTGAAGTCTTATCTATCCGTATGTCCATCTTCTTAAAGGTCTCAGTATTAAGCGGAAGAACAGCGTTCTGCTGACCGGGAGCAATAGGGTCTCCATAAGCATTCGTCGGAGCAGCTTGCGCAGCTTTACCAGATGTACCAGGAGCTCTATACAGGTTAGCCGTATAATCATTTACTGCATAACTTGGAGAACCTGAAGCTGCCCCAGGTTTAAGACCTGTGCCTGCAACCCCAACATTAGGATCAGTAGCGAAGTCCTGAAAGGTTACATCTCTGCCGCCTGTCCTGTTGCCTGCCTGTAAGGCCCGCTCAGCGTCTGCATTCTCAAGACGTGGTAGGCCCTGAGAACCCGGAGATCCTTGCATAGGAGACGGAACTTGCATACCTCGCTGGCTAATAGGCTGACCTTGCTGAGGCTGCCCCTGTGGTGCAGGCTGGTATGCACCGGGAGGTAACTGAAAGTTTACTTGCTGAGCATTAGGGTTAAAGGGAGCTTGGCCCTGCTGTTGTGGCTGCTGCTGTTGCTGTGGCTGCTGATCTCCAGAACCTCTGCGGTACTTATTAAGCAGCATTGATTCTGCCATCTGCTGCAATGTTTCAGGGGTAGTCTGGAGTGCCTCTCCATACATTGAGTCAGCCTTGTCGCCATAGAGATCATTAAACATGCCCTTCGCAACGTCATTGCCGGCCCACATAGGTCTACCTTGGTCATCAACACCAGTTTCAGGACCCCTAATAAAGGCTGCCCAGTTCCCGCCATACTGGCTATCTACAACACCCTTGTAGTAGTCTATGCGGTTGTTCGTATTATATTGCCGCTGAGTCTCTTTGAGCCTGCGGCTTTCCTGAACAGACTGGTTCATCTGCCCAAGGCCCTGCCCAACAGCCTGAAAGCTGTTCTGCATATTCTGTGCGCCAGTAGGCCCATAAAAAGTTGGTTGCGGAATTGCCATATAAATCCTCCCTTACATGAATAGCGAAAGGCCCTGAAGGCCGAGACCGGCACCCTGCATAAACATGTCTCCTGGGCCAGACTGATACTGGTACTGCGGAGCCATCATGCCACCTGTTTGGCTGGCCATATTGCCGTAGTTCGACATTCCTTGGCCATACAGGTTGCCAAACAAGTTCGCTGCCTGCCCTTGCTGACCATACAAGTTATTCAGGTTATTGTTCCAAAGCTGGCCTGTTAGCCCAAGCTGGTTCTGCCCAAGCTGCGCTGCAACATCTGCATAGGGCTGAGCTGCAGCCTGCCCCATAGCATTTTGCGCTGCTCCACTGTTGAACATGTCTGTATTTGCAAACTGTGTACCAGCATTTGCTATGCCTTCGTTTGCCTGCCGTGCTGCTATACCATTGAGCTGCTGCGTTAGCTGTGAGCCAGGGCCCATAGCGAGGTTCGCAAGTCCAGGGGCTTGCCCCATGAACATATTGTACGCAGCAGACGGATCCATGGAGTTCATCATGTTGTCCCTATTAAAGTTCGCCATGTTTAAGAAGTTATCCATGCCCCCTTGGAACTGCCCTGTTGGATCAACGAAAGCATAATCATTTGCATTTGCTACGTTTTCTGTCTTGCCATCACCCATTGTGTTTCCTCCTATGCCCTGTATAGATCAGCATCTATATGTATTGTATCACTATATAGGCCATTATGTAATGTTCGTACCTTACGGAAAGGTAGCCGTGCTATCAGTCTCGTAAGGCCCCTGTTGTACGCTGGAACTAAAATCTCCACCGCCGGTACATGAAACGCTTCCTTCACAAAAGCAATTCCTTCTATAAGTTCTTTTACTCCAGCAAGCATTTTGTGGCTCCAAAAGACGCCATGTGCTGTTATTGAGTAATCTTTCCTATAAGAGGTAAGCCTAATGAATCCAAACGAAAACTCTATAACAGCAAGCGACCCATACATGTTACGCATAAACCGATCTCTGTTTTCTGGCCCTGCATATGCAGGCAAATACTCTACCTTCTTATAGAGCCTTTCAATCTCACTCGGCTTAAACGTTATTATCATGGCGTCTGCATTCCAGTCGTGTTCTCTGAGCCCCTCTTTCGGACCTTAAGCACGATCTCTACTACAGTAAAAGGGGCAACAGCAGCGGTCGTAGTAAACTTCAGTCGTACATGGCTGCTGGTAATAAGATAATTAACATAAGACTCATCATAGTTTACTTCCATTACAGCAGAACCAAGTGCTGCTTGATTTCTTCCTCTATTCCATGAGCCTTGCACAGCAAATAAGAAAGCTATAGCAGGCATTGTATCAAAGTCTACCTTAAGACTTGCCCTAATAAAAGTCTTTACTGTATCAGGCTCATTGAAGTCAAAATCTCCAGTCTCAAAAACAGCTTCTATTGGCACATCAACAAGAAGCCCCTCATCATCATACTCTTTGTCTACCTTAGTGGTTTTACCAAGTCGCCATAGATAACCAGAATGTTCAACAAATAAGGAACGTTCTGACCCGCTGGCTTGCATATCGTCCCATGTAGTATACGTATCGCCAAGGCCACCAGCGCCATCCCACGTGAAGCCTGCGAGATCTTCCCATGTAAGACTAAGGTTCTGCAAAGGATTAGCCACCATAGTTGTAAGCACCGAATCCCATGACCAGCCCTTACTTTTGTACTGAAAAGACCACAGCCTTTCTATGTAGTTTGAACTACGAGGCATACCAAATACTACTCTGTCATTTTCAGGATCAATGGCTGCATATATCCTTTCTCTATATGCACATTTCCGTATAGACTCACTTATAATTGGGCTTCCTACTCGCTCAGGGCCACGTCCAGACAAGAAGTATACATCGTCCTGACCGACAAAGAAGTTCCCTCCAGTAAACGATACGACAGCCTTTGAACTTACAAGTCCAATAGATCCTGTATCAAGTTGCTGAAAAGCAACAGGCAGCTTAGGATTATTTGTTGGGGTCCCAAGAAAAATAGCATCATCAAAGTACGCAACTAATAGGCCGCCCATCGGCACAAGCCGCCTGAGTCTACCTTGTGTGTACGGCAAGTCAAGCCATGCCCATGTGTCACTGAAGTCTCTCGGATTCGTAACCTTACTCCAACGTATCCTGTGCCTTCTTAAACCATCAGTACCTTCCAATGTATTACCAGCAAAAAGCCTGTTCTTAAAGAAGGCTATTGTTCCGGCAATAAAGTCTTCAGGCCCTGATCCACTATCTATCTTGTGCGCATCATCCTGAATGAAGAGCTCCATCTGTGCTCCGGCTACTTCATCATACTTATATGCAACCAAAGGTTTATTAAAGTCCGCAAAAACAACCTCGTTTCCGACAACAGCATAATCACACAAATGCTCAGAATCAGTATTAAAAGATCGCACTATTTGATAAGAAGAACCCGCCGGCAAATCCCCTATCGTATTAGGAAACTCACCAGAGAGCGTAATATTCAAATTAGCATTTATCTCACCAATGCGAGCTTCACCTAAACCGGCCCGTACAATGTCACCAGGGTAAATCTCTTCATCAGCCCATGCAGTACCTACGCCTGTTACAGAAGATCCTGCTATAGTCACAGTACCTGTGCTGTAAGCCCAGAGAATCTCTTGGAAACCACCAAGACCAACCTGGTATAAAAGGCCATCAGTAATAAGTAAAAGCTGCTGTGCAAGGTCCCCTGCAGAAGTAGTCCAGAACGTAAATAAATCAATATAGTTATACGGAACCTTAACAATATTATCATACGTTGCAACACCAGGCCCATATGGAGTAAAGCCTGGTCTTCTTGTTAAGCCAGTCTCGTCTACAATATAGTTCTTTATATCATGCATAGCCCCGACAGGCAGTGTCTGACTGGACAAATTACGAATCATTCCCTTACTAAGAGGCCTGATAGGAATATTTGTAGGATCAGTTACTTGCTGAAAGTAATTTGCCATCTTTATTTCTCCTTAATGTCCTATTGCCATTATGCTATCGCCGTGATGGTTAGAGAAGGTGTGACGAGTTG